>Ga0207646_10006743_pt1 | contig 11822 bp, 12 predicted proteins | sample KBSK5502metaG_FD_184343 | JGI IMG/M metagenome (GOLD analysis project Ga0207646, IMG submission 184343) | Corn, switchgrass and miscanthus rhizosphere microbial communities from Kellogg Biological Station, Michigan, USA - KBS K5-50-2 metaG... | ecosystem: Host-associated > Plants > Roots >...
TCGTCAGTCGTCATTCGTCGTTTTGGTAATGGAAACCCTGCGCTCCATTTCCGAGCTGTCGCACTTGTCCGGTCCCATCTTCCTCGCCATCGGCGTATTCGACGGCGTTCACCGCGGCCATCAAGCCGTCATCTCGACATCGGCTGCGCATGCGCGCTCGGCGAATGGAACGCCGCTCGTCGTTACGTTCGATCCACATCCGGAAAAAGTTTTGCGGCCACACGCTGCGCCGCATCTACTTACGGCGACGCAACATAAGATTGCACTCATTCGCAACCTGGGCGTGGCACATTTATTGGTGATCAACTTCGACAAGAAGTTCGCTGCCACCCCTCCAGAAGAATTCGTCCGCGAACTGGTGACTCATTCCAAACCGCTGCGCGAGATTTGCGTCGGCCACGAGTGGTCTTTTGGCAAAGACCGGCGCGGGAACCTCGATCTTTTGAACGACCTCGGCGGGCAATTCGACTTCGATGTCGTCGCAATTCAACCGGTAAAATTAAATGGCACCGTCGTAAGCAGCACCGCCATTCGGCAGGCCATCGAACAGGGCCATTTAGATAAAGCGGCGGAAATGCTCGGCCGGCCATACACAATTCTCGGCACCGTTGTCGAGGGCGATGGCCTTGGAAAAACAATCGGTTTCCCGACCGCGAATTTAAGCGCACACAGCGAACAATTTCCGCCAAATGGCGTCTATGTGGCGGACGCCTGGCTGGATGGAGCCTTGCACCATGGTGTGGTCAACCTTGGGTACCGGCCCACCGTTAGCAAAGACAGGTCAAACCGTATCCTGGAAATTCATCTTTTTGACTTCAATCGCGATATCTATGGCCAGGATGTCGAAGTGCGATTCGTCCAATATTTGAGGCCCGAAAAAAAATTCGCAACGCTCGATGTTTTAGTGCGACAGATCGAAGCCGATGTCCGACAGGCGCGCGAGCTTTGCGCCACGTAATCACTCGTTCAGGCGATATTTGGCCACGCCAATTTTCTGAATCCCGCGCACGCTTTTGCCTGTGCCGTTAAACCAAACGTAAAGATTTGCACTTGGCACGCGCACCCTCGTCGAAAGCTCCCGAACCGTTGCGCCTTTGCGTCCGGCCCGGCGCAGTGCATGAAGAATCTTCGCTTTGAGCGCGCCGCGCTTTGTCCGTCGACGGGTGAACTGTCGGCTTGGGTGTGAAACCGTCACCGCTGCACCTTGCGCGCCGTCCTGTGACGGAATTCCAAATTTGCTTTGCACCCGGACCATTTGCCGATCGACTTCCTGAATTTGCGCGATCAGCGCTTCTCTCCGCTCTGAAAGCTTTACGAGTTTCTTGAGATCGACGCTCGGGATATTCCGAAGCATTACCTTAGAATCGCGTGTCGGCTCGAGCCTGCAAGTCTTAGAATCAAGATTATGACTCGTGACTCTCAGCCATAGCTGCTACCAACCCGAGAGCGGTAAGTAATATCCCGCTAATCAGGGCGAGCGCGAACACGCCAAGCATCGGCATGGTCGCCAGGCGCTCAATCATCACCCTGACGAAACGACCATTCTCTGAGAGAACGTATCCGAGAACGCTGGCCAGCAACGTGGTCCCGAGCAAAATCACCGCGCGCAACAATTGGCGTGATCGCCGTGGTGACGGCAAATGCCGCAGGACTCGCTGGGTAAAACCACCGTCGTCGATATACGGCATGGCCTCGCGTAATTGTTCATCCAACGGATCTTCTTGAATAATCTCCTCCATTTCAGCCCGGTCCCCACGCCGCCAAGGTGCGTCTCAATTTCTCCCGCCCACGCAGTACATTCGTCTTCACGGTACCAAGCGGAATATCCAAGACACGCGCCGCTTCTTCATGGGATAATCCGTTTTGGCAGCAAAGCAAAATCGCTGTGCGTTCGTGCAAGGGCAATAAGCTTAGAGCATACATAAGGTCATGTCTTAAAGCCGCATCGGCTGCCTGCGGATCCGATTCGCTCTCCCACCGGGCCTCATCGATCCCAACCAACTCCTTTCGCCGGCGTGCATCTTCCCGGAAACAATTGTAAGCGATGCGGTAGAGCCAGGTCGAAAACTTGGCTTCGCCGCGAAAACTTCGAATATTTTTATAAGCGCGCAGGAAGGCTTCCTGCGCCAGATCGTCTGCCAAGGCGATGTCCGTCCGTGTAAGTTGGCGCAGCAAACCGCGGACACTCGATTGGTGTCGGCGAACCAGCTCGCCGAATGCATGTTGATCATCTTCGACAATAACGCGAGCGATGAGGTTCGCATCGGTAAGCTCCACGTGCCGGAGTCTAGGTTGGCGGCGGCGGCGGGGGAATACCCTTGCTGCCTTCCAGCTTCCAGACGAGCAAATAGCCGGCGCCAATCAGGAAAGGAATAATGCCAACCGCCCATGCGCCACCTTCCCACTCGTTTACCGCGCCGAGAAAGAGCATCAGTCCCAAACCAATCATCACCAGGACAACGCCGCGGCGCATGTCGGACCGCTGGCGGACAGACGGAGGCGGCGCCAGTAATGCCGGCGGCACGGGTTGTCCCTTCTCGACCATCAGCCGAATGGTTCTATGCATCATTCGGTTTTTCGAAAACCCGAAATACATAATCACGGCTACAATCAAGACAGGCGCACCAAACAAAGTGACAAAGACAATGCCAACGATTGGAACCGCCATGCGCTCGCCGACATCGCCAAGATCACTAAGATCGGCATCTCCGGTGTCGCGGTCACTAGCTGTGGCGCCCATGTGCCTTTTCAGTTTCTGGTCGATGCGCTGTTGAATCCTATCCGCTAAATCCTCCGAAATCGACGCAGTCGCGGCCGGGGTGGGTGTGGGCGTGCTGGTTGCACTAGATGAGGGGGAAGCTTGTCCAAATGCGCTCAATGCAACTGCAATTGCGCATCCATATATCAGAAAAAATCGCGTCATGTTCATCCTTTTGAGATTAAGATGCAGCGATCACGCTAATTGGATTCAACAAACTTTGAGCCCGATTCGGGCTGCTTTCGCCCAACGACAGCCCACCCTTGCCCAAAGGTACGTCGCACTCGAGTCAGCCTTTTCTTTCCTGCTCCCGCTTAAAGCAAAAGTTGGAGCGGGTGACGAGACTTGAACTCGCGACGTCCTCCTTGGCAAGGAGGTGCTCTACCACTGAGCTACACCCGCACTTCGAGCGGTGAAAATCATCGCGCAGCGCACCGGTTGCGCAACCTCTTAATTCGGTCAGAATTGAGGTGTTGGAGCGCCCAAGTGTCCGAGTAATGTAAATTCTCACTCCCGCTTCCATTACTCCAACACTTCATTACTCCATTTCGCCCTCTCGCGATGAATTCCGCGAGCTCGCTCAACACGGAAACCTCGTCCCTCTGATGGTCGATCTTGTTGCTGACGTCGAGACACCTGTCTCGGCCTTCGCGAAGATTAACAATGGCCAGCCCTGTTTCCTCTTCGAATCGGCCGAGAAAAACGATGAGTCCGGTCGCTTTTCTTTCATCGGTTTAGATCCGATCGTTGTTTTCAAAAGTGAGAGAAACGAAACCGACCCGTTGGTCGAAATGCAACGCGCGATGTCACGTTTTCGCTTCGTTCCGCCGCCAGAAATCCCTCATTTCGTCGGCGGCGCCGTCGGTTACATCGGTTACGACGTGGTGCGCTTTTTCGAGCCCTCTGTTCCGATCCACTCGCGCGACGACCTCAAGCTGCCTGAAATGATGTTTATGATCGCGCGCACGTTACTCGTGTTCGACCATCGTTTTCGGAGGCTACGGCTAGTGGTCAACGCTCACATCGAAAATCGCACTACCGTCGATGACGCCTATGAGCGTGCGAAAACCGAGTTGGAAAAAACAATCGAGCGGCTAAATCAGCCGGCGAACTCCCCATTAATGGGCTCCGAGCAGATCGAGAGCCTTCTTGCCGCTGAGAGCAACACAACGCGAGATGAGTTTGAAGCGATGGTTCGACGAGCTCAGGAACTGATTGCAGCCGGCGAGATTTTTCAAGTCGTTTTGTCGCAACGGTTCGAGACCCCGTTCAATGGTGACGCTCTCGATCTTTATCGCGCGCTCCGGTTCGGTAATCCGTCGCCATACATGTTTTGCCTCAGGTTCGGGGAAAATTTTGCAATTGTTGGAAGCTCGCCGGAGATGCATGTGCGCGTGCGCGACCGCGTCGCTGAAATTCGACCCATCGCCGGGACGCGGCCGCGCGGGGAAAATGCCGCGGAAGACGAACGACTCGCACAAGAGTTGATGATCGATCCGAAAGAGCGGGCCGAGCACGTCATGTTGATCGATCTCGGTCGCAACGACCTCGGCCGCGTTGCTCAGTTCGGCAGCGTTAAAGTGACCGAGCAGATGTCGATCGAGCGTTACAGTCACGTCATGCACATCGTCTCGCACGTCGTCGCACGCTTGGCTAAAGATCAGGACGCGTTCGATGCCATACGCGCGACGTTTCCCGCCGGCACCGTCACGGGCGCGCCAAAAATTCGAGCGATGCAAATCATTGCCGAGCTGGAGAAAAGCCGGCGCGGATTTTATTCAGGTATCGTCGGCTATTTCGGCTTCGATGGTTCGCTTGACAGTTGCATAGCGCTTCGCTCCATCGTGCTGAAGGATGGAAAAGCTTACCTGCAAGCCGGGGCCGGAATCGTCGCGGACTCGGAACCGGCCCGCGAATTTGAAGAGTGCGTAAACAAAGCCAAAGCGATGCTGGAAGCGATCGCCCGCGCAAAAGTGGCGCAAGTTTCCAGCTTGCCCTTTGAATAAGATGGCAACTTAAAAAGTTGCGCGACCGTTGAAACTACTCGTCATCGATAATTACGATTCGTTTACCTACAATCTCGTTCAGATTTTTGGAGAGTTGAATGTCGAGCTTGTGGTAAAGCGCAATGACGAGATTTCGATCGACGAGATCAGGAAGCTAAATCCGAACCGGATTTGCATTTCGCCAGGGCCGGGCCGACCAGAAAATGCCGGTGTCAGTCCGGACGTAATCCGCGAGCTTGGACCGACAATTCCTATCCTCGGGGTTTGCCTGGGCCATCAATGTATCGCACATGTTTTCGGCGGCGAAGTGGTGCGCGCGGAAAAGTTGATGCACGGAAAAACATCGATAATCCACCACCAACACCGCGGCGTTTTCCAGCATCTGGCCCAGCCGCTCGAGGCGACGCGTTATCATTCCCTGATCGTTAGGCGCAAATCACTGCCCGATTCGCTCGCAATCACCGCTGAAACCGATGAGGGCGAGATCATGGGATTGCAACATCGGCATCTGCCGATCCACGGCGTGCAATTTCATCCCGAGTCGATCTTGACCGCAGAAGGGAAAAAATTGCTCGCGAATTTTCTACGGATCTAAGATGGGTCGCGTTCTTGAAAACACGGTGCTAATTTGAGGCGTTCAATGCGCGATTATTCTTAGCAACGCGTTGAGGACGACGCGTTCCGTAGGCGTGGCAGGTGGATCGGCTTCTCCCTTGGCACGCCGTAGCCGCGGCGAAGGCGGCGAAGACGATGCTAACCCAATCGCCAAAGGCGCAAGCTGACTCTCATCTAGCATCGCACACATCGAGAACTAGGCGGCAAGCCGCGTTGATTTTAACAACGTGTTGAGGACAACACGTTCCACCTACGCGACTACCTTGTGAATAGCGCGAATTTCTTTCACCATTTGCTCGTACTCATCGAGCGTGAGCGACTGCGCGCCATCGGAAAGCGCTTCATCGGGCCGGGCGTGCACTTCGACCATCACACCGTCGGCACCGACAGCAACGCCGGCACGCGCGAGCGGCGTGACCATGTAATTGCGACCGGTCCCGTGCGCGGCATCGACTATGACGGGTAGATGCGAAATCCGTCGCACCGCCGGCACCGCCGCAAGATCAAGCGTGTTGCGTGTGTGTTGCACGAATGTGCGCACGCCTCGCTCGCACAACACGACTTGGTAATTGCCTTCCGCCATCACGTATTCAGCCGCAAGCAACCACTCTTCTAGTGTCGCAGCCATCCCGCGCTTCAATAGCACGGGCAAACGCGAGCGCCCGACCCGCTTGAGCAGCGTGAAATTCTGCATGTTCCGCGCGCCGATCTGAATCATGTCGCCATACTTTTCGACAAGATCGACATTCGCTTCATCAAGGGCCTCGGTCACGATTTTCAAACCGAACTTCTCCCGGATCTCTGCCAGAATCTTCAATCCTTCTTCGCCCAACCCGGCAAAAGCATAAGGCGAAGTGCGCGGCTTGAACGCGCCGCCGCGAAAAAATTGTGCTCCGCTGTTTTTCACCGTCTCGGCAACTGCGAATGCCTGCTTGCGGTTCTCGATCGCGCACGGCCCGGCGATGATGGCGAGCGAGCCATCCCCGATCGTCGCGCCGCCGCCAAGATCGACAATCGTACGTTCGGGCCGCAGATCCAGCGTGATTAGCTTGTACGGTTTGGTTACGCGAATTGCTTCCGCCACTCCGGGCAGATTCTCGAAATGGCTAAGATCGACTGCCCCTTGGTTGCCAGTCACGCCAATCGCCGTGCGCATCGCGCCAGGCATGACGTGCGCGCGGAAGCCGAGCGATTCGACCACGCGCACGGCATTTTCGATCTCGTCCGGCGTAGCGTTGGCGTTCATCACGATAAGCATGGCGGAAAGATCGTTATTTACTTAGACAAATAGTTTGCGGTCAACTTCAACGCGCAGCTCACATCCAATATGGCGTTGCGACGCAAGAGCGATTCGCCGTGAGATATGAATGGCGCGAAACTTCACCCGACTAATTGACCATGTATTTGTGGCGAAGGCGAGCGACTCCTCGGTGGTGGCTCGACCATGAAGAAAATCTGCGCACCCGCTTTGGCAACGCGCTGGCCGTAATCGAACGCCCAAATCGGACTCAGTTGCAAATCGAAATCGCATGCGGTTCACGGGCTCTGCTTAAAGAATTTGGCGGCCAGATGGAGAAACTTCCACGCGATTGGTTAGAACGGTTTGTCCGGCAACAGAAAACCCGGCCAATTCAGGTCGGGAACCGGCAATTGTCGATCCCCGCACGAACAGCATTCGGGACAGGCGAACACCCGACCACGGCGATGTGTTTGAGGCTGCTTGAGCGGCTGACTAAATTCTGGGGAGCGACGCGCCTCGCGTGCTGCATTCCACGCCCTCGCGGAATGCACAGCGAACGTCCACGAGATTGCCCGCCGCAGATGTTTTTCGGCGGGGGCGCCGAAAAGGAAACGCGAGGCGCGTGCGCTCCCCAGAACTGGTTGTCGATCTTGGAACGGGAAGCGGCATTTTGGCGCTGGCGGCGAAATCTTTGGGCGCCAAGCGTGTGATTGGGATCGACGTCGATCCAATCGCGATCTCAACGGCGAGAGAAAACGCGCGGCGGAACAAGATCGATCGGGTGCGATTTCAACTCGCGGACGTGCGCAACTGGACATTTCCGCGGAAGATCGACATCGTGACGGCGAATCTATTTAGCGAGTTGCTGCTTGAAATTTTGCCAAAGTTGAAGCGCAGCTGCTGGCTAATTCTTTCCGGGATTTTAAGGGAACAGGAGAGCAATCTTCTTGGCGGGTTGCGCCGCCACCAGATCAAGGTCGTGGAGGTTCGCCAACGCGGAAAATGGATTGCGATGCTGACGCGGGTCGGGTAGGGTTATGGGACCCTGTCGCGGCGACTGTTTTCTGCATCCAACGCGGTTTAATCAGAGCCGCGCAAGATCAACATGCAGAACGACGAACTTTCCTATGCCATTGTCACGCCGTATTCGATGCGAAAATCGCGCACCGGCGGGATCGTGGCACGGTTGATTTCGCGGACGGGACTCGATCTGGTTGCGGGACGGATGTTCGCACCGTGCCCGGAGCTCGTTAGGCGCTATACCGGAACCATTGTAACTGAAACCCACGGGCGCCATCGGGCGACCCAGGAATTAATTCGCGATTACGTTCTAAAACATTTTAGCGGAGAACCGAACGGTCAGCGATCGCGGGTGTTGTTTCTGGTCTTTCGCGGGCCGGACGCGGTCGAGAGAATTCGTCGGGCGGTGGGACACATTGTGCACGAGCGCACCAGCGGCGAGACGATCCGTGACACGTTCGGCGATTACATCACCGATGAATCGGGCAAGGTCACTTACTTTGAACCGGCCGTGCTCGCAGCGTTCGATCCAAATGCAGTTGAACGCGATTTGAAATTGTGGGCCGAGTTTTCCGATCGCGACGGCGGGATTCTCGATCAGGTAATTCATTTTCCGAGCGGCGCGAAAATCGAGAAGACGCTGGTGTTAATTAAGCCGGACAATTTTAAGTTTCCCAATTTGCGGCCGGGCGGCGTGATTGAAGTTTTCTCGCGGACCGGCCTCTACATTGTCGGATTCAAAGTCCACCGCATGAGTGTCGCGCAAGCGGAAGAATTTTATGGACCGGTGCTTCCCGGGTTGCAGGAAAAATTGGGACCGGGAAAGGGACGCGAGGCCTGGGAAGACATCGTCCAGTTTATGGCTGGCGCGCGGCCGAGTGAAACGCCGTCTGAAAATCGAGACCAATCAGGTAGCGAGAAATGCGTCGCCCTTGTTTATCAAGGCGAGGACGCGGTGCGGAAAATTCGTGAAGTGCTCGGTCCGACGGATCCGGCAAAAGCGCCGCCGGGTTCGATCCGGAAGGAGTTCGGCCAAACCATTATGGTGAATGCAGCCCACGCGTCGGATTCAATCGAGAACGCGCAGCGGGAAATGCGGATCGTGCGGGTCGATGAAAACAATTTTAAACCTTTAATTGAAAACTTTTATCGTCACCAATAGAGTGCGCTCCCGAAATTTTGGCACAGTGTAAGATCGACATGGAAATTTCCGAACGCGCCGCGCAACTGACTCCTTCGCTCACCCTCTCAATCGACAGCAAGGCGAAGGCGATGAAGTCCGAGGGCATTGACGTTTGCGGCTTCGGTGCGGGCGAACCCGATTTTGACACGCCCGAGCATATTAAGGCGGCGGCGATCGAGGCGCTGCAGGCCGGGTTCACGAAATACACACCCAGCTCGGGAATTCCAGAGCTACGCCAGGCAATTGCGGAAAAGTTGGGGGCGGATAACGGGCTGACCTATCGCGCCAGTCAAGTGGTGGTGAGCAATGGTGCCAAGCATGCTTGCTACAACGCAATTCTCGCCACCTGCCAACCCGGCGATGAAGTCATCATCCCCGCGCCGTATTGGGTAAGTTACCCCGACATGGTGCGGCTTGTTGGCGCGGAACCTGTCATTATCCCGACGATGGAGCGCAACTCCTGGAAAATGCGCGCCGAAGATTTTGAAAATGCGATGACACCGCGCACGAAGATGCTGATCCTCAATAGCCCATGTAATCCGACTGGTTCCGTTTACACGCGCGAGGAATTGCAGCCGATTGTTGATGTCGCGGCTGAGGAAGACATTTACATTCTATCGGACGAAATTTACGAAAAACTGGTCTACGATGGCGCTGAGCACGTCAGTATCGCCTCGCTTTCCAAAGCAGCCTACGATCTGACGATTACGGTCAACGGTTTCAGTAAATCGTACGCGATGACCGGCTGGCGGCTTGGTTATCTGGCGGCACCGGATGCGGTCGCAAAAGCGGTTGATTCGATTCAAAGCCACACCACCGCGAATCCGTCTTCATTTTCGCAGCGTGGCGCGCTGACGGCATTACGAGGCGACCAGCAGCCGCTGGCCGACATGCGGGAGGAATTCGATATGCGACGCAATTATATGTTCGATCGCGTCTCGAAAATCCCAAACGTAACAGCCGTCAAACCGCAGGGAGCGTTTTACGTTCTGGTCAACATCAGTCAGCTCGGTCTCACTTCGCAGAATTTTGCCGATCGCCTCTTGAGCAAGGCAAGTGTCGCGGTCGTTCCCGGAGCGGCGTTTGGCGACGACCGCACCATCCGGCTCAGCTACGCAACGAGCATCGACGTCATCAAGAAAGGCCTCGACCGCTTTCAGGACTTCTGCCGCACGCTCTGAGGTGGAACGCGCTCTCCCCTGGCGCGCCGGAGCTTTAGCGAAGGAGGCGAGCGCGTTGCCAGCAGTTTTGCGGCTTCGTCGCCTGATTTTAATATCGCCCCGAGAGAGGCCGATCCACCTCCACTCGATGACATAGTTATGCCCGGCTACCTTGCGCTCATTCTTCACGCGCACCTGCCGTTCGTTAGGCACCCGGAGCACAAACACTTTCTCGAGGAAGATTGGCTGTTCGAAGCGATCACTGAAAGTTACATCCCGTTGCTGCAAATGATGCAGCGTCTGGCAAATGAGCGCGTGTCGTTCAAACTGACGATGTCGCTCACGCCGACCCTGTGCGCGATGCTCGATGACGAGCTCCTGCGCGAGCGTTACCTAAATCACCTCGATCTCCTCATCGACCTGGCCGGCCGCGAAGTGAAGCGCAATCGCAATCATGATCAACTCCGGCCGCTGTTGGAATTTTATCGCGATCGCTTTCGCGAAACCCGACGCTGCTTTGTCGAGGAATACCAACGCGATCTGGTTTCGGCTTTTCGCCGGTTGCGCGAAACGGGCCCACTCGAGATTATCGCCTCAGCGGCGACCCACGCGGCGTTGCCATTGCATTCGCGCGAATCTCAACGCGCTCAAATCCTCATTGGCCGCGATATTTATGTCGATCTCTTCCAGGTCGAACCAAACGGATTTTGGTTGCCGGAATGCGCTTACTCACCCGGCTTGGAAACCATCCTGCAAGAAGCCAACATTCGCTGGTTCGTTCTCGATGCCCACGGTTTGCTTTTTGGAAATCCGCGGCCGGTCCACGCCATTTACGCCCCCATCTTCACGCCCGCAGGTCCGGCCGCCTTTGCCCGGGATCGCGATTCAAGCCGCCAAGTCTGGAGCGCGCATGAGGGTTATCCTGGCGATCCGGCGTATCGCGAATTTTATCGCGATATCGGTTTTGATCTTCCGCTCGAGCATGTCGGTCCAATCGCACGCGGAGTTCGAAAGTTTTCCGGCGTAAAATATTATCGAATCACTGGCCGCGGCGCGGAAAAAGATTTTTACGATCCAGAGGCTGCGGCCAAAGCAGCCGCCGCCCACGCGTCTCATTTTCTCGAGGAGCGACGCGCCCAGATCCGCCAGCTGACCGGGCTCGGGGTTGATCCAATCATTGTTGTTCCGTTCGACGCCGAATTGTTCGGGCATTGGTGGTTCGAAGGCCCGCGCTTTCTTGAATTGTTCATTCGCAAGGCTGCATTCGACCAGCAAGATTTTCTCCTAACGACTCCGAGTGACTATCTCGCTTCTCACCCAACCCAACAGGCAATAGCGCCCGCGCCATCAACATGGGGCGAAGGCGGTCATCTCGGAGTCTGGCTCGATCCGAGCAACGCCTGGATTTATCCACATTTACATGCCGCGGGCCAGCGCATGAGCGATCTGGCATGCGCGCGAGCACGTCATGTAACTCCATTGGTCGATCGAGTTCTGAAACAACTGGCGCGTGAGCTGTTGCTTGCGCAAGCCGGCGATTGGCCCTTCTTAATGAAAACGGGAACGGCCAGGGAATACGCAACGAAACGGACGCAAGATCACCTTGTTCGCTTCAATCGATTGCACGATCAGTTTGTGGCCAACGCGGTCGATGAGAAATTTCTGGCCGATTGCGAATGGTGCGACAATCTTTTCCCAAACGTAAACTGGCAGTATTACATTTGATCGAATGCCAAGTGCCAATTGCAGACTGCCAATTGCGTATGTGTTGATATTCGCAACCGTTGCCTTTGCGCAAGAATCACCAACCGCTTCGTCTTCGCCGTCGCCCTCGTCTTCG
>Ga0207646_10006744_pt1 | contig 11820 bp, 10 predicted proteins | sample KBSK5502metaG_FD_184343 | JGI IMG/M metagenome (GOLD analysis project Ga0207646, IMG submission 184343) | Corn, switchgrass and miscanthus rhizosphere microbial communities from Kellogg Biological Station, Michigan, USA - KBS K5-50-2 metaG... | ecosystem: Host-associated > Plants > Roots >...
TCGGCTTCCCACTGAAGAAGGATCCGGCCGGCACGATCGCGGGCTATCACTGCTGGGCGGAGTTCTGGCTGGAAGGGGTCGGCTGGGTGCCGGTGGATGCTTCCGAGGCGTCGAAGAGCGCGGACCCTGCGCGGCGCAATTACCTGTTCGGCAACCTCGATCCCGACCGGATCCAGTTCACCGTGGGACGCGACCTCCGTCTGGATCCACCGCCCTGCGCCGAGCCGCTCAACTACTTCATCTACCCGCACGCCGAAGCGGACGGCGCTCCTCTGACTCCGGTGTCGATCCAGCTCGAGTATCGCGATCTGCCGGCCGGCGCGATCGCGGCGACGAAGTAGCTCCCGCGGTAATCGCGTTCATCGCCCGACCTGGCGGTGACGGAAGCAGCCGACGATGTGATCGTTCACCATCCCGACCGCCTGCATGAACGCATAGCAGATCGTTGGTCCGACGAATCGGAATCCGCGGCGTCGCAGCTCGCGGCTCATCTCACGCGAGTCGGCGCTCTCGGCGGGGACCTGTTCGAGAGAGCGCCACGCGTTCTCTTTCGGCCGGCCGCCGGCGAGCTTCCAGACCTCTTCACCGAACGAGCGCCCTTCGCGCCGCATGCTCATGACGACGCGGGCGTTCGAAAGGACCGATTCGAGCTTGCCGCGGTGCCGGACGATTCCGGGATCCCGAAGGAGCCGATCGATTGTCCGCGGACGGAATCGGGAGACGGCGGCGGGATCGAATCCCGCGAACGCCCGCCGGTAGCCTTCGCGTTTTCGCAGGATCGTGAGCCAGGCCAGTCCTGCCTGCGCGCCCTCCAGAGTCAGGAGCTCGAAAAGATGGCGGTCGTCGAAGGACGGAACGCCCCATTCCGCGTCGTGGTACTCACGGAGCAGAGGATCGCCTTCGGCCCACGGGCAGCGCCGGACACTCACGGCTGGATCGCGAGGTGGGTCCCGCCGAGCACCTCGAGCGCCGCGCCCGTGATTGCCGCAGCGTCGTCGGAGGCCAGAAAAAGCACGGTCCGCGCGACGTCGCGAGGCCAGAGCTTTTCCGCCAGCGGCTCGCTCCGCGACGGCGCGCCCGTCTCGTCCTCCTTGTTCTCGACGGTTCCCGGGCAGACGGCGTTGACCGCGATGTTGTAGGCGCGGAACTCCCGCGCGAGGCTCTGCGTCAACCCGATCAGCCCGAACTTCGCGGCGCTGTGAGCGGCGAGGTTCGCTTCGCCACGCATCCCGTGGATCGAAGACACGTTGACGATGCGCCCGCGCCGCCGGCGCATCATTCCGGGCAGGACGGCGCGGCAGAAGTTCGCGGCGCCGGTCAGGTTGGTCGCAAGGACCAGTTCCCACTCTTCCGAGGAAAGCTCCAGGAAGGGTCGCCACAGGAAGACGCCTGCGTTGTTGACGAGGACGTCGATCGGGCCGAGCTCCGCTTCCGCCCGCTCGACGCAGGCCTCCGCGCCGTCGCGGTCGCGGATGTCCGTCGGGATGGCGATCGCGCGCGCTCCGGCCTCCTCGACCGCGCCGGCGGTCTGGAGCAGCTCGCTTTCCGAGCGCGCGACGAGCGCGAGCCGCGCGCCTTCTTCCGCGAAGCGCAGCGCGACCGAGCGGCCGATTCCGCGGGACGCACCCGTGACGAGAACCGTCCGGTCGTGAAACTTCATCGGCCGGGCGTCCGTCCGCCGAGCTCCTGGTACAGCTCGTCGGAGAAGAGGCGCTCGGAGCCCCGCGCGGTGAACGTCGGACCTCCCGCCAGAACGACCGCGCCCTCTTCCGGGACAGCACGGTCCACCTTCACCCGTACGATCGCGAGAGGGAAGATCTGCCGGTCGGCATCGAAGTCGGAAGCGTGGCCGCGCCCGGCTTTCGCCTGCACCCAGACCGCCTTGTTGCGGGCGAGGTACAGGAGGGTCGCCGTCTTTCGGCGGATCAGGTTGGCCGCCGTGCGGCTTCCGGCGCGCACGGCGACGGCGAGGACCGTGCGCGAGCGGGCGCGGACCTCGCCGAGCGTCAGGAGGGCGGCCCTCGGAAGGCCGCCCGGATCGACGGTCAGGAGGGGGAGGGCGAGCCGGCGTCGTGCCCGGAAACCCGCGCCGGAGAGCGCGAAGTGAATCTCCACCGGGAGCCGGTCGAGCTCCATCGCCGGAGTTTATTGCGATTGGCGAGTCGAAATAGGTCCGAGTTCGGTGGCGGGTGCAGGCCCGCAGGGCCTGTCCCCGCGACATTCGGGAACGCCGCGGACCCGTCAAATATGATCAGAGGATGAAAAGCGTACGGCGTCGGGCACTTCTCTTCGGAGCCGCGGGAGCGATCGCGGCTTTCGTTCTGCCTCGGCCGGTCGTCGCGGACGAGAAGGCGGACCGTGTCGCCCGCGAGCTCGTGACCGCGCTCGGCGGCGAAACCGCCTGGCAAAAAGCGCGTCAGCTCCGCTTCGACTTCGTCGTCGAGCGCGAAGGCACGCGCGTGGCCGAGGTCCATCACCTCTGGGATCGGTACACCGGGGACTACCGGCTGCTCGGCACCGACAAGTCGGGAGCTCCTTACGCGGTCTACTTCAACGTCAACACGCGCGATGGCAGCGCGTTCGTCAACGGCCGGGCGGTCGAGGGAGAGGAGAAGAAGAAGCTCCTCGAAACCGCCTACGGACGCTTCATCAATGACACGTACTGGCTCCTCGCACCCTGGAAAGTCTTCGACCCCGGCGTGCACCGTGACTACGACGGGGAAAAGACCGGCCCGGACGGCGCGCTCTGCGACGTGATTCGCCTCACTTTCGACAACGTCGGCCTGACGCCGAAAGACGTCTACTGGCTGTGGGTGACGCGTGACGGGAGACGCATGGTCCAGTGGCAGTACGTCCTCGGGGGCGCTCAGGAAGAACCCACGACCGCGCTCTGGAAGGAGTGGAAGACCTTCGGCGGCGTCTCGCTCTCGCTCGAGAAAACGCTCGCGGGAAAGTCGTTCCGGATCGTCTTCGAGAACGTCACCGTCTCGCCGTCACGCGACGACAAGGACTTCGCGGCTCCGTCCGCTCCCGCGCCATCGTCGCGATAGCAAGGGACCCCTCCCGAAGCGTGTCCCGAGCGAAGGCGAGGGGCTCGGGATGACAGCGAAGACGATGACGGCGAAGGGAACTCTCTTCGCCGTTCTGTTCGCCGGTGGATGCACGACGGCCGCGGCGCCCGGCGTCTCCTACGTCCGCGCCACGACGGCGAGCCTTCCGTCACCCACGCGATACCTGGTGATCGAACCGCCGTCCTACGCGCGCTCTCCGTCGCGCCGCTATCCGGTGCTCGTGTTTCTGCACGACGGATATGGAAACGTCCGCACGCTCGACCGCCGGGGCGTCGCGGCGGAGCTCACCGCCCGGATGTCCGACGGGCGACTTCCGGAATTCCTCGTGGTGGCGCCGGGAGCGCCGGGCTCGTGGTTCTCCGATTCCTTCGATGGCAAGAGGCGGTGGGAAGAATTCCTGACTGGAGACCTTCTTCGCGAGATCCAGAACCGCTACCGCGTCCTGCCGGGAAAGGCCGCGCGAGGGATCACCGGCATCTCGATGGGTGGTTACGCCGCGGTCAAGATCGCGCTGAAGCATCCCGACCTCTTCGGCGCGGTCTCCTCCCTTTCCGGGGCGCTCATCCCGATCCACCCGGAAGACCTGCGGCGATACGGCTGGATCACCCGGCTGACGCTGAAGCGCGCCTTCGGAAATCCTCCCGACGCCCGAATGCTCGCCGCGAACGACGTCTGGGACATCCTCCGCGAAACGCGGTTCGAGAAGCCTCCTTTCTCCGCTCACCTTCGCGCGGGCACGGAGGACTTCTACGGTCTCGACGGAGTCGCGGCGCAGTTCGGGTCGTACATGAACGAGCACGGCATTCCGACGGAGGTCGTCCTCGAGCCGGGCGGCCACGAATGGGCCTACTGGAGACGCGGACTCGTCGCGATCTGCGAATGGCACGCGAAGAAGTTTTCGTATGATCCGGCGCGATGAACGTTGTCCTGTCATCCCGAGGTCCGAAGGACCGCTTTGCTCTGGATGACAATGGGGAGGACCGCCTCGTCCTCTTCGACGTGGACGGCACGCTCTTTTCGGCGGGCCGCGCGGCGCGCGAATCGATCCTGGCGGCGCTCTCCGCGGTGCTCGGCTGGGAAGGATCCGCCGACGGGAACGACTTCTCGGGGAAGACGGATCCCCAGATCCTTCGCGAGCTCGTGCTCGAGTCCGTGGGCGCCGAGCGATTCGAGTCGTCCCTTTCCGAGGTTCTGGACCGGTACGTCGAGGAACTCCGCGTGAGGCTCCGGCCGGAAGCGGTCGTGCCGAAACCGGGAATCCCCGCGCTCCTGGAGCGGCTCGCCGCGGAGCCGCGGGTCACGCTCGGATTGCTGACCGGCAACATCGAGCGGGGGGCCCGGATGAAGCTGGAGCCCCCCGGGTTCAACCGGTATTTCCCGTTCGGAGCGTTCGGCGACGACTCGCCCGACCGCTACTGTCTGCCTCCGATCGCCCTCGCGCGGGCGCGCGAGATCAGCGGTAAGGAGTTCTCTCGCGGCGCGCTGGTGATCGTGGGCGACTCCGTGCACGACGTTCTCTGCGGGCGTTCGCTCGGCGCCCGGGCGATCGCGGTTGCCACCGGACCGACGCCGGCGGAAAAGCTCGCGGCCGAGCGGCCGCACGCGCTCTTTTCGGACTTTTCCGACGTCGAGAGCGCGGCGGAAGCGATCCTGCGATGAGGGGAAGGGCCGCGCTCCTCGTTCTCGCCGCGTCTGCCGCCCTGCGGTGCGGTTCGTCGGCGCCGCCGTCCGCCGGCCCCGCTACCGCGAAGTACCGCGCTCCGTACCAGGCGCCTCCCGCGGGACGGCACTCGATCGAGATCCGGGTGGACTCGCGAGCCGCCCACGACCTCTTCGCGTTCCTCGTCCGCCCGGCATTCGACGCCGAGGGGGCAAAAGAGATCGAAGCGCTCCCGGCGGTGCGGCTTTCGGTCCAGGACTCGGGGCGGACGCTCGAAACCTTCGATCACGATCTCGCGGCGGCGTTCGACGAACAGACCCGGAGCGGGGTCTTCGATCTTCACTCGATCCGGGCCGGCCGGGCGCGCTGGGAGGGACTCCTCGCCGCGCTCCCGTCCCGGGAAGCGGACCTGGCGCGGATGGCGGCGGAGCGCGCGGCGGCGCTTCTCCCGGCCGACCGCCCGGTTTCCGCGCGGCTGCAGGTTCTTCTCTCTTTCGGTCTCGCCGGGCTCGCGGACCATCTCATTGTTGTCGGGCCCGACGGCAACGAAGCGATGATCGTGGATCTGTCCCGGGCGCTCGGTGAGTCCGCCTCCGAGACGGTCGACAACCAGATCGAGCGTCTCGCGCGTCTCGTCGCCGGAGAGGCGTTCCGCCAGGCCTGGTACAACTACCGGAAGGAGAGCCCGGCCTGGGCGCATCGCGATCCCTCCCTCGGAGAGCTCGCCCCGCTCTTCCAGCTGGTGACCGAGCACGGGCCACCGTCGCTCTTTCACGTCGACGAGAATTTCTTTCCGCTCTCCGTCTGGCTGAAAGAACCGATGAAGCGGTCGATCGCCGACTTGAACCGAACTGCTGAGCGGCTCGTGGAGTCCGAAAAGGACCTCGAGAAGCGAATGGCGCTGATGACGGAAATTCAGCGTCCGGAGTTCGCACAGCGGGTCGCGGGGCCCGCGGGCGCGTTCCTCTGCGACGGGATCATCCAGAACTCCGGTCTCGATGCGTTTCGGGCAGCGCTCGCCGCCGGTCCGAAAACGTTTTTCACGGCGTACGACCAGGCGCAGAGGAAGTCTCGCGACCTCATTCCACTTTCGCCCGTGATCCGCGAGCGCCTCGGAGTACCCCGGTAGTGTCCCGGGACCTTCCGCTTCGCATTGCCGGCGAAGAGGTCACGACCGGCGAATGGATCGAGGTGCGATCCCCCTGGTCCGGCGAGCTGCTCGCTCGGGTCGCGAAAGCCGGTCCTGCCGAGATCGAGCGCGCGATCGCCGCCGCCGCGGCGGGCTTCGAAGAGACCCGCGCTCTGCCGGCGTACCGGCGTTCGGAGATCCTGCGGCGGCTGCGCGACGAAGTCGAGCGCCGGCGCGCCGAATTCGTCGAGACGATCATCGGAGAAGCGGGAAAGCCGCGCCGCTACGCGGAAGCCGAGCTCGAGCGGGGCTTGACCACGATCCGTCTGGCTTCCGAGGAGGCGACGCGGTTCGAAGGCGAGGTCGTGCCGGTGGACATCGAGCCGCGGGGCGAAGGCGCTTTCTGCGCCGTTCGCAGGTTTCCCGTCGGCCCCGTCACGGCGATCACGCCGTTCAACTTTCCGCTCAACCTCGCGCTCCACAAGGTCGCGCCCGCTCTCGCCGCCGGCAATTCCGTGATCCTGAAGCCGTCCCCGCGCACGCCGGTGACGGCCGACCTGCTCGCCCGCGCGATCGGATCCTCCGGGTGGCCGAAACGCGGGTTCTCCCTCGTCCACGCGGATCCCGACGTGGCTCGACCGCTCTGGACCGACGAGCGGATCCGATTCGTGAGCTTCACCGGGAGCGACGTGGTCGGCTGGAAGATCAAGGAGGAAGCGAGCCGCAAAAAGGTCACCCTCGAGCTCGGCGGAAACGCGGCGGCCATCGTGTGCGAAGACGCGGACGTCGAGGACGCCGCGGCCAAGCTCGCGAACGCCGCTTTCGCGTACGGCGGCCAGGTCTGCATCAAGGCGCAGCGGCTCTTCGTTGCGCGCTCCGTTTACGAGCCGTTCGTCGCGGCTTTCCTGGCGGCTGCGAAGCAGCTCGAGCCGGCGGATCCGGCCGACCCTTCCACGACGGTGGGGCCCATGATCGACACGGAGAACGCCGTGCGGGTCGAATCGTGGGTGGAAGAGGCGAGGGAGAAGGGCGCGAAACTGCTCCTGCCGCCTCGACGCGACGGCGCAAAGCTCTGGCCGATCGTCGCCGCCGACGTCCCGCGCGGCACGAAGCTCCGCGACCGGGAGATCTTCGGACCGGTCGCGACGGTCGAAGCGTTCGACGGGTTCGACGATGCTCTCGCGCGGGCGAACGACAGCCGGTACGGTCTGCAGGCATCCGTCTTCACCCGGGACATCTCGAGGGCCATGAAGGCGTTCAACCGACTGGAGGTCGGAGGAGTGATCGTCAACGACGCTCCGACGATGCGAATCGACAACTTCCCGTACGGCGGCACGAAGGCGTCCGGGTTCGGACGAGAAGGCGTGCGCTACGCGGTGGAAGAGATGACCGAACCGCGGGTGCTGTTTTTGAAAGAAGGAGGCGGGTGCAGGCCCGTGGGGCCTGTCCCCGCGGCGAAATAAGGAGGCGGGTGCAGGCCCGTAGGGCCTGTCCCCGCGGCGAAAGATGAATCAGCTCGCCAGCTCTCCGATCGCCCTCGAGAGACTCCTCCTCCTCCTCTGCGCAGACATCGCCATCATCATCGGGGCGGCCCGGTTCTTCGGATGGCTCTTCGGGCGGATCGGGCAGCCTCCGGTCGTCGGCGAGATCCTCGCCGGCGTCATCCTCGGCCCGTCGCTCTTCGGCCGGCTCTATCCCGGCGCGATCTCGACGCTCCTGACCCCGCAGACCTCGGCAATCCTCTCCGCGCTCGCCCAGATCGGGCTCATCCTGCTGATGCTCCTGATCGGTCTCGAATTCCCGTTCGACCGGATGCGGCATGCTGCGAAGTCGGCGCTTCTCGTCGCGGTCGCCGGCATCCTCGTTCCGTTCGCGGCGAGCTGGGCCCTTGCCGGCCCGCTCTTCGCGCTCGCGCCGGGCAAATCCTCCGAGGCGGCGTTCAAGCTCTTCTTCGCGACCGCCGTCTCGATCACCGCGATCCCCATCATGGGGCGGATTCTCATGCACACCCGGCTGACGCGCACGCGGATGGGCCTGACGTCGATCACGGCGGCCGCGCTCGACGACGTTCTCGGATGGATCCTCCTCGGCGTCGTCTTTTCGACGGTGACCCGCGGGCGAGCGGATCTGAGCTGGGTCGCGTTCTCTTTCGTCGGTGTCGCGCTGCTCGGCGCAACCTTCTGGGCAGCGGGACGTTTCGGAGTCTCGCGGCTGCGCATCCCGCGCACCGAAGGGGGAGGACTGACGCCCGGCGCCCTCGCGATCGTGCTCGTCATCGTCTTCGCTACCGCTACGGCGACGAACGCTCTCGGGGTCTTCTCGATTTTCGGCGGCTTCCTCTGCGGGGTCGCAGGCTCGTTCAACAAGGACCTCGCGGACGCGATCAAGTCGTCGATCGGAGACCTCGTTGCGGTCCTCTTTCTGCCGATCTTCTTCGTTTTCTCCGGCCTGCGGACGGACGTCGGCTCTCTGGGAAACGACCCCCGGCTCTGGCTCGCGCTCCTCGCCGTCGTAGTGGTCGCGTGCGTGTCGAAGTTCGGCGCCACGACCGTGGCCGCGCGAATCTCGGGTCTCGGATGGAAGGAATCTCTTTCGATCGGCCTCCTGATGAACACACGCGCGTTGATGGCGCTCGTGGTGATCAACGTGGGAGCGGATCTGGGCGTCGTCTCGCTGCCGGCGTTCTTCTGGCTCGTCACAATGGCGCTCTTCACCACCGTGATCACGACGCCGATCCTGAAGCGCGCCTATCCCTCGCCCGAAGCCGTCGCCTGGGAGCCGGAAAATGAAGCTCCAGGTTCGAAGCTCAAGGTTCACTAGGCGCGATACCTGCGTGTTCTATGATTGATCTGCCGACCAACCCGGAGTTCGCATATGCGTGCGGCCCTCCCAGTCGATGAAGACGCCCGTCTCGAGGCATTGCGGGAGCTGGAAATTCTCGATTCCGCTCCCGAAGAGGATTTCGACGACCTCGCCCTGATCGCGTCCCAGATCTGCGGGACCCCGATGTCGATGATTTCCCTCATCGATCGCGACCGTCAGTGGTTCAAAGCGAAGGTCGGCATCGGAGCCCAACAGACGTCGCGCGATCTCGCCTTCTGCGCGCACGCGATCCTTCAGCGCGGCCTCTTTGTCGTGCCGGACGCGACGAAGGACCCGCGTTTCTCGGACAATCCGCTCGTCACCACCGATCCCAAGATCCGCTTTTACGCCGGAGCTCCGCTGCGAACGCCGGAGGGTCATGCGCTCGGGACCCTCTGCGTGGTGGATCGACTCCCGCGCCAGTTGACGGAAGAGCAGGAAACCGCGCTCCGCGCCCTGTCCCGGCAGGTCGAGGCCCAGCTGGAGCTCCGCCGGCGCCTGATCCAGGAGCGCAAGGAGGCGGGCGAGGCGCTGCACGAGAAGGAGGTCAGCGTCCGGCTCCTCGCCGAGCAGATGCCCGCGGTCCTCTGGTCGGTGGACCGCAATCTCCGTTTCACGTCCTCGATGGGCGCCGGCCTGGCGAACCTGAACCAGAGACCGGACCAGTTCAACGGCCTGACGCTCTTCGACTACTTCGGAACCGCCGACCAGGACTTTCACGCGATCGCGGCGCACCGCCAGGCGCTCGCCGGCGAGTCGGTCACGTACGAGACCGAGTGGAAAGGACGAACGTTCGCTTCTCACGTCGAGCCGCTCCGGCACTCCGACGGCAGGATCTACGGGGTCATCGGGGTGGCGTTCGACGTCACCGATCGAAAGAACACCCAGAAGGAGCTCGAGCAATCCGTCTCGCTCCTGCGCGCAACGCTCGATTCGACCGCCGATGGAATTCTCGTGGTCGATCAAGACGGCAGCATCCTCACTTACAACAAGAAGTTCCTCGAGATGTGGAAGTTCTCGGAGGAGACCGCTGCCGCCGCTCACCGCGACGAGCTCCTGGAATCGGTCCTGGATCAGGTGAAGGATCCGGGCGGTTTCGTCCAGCTGGCGATGCGGTCGTACGCGCGTCCGGACGCGCCGACCCTGGACGTCGTCGAGTTCAAGGACGGCCGGATCTTCGAGCGCTACACGCGTCCGCAGATGCTCGGCGGGAAGAGCGTCGGAAGGGTCCTGTCGTTCCGCGACGTCACCGCCCGCCGGCGCGCCGATCGGGAGATCGAGGAGAACGTCTCGCTTCTCCGCGCGACGCTCGACGCGACGACCGACGGGATCCTGGTCGTCGACGACAACGGAAAGATGTTGGATTTCAACCGCAAGTTCATCGAGATGTGGCGCATTCCCGAGCACGTTGCGGAATCGCGCGACGACAACCGCGCGCTCGCGTGGGTCCTCGACCAGGTGAAAGACCCGGAGCGATTCATCAAGAAGGTCAAGGAGCTGTACGCGCAGCCCGAGTCGAAAAGCTACGACTGGCTGGAGTTCAAGGACGGCCGGATCTTCGAGCGTTACTCGCAGCCGCAAAAAATCGGCGGTAAGTCCGTCGGGAGGGTCTGGAGCTTCCGGGACGTGACCGAGCGTCGGCTCATGGACATGACGCTCAAGCGGCAGGCCCGCTATTTCGATCACATCTTCGACGGCGTCGTCGTGACCGATCTCGATGGAAAGATCGTCGACTGGAACCCGGGCGCGGCGCGGATGTTCGGTTACTCGAAGGAAGAAACAGTGGGCAAGACTCCGGCGCTGCTCCACGCCCCCGGCGACTTCGAGCTGACCGGGAAGATGCTCTCGACGATGAGAAGGGAGGGGCGGTGGTCCGGAGAAATGCCCTTCGTGCGCAAGGACGGTTCGGAGGGCGTCGCCGAAACGCTCGTCGTCTCGCTGGGAGACGAGTTCGGGCGCCCGCTTGCTGCGATCTTCGTCAACCGCGACATCACGGAGCTGAAACGCCTTCGGGATGAGAGGCCGAGAACCGCGACCCGCTGAGGCGACCTCGGGTGTTTCCTCGGCGGAAAGCACGCTGGACTACTCCAGGATCGCGGCGGCTCACGGACGCATATACAGACCTGGATAGTGCCCATTGGGCGACGTCCCCGACGGGTGCGTTCGTCCCGGCACGAGCCTCAATTGGGCTCTAAGACGTCCGTCACCCCGATGGAGAGCGGTTGAGAATTTCACGCAGCCAGGGGAGCGTCGAGCCGACAGCGGAATCCTTCTGACCGGCCTGCAAGAACGCTGGCTGGAGCGATTTAGACCGCCTTGAGTTAAAATGAGGCTTATACTGAAAGGCGTCATCCGGACTGGCTTTTGCATAAAAAAGAGCTCAAGGAGGCTCTTCGGTGTTCTCGCTGCCTTCTGACGTGTATCGCGCCCTGACGTACTCACTGAGCGTTCACACTGTGAGCATTCATCGGGCGTGTCTTCCCAACAAGATCGAACCTTTCCGAGCTGCGGTCGCTTTTCGAAGTCAGCAGGAGCGCACCGCAGAAGATCGATGAATCTCGGACGGGCCACTCTCCAAGGCGGATTGATCGTTTGGTGCGACTCCGACCATGAGCGTCGTACGGGCGACGATGAGCGTCGTACGCCCGACGATTCCCGCCGCTCCGCTCAAAAAGCGATCATTCGGACGCCCGTTGCGGCGCTGAACCCCCCGGAGCGGCTGGGAGTGTGACGATGCTGGACAAGACGAGGACGAATCCGAACAAGACGAGGGCGGAGCTCGCCGCCGAGAACGAGTCGTTGCTGGCGCGTCTGACCGAGCTGGAGCGCATCGCGGCCGGAAAGGTTCACACCAACGCGCGAGAGCGGAGCAAGGACCCGTTGCAGGAGTCTGAAGTCCGGTACCGACGGCTCTTCGAGACGGCAAAGGACGGCATACTCATTCTGGACGCGGACAGCGGCAGGATCACCGATGCCAATCCCTTCCTGGAAGTCCTGCTGGGCTATTCCCATGACGAGCTGGTTGGCAGGGCACTGTGGGAAATCGGACCGTTCAAGGACGTCGCCGCCAGCCGAAACGCCTTCCGGGAGCTGCAGAG
>Ga0207646_10006749_pt1 | contig 11816 bp, 14 predicted proteins | sample KBSK5502metaG_FD_184343 | JGI IMG/M metagenome (GOLD analysis project Ga0207646, IMG submission 184343) | Corn, switchgrass and miscanthus rhizosphere microbial communities from Kellogg Biological Station, Michigan, USA - KBS K5-50-2 metaG... | ecosystem: Host-associated > Plants > Roots >...
CATTAAGATCACGGGCGACATCGCGATCGATCACTATCGAATCAAAATGAATTGGGCCCAAAGAGACGGAACCAACCTGCGCACTGACACACTGCGAATCACACACACGTGGATCCGAACACGCGACACCTGGCAAATCATTGGCGGCATGTCCGCACCGGTGAACGACGAAGGCAAATAGTTTTCCACTTTCCGATTTCGCGTGAGCTCGGTCATTTTTCTTCGCGGCATCAACGTTGGCGGCGCAAATCGCTGCAAGCCCGCTCAGCTCGCGAAACAGCTGTCGAAGTTCGACATCGTCAACATCGGCGCCGTCGGCACGTTTGTGGTGCGCAAACCTATTAGCGAATCAGTTCTCCGCGCCGCGATCGCGAAGAAATTACCTTTCAAATGCGAGATCATGATCGTTCCCGCGAAAGCGATTGTCGATCTTGCGCGCCAAGATCCATTCGCCCGCCAGCCTTCCGGGACCGACGTCACGCGGTTTGTCAGCGTATTGCACAAAAAGCCGCCCAAGCTCCCGGCGCTTCCGCTTGCTTTGCCCTCAGACAAAGATTGGCTGCTTAAAATCATCGCAATCCAAGGCCAATTCGTCGTCGGTATTTACAAACGCGAGATGAAAGCGATCGGCTATCTCGGAAAAATCGAGAAAATCCTCGGCGTTCCGGCGACCACGCGGAGCTGGACTACAATTCAGAAGGTCGTCCAGATTCTTTCCGAGAACAAATAACTGACAACGATTAACTCGAACGCTTGCGTTCGTTAGTTCTGCTGCGCCAAGACCGCTTGAGGCAATGGACACGGCGGACTTTGGTTCGGATTGCAGGCGAAGTTGTTCGGATCGTTCGACGTCGTCAACGTGTCGTCCGTGTAAATGATCGCCGCTTTGCTGTTTTGCGGATCGATCGCGACTTTGAACAAGTCGAGCAAGTTGCGCGTGCCCGGGCCACAACCGACGCCGCCGGTGCAAACCACGCCAACGTGATTGGGCGCGGAGTTCACTTGGATTTGGCTGAAGCCGGTTCCGTTGAACTGTGCAAAGTAGACGTGCCAGCTCGCGCTCGAATCAAGGTTCGACGTTGAGTTCGTCCCATAATAGACAACGTCAACCGTGCCGTTGTAGGCGGCGATCCACGGAAGCATCGCCGTCACTGCTGGCGAACGACTGACGGCAATCGCGGAGCTCCACGTGTTGCCCTGATCTTTCGAGCTGGCGAACGAAACGGCGTTTCCGTCCGACCACACCGCGTAGAGATACCCGGTCACCGGATCGACAGCCATTGCCGGAAAAATATTGGCTAAACTTGCGCCCGCCGAAGTGCTGAACGCCGTGTTCGCCGTCCAGGTTTTGCCCATGTCGCTGCTGCGCGACACGATGATGTTGTTAGGGGTAAATGTGCGGCCCTTCAGCACGCCGGTCACACCCGCTGCGTAAATGTCGTAGACGTTATGCGTTCGCGGATCGGCCACGAGGTTTCCCTGAATGTTGTTGAATGTCGACTGTCCAGTGGTTGAACCCTGGCCGACAACCGGATCTCCGATGTTCTTCCATGTGAATCCATCGTCGTCAGAACGCTGCGCATGGATCAGACTCGCGTCAGCCGAATCGTGATACGAAATATAAACGTGCGGTCCTTCCGACGTGATCCACGGCCGGTCGGTCTGGGAGGTATCGATGATTTGTTCCGTGCATTTGCCGATCGAGAAGCCACCGGCCGGACTTGGACACGTGATCGCCGAGACGCCGAGTTGCGCGTTGTTGAAAGTTGGATTCAAAAGAAAAACGAGCGTCGTCGCGTGCAATCTTCCACTCGCTCCCATGTCCACGTCGGCATCACCTGCGCCGAAAACGGATTTGCCCGGATGTTGCAGCGAAGCGTCGATCACGCCTTGAAAAGTCGGCGTCGACCCGAACGGCCCGGTCCAGAGATCGGTCCCAAAGTTTGACGGATCGAATAACCATTGCAGCGAAACGATACCCATCGTGCCATCGAGTCCGATCGACATTTCCGGTTCGCTCGTGCCGTTCGGCAGAATCAGCGGGGTAATCGTGAACGCCGATTTTGAAGGCGCGCTAGGTTTCGCCGGCGACTTGACCGCAAACGAGAATGTCACAACCGCAGTCGTGATCATGATCGCTGCCAGAAAACGCCGAGTCGATGTGAGTGAAAAAAATCTTAATGTGCTCATAGGTTTGTAACCGGTTTTGATCGTTTCCGTTCCGCGAAAACGATTCTATTATAAATGAAACCGAAATACACGTGAAAAGTCGCGGAGGCGGCCGCGCATTGGGGATTATTTTGCTTCCTCTCTCCTAATTCCTAATTCTTACTTTCGAAGTGAGCGCAATCGGAACTGTCGAAAGCCTCTGGCGTTATCCCGTGAAAAGCATGCGCGGTGAAGAACTACAGGAAATGTTCGCCAGTTACGCCGGAGTTTATGGCGATCGTCTTTTTGCTTTTGCCAGTTCGGCCAACGCGAAGGGCTTTCCGTTTTTCACCGGACGCGATCAACGCCAGATGATTCGTTACCGCGCGCGCTTTCGAAATCCGGAGAAAGCGGCGCGGCCGGTCAATTTGAGTGACGCTGAAAAACATAACCCCAACCCGATTTCAGCCGATGCATCCGAATTGATGGTCGATGTCGAAACGCCGGACGGAAAAACCTTCGCGATCGACGATCCGGCTTTGATCGACAATCTCCGCGCAAACATTGACCAGAAGCATGAGCTCAAATTGCTTGGCTCAGACAAAGCGATCACCGATTGCAGTCCGTTGTCGATCTTGGCGGTGCAGACGGCGAGAAAGCTCGCTGATGAAACCGGCGTCGCTGTCGATAAGCGCCGTTTCCGCGCAAATGTATATGTCGATCTTACGAACGCCGACGGCTTCGCTGAAAACGCGTTCGTTGGTAAATCTCTGCGCATCGGTTCGAAAGTTGTCGTCCAAGTTCTCCAGCGCGACGCGCGTTGCATGATGATCACGCTCGATCCGGACACCGCCGAAAAATCGCCCGCGATATTAAAAGCCGTCGCGCAAGGGCACGAAGGCATGGCCGGTGTCTACGCCGCCGTGCTCACCGAAGGAATGATTCGCAAAGGCGACTCAGTCGAGGTGCTCGACTAACTCGTGAGCTCTCGGTTGCCTCGACTCGCTGACGCGAGCTTGCGCCGAGGAGATTGTTTCGCACGGAACCCGACGCAACTCGGCCGTTAAACCGAGCTTGGATAAGGTCCAGATCAGCCATTTGGTCGGGTCCCACTGCCACGGTTTCACGCCGTTGCGATAATCGTGCTGAAATTCGTGATGATAATTGTGGTAGCCTTCTCCGAGGGTAAAGAGCGCCAGCAAAAATGAATCGCGCGCGCTGCATCGGGTCGAGTACGGCTGACGGCCGAGAGTGTGACAGGCCGAGTTGATCAAGAACGTGCCGTGTTGAAGCACGACAACCCTTGCCACACCGGCAATCAGAAAACCTCCAAGCGCTCCAACCCATCCATTCCAGCACGCGCCGAGCAGAGTCGGCAGAACAAGGCCAGTCATCACAGCCATAAGATGAACATGTCGATGTTGCCACATCACCAGCGGGTCTTTCTTTAGATCGGCCACATTATCGAACGGCGGCTGCGGCCAGAGCTTGAACAACAGCCAGCCAATGTGCGCGTGGAAAAAACCTTTAGTGATATCGTAAGGATCGTCGTCGTGATCGACATGTTTGTGATGGCGACGATGCTCGCTCGCCCACATCAAAACTGAATTTTCAAAAGCGCCCGCCCCAAAAATCAGAACGAACAGGCGCACTGGCAGCTTGGCTCGAAATGTGGCGTGCGAAAATAATCGGTGATAGCCGAGCGTGATACTGAATCCAGTCGCGGCCAGCAACACCGCCGCGACCACAAAGTAGAACCAATCAATGCCGAAGTACCAGAGATACAGCGGTACCGCCGTCAGTGTTAGAAAAAATGTACCGATTAGGAACGAGCTGGTCGTCCAATTAATACGATCGATCGGGATGCGGAAAATCATGGGGGAAGTCTAAACGGGCAACGCCTCAACTTGAGAGCGGCCGACCGAGAACAACGTCTTCCTTGTTCCAGGAATGAACGCCGCCGCAGTGCGCACAATTGAACTTCTGCGGTTTCACTTTGGTTGTCGGCCAACGCTTCTCGTCAACTGTCCGGCCGGTGTCGGTCAGTCTTGAGGTAGACGGACAGCGCACGAGCAGACTTTTCAGACCGGCGCCAACTTTCGCCTTTGGCCGTCGTCGCGGCGGATCGAATAGAAATCGCGTTGCCATGTCAGAGTCGATAAACGATCCGCGCCTTGGCGGTATCGTAGGGCGACATCTCCATCTTTACTCGATCTCCGATCGTTAGGCGAATAAAACGTTTGCGCATTTTTCCCGAGATGTGCGCGAGCACGAGATGATCGTTCGCCAGGGCTACCCGGAACATCGTCCCGGGCAACACCGACATGATCGTTCCTTCCAGCTCAATCGCTTTCTCAGGATTCATACTCGCCATTGTTGATTTCTGACTGCTGATCGCTGATTTCGGCATTCGGCCGCTCTCAACTATCAGCTATCAACTCTCAACGAGATTTAGCGCCGAAAGCCGGAAAACGAACGCTTCGGGCCGCGGCCATCGCCACCGCCGGAACGCGGGCGCTCTTCGCGAGGGCGCGCTTCGTTCACGTTCAATGCGCGACCGTTTAGCTCTTTGCCATTAGTTGCACTCATCGCGGCTTTGGCTTGCGTGTCATCATTCATGGTGATGAATGCGAAGCCGCGGGATTTGCCCGTCATTTTGTCCATCATCAGATGGACTTCGTTGACGGTGCCGTGTTGTTCGAACAAATCTTGAAGATCGTTCTCGGTGGTCTCGAAAGCGAGATTACCAACGTATAGTTTCATTGTGTTTTGAATCTTGGAAAAACTAGGAAGCTACAGAGCCGTTCCCGGGAATCGGGTTTCAAACCACCAATGAGCGACGCTCATCTGACGATCTTCCGTGCAGTGAAGTTAAACAGAGTGTTCCAATAAGGCCGTCAGTATCGCCCGGATTATCCAAAATACAACCAATCATTTTCAGTGACCTCTCAATTTGACCTCCCCCTTGGAGGTTAGATGCCAGCGTTTCAGTTTTTCAGCGTTTTAGCTTTTTCGGTACTGCTCCGCCGTAACGTGCTCGAGCCACTCGACGACTTTTCCATCCAGAGCCTCTTGGATGGCTATATGTGTCATTGCAGAAGTTGCATTTGCGCCATGCCAGTGCTTCTCACCAGGCGCAAACCAAGCCACATCGCCTGGCCGAATTTCTTCAATCGGTCCGCCTTCACTCTGTGCCCATCCAAGACCGGATGTGACGATCAACGTTTGGCCTAACGGATGCGTATGCCACGCGGTCCGCGCACCCGGCTCAAACGTCACACTCGCGCCACGCACCCGCGCTGGCTCGGGCGCTTCGAACAACGGTTCGATTCTGACGTTCCCGGTGAACCAATCAGCCGGCCCGTTGCTGGAACTCTGTGAATCTTTTCTTTTTATCTCCATTCCGGTTTCAGCTTTTCAGTGTTTCAGTGACAGCAGTCTTTTGACGCGCTCTTGTTTGCGTATTCGTCATGGCGTTTCCACCACAGACCGCCATCCTCGTTGCGTCCCTTCGGCGCGCGATCGAGCCACTGATACATTCCCCAGAGACCGTCCACTCCGCGCGAATAGGCGGAATAGATGTGATAAACGACGCCGTCTTCGAGTGCGAACGCACTCACGCCTGGTCGCTCGCGCGTGTACGTGTCCACGTCGGTTCCGGATGCAGCCGCGAATTCGGTCGGTCCTTCGGGAGCCGAGCGCGATAGCTGGGGCGCTTCGCCGAGTAATTCCGACGGCGGCTCGCGCCGGTAATTGTATTCGATGCCCTTGCGCTGTTGTTCGGGCGTAAACGAAACATCAAAATCGAAATTAAAATCGCTCCCGGCCGACGACGCCCAGGGAAAGCTCCAGCCCATTCGCTTTTTGTATTCGTTCAACTGCGCCAGCGGCGCGCGCGAAATCGCCCAGAACATCACGTCATGATTGGCCAGATGAATCGCGATGCCGTTGAACCCGTCCGCGATCGCCGAGCACGACGGACAGCCAGCTTTGTAGTCGGGCCCGAACATGAAATGATAAACGAGCAGCTGCGAGCGGCCTTTGAAGAGATCGGTGAGTGACGCTTTTCCTGCATCGGTATCGAAGCAGTACTCCTTGTCGATCTTGACCCAAGGCAACTCCTGCCGCTTCCTCGCCACCTCATCGCTCCGCCGAGTAAGATCCTTCTCGGCCTCGAGTAATTTCAGCCGCGCCGCCAGCCATTCTTTTCGCGAAACGACCTTGTTCTTTGCCATGTCTTTATCCTCATCCATGTCTCTTAACTCTCAACCGATTAACGCATGGAGCGACTGGGGTGAGCGACATCGCCGGCAACGCCGCGAGGGTAGCGGTCGAGCGCTGGAGGAGCAGCCGAGATACAAATAACGCGCGGTTACACCGCGACGGAGACCCGTTGCAAAAAATGATTAGTCTTTCGCAAGTTCGGTGAAGTGCCCCCGCTGCATGCCGGCGAAGTTTCGCCTATGAATGCGAACGCTATCGATTCCACGCACACACTCCCTTCTACTTCGACCGCAACACAGACTACCAGGATGCCCGATCCGCATGTGGTCGTGCACGGGAGCGGACGCAATTTTTTCCAGGAAATCCGCGCTGGTAACCACCGGTTCCAGGCGGATGAACCGGTCAGTTTTGGCGGCATGGATATGGCCCCCGATCCACACGATTATATGATGGCATCGCTCGGCGCCTGCACCTCGATGATGGTGGGACTGCAAGCCCGCAAGAGGAGATGGCCGTTGGAAAACATCAATGTTTCCCTAAAACATTCGCGGATCCACGCCAAGGATTGTGAAGAATGCGTGACTAAAGATGGGATGATCGATCGGATCGAAGTCGCGGTCGAGCTGACGGGTCCGCTCACTGCCGAGCAACGGAGCGAGCTAATGAAAACTGCCGCCACTTGCCCCATTCACCGCGCCCTCAAAGGCGAGATCAACGTCCGCCTCCGCGCCGTTTAGTTGGAGCCGCTGATTTCAGTTTTCAGAGTTTCAGCGTCTCAGCTTTTTAATATTACCGCCCCGTCATTGCCTCCAACTTTTCGGGATAACGATCGCCTTCCCCCTCGATTTGAGATGCGGCTTCGTCGATCTCGCGCAGATCATCTGAAGTAAGATCGACATCGGCAGCGGCTTCTTTGATGTGCTCCGGTTTGCTGTTCAATCTTGCCGCTCCGGGGCGTTTATCAGTTCCGCGCAGATCGAATCCGAATTTTGTAGCGATCACCACTTGTTCGCCACTGGACGAATCCGCCGAGGCGCACTTGCGAAAAGGTTCCAGCGCTTCGCCAACGAGTTCTTCGTTCGTGAACGGTCCGTAAACTTCCGCGGTATCGAAAAACGTGACGCCGTGATCGACCGCGGCGCGGATCAGAGAAATCATCTCCTGTTTATCTTTTGGCGGGCCATAAGAAAAACTCATCCCATGCATCCGAGCCCGATCGCTGAGACTTCCAACGGGCTGCTCTTTCCAAGTTTACGCTTCTTCATATCTAAAGATCGCAGTGCGCGGTCGCGCTGCGCTGCGCGATCATCGTTTCGCGACTTATCAGATAGTTCGGTGAAACCGATTGACTTACCACGTCGATGGACTATCGGGATTTAACGCCCAGCAAGCGAGCATCCGGTTTCTCAACCGGTTCGGCGGCAATAGCATCGACCGTTGTCCGTCGCGGTCTAAACATTGGGCATGGTCCGCTCTAAGACACGGGGTATTCCTCGTTGGAAGTAGAAATGAAAAAGCTAATGAAAACAAAAACAATTGGTTTAACGCTGGCGCTTTCAGTCGCGGCAGCCGCAATGTGTTTCGCGAACAACCCGACATTGGGCACGTGGAAACTGAACGAAAGCAAATCCACCTTCGGCGATGGCGCCGGTAAAACCACGCTGGTGGTGTGGGAAAAAGTTGGCGACCACCAGAAATGCACGGTCGAGGGAACTGACGCTGACGGGAAGAAAACTCACAGTGTGTGGACCGGGAAACTGGACGGCAAATTCTATGCGATCACCGGGGATCCGCAGGCCGATCAACGTTCGTTCAAGATGAACGGCGAAAACACCATCGACATGGTGAGTCAGAAACATGGCAAAACGGTTGGTGACGGCACGATCGTCGTGGCGACCGATCGAAAGACCCGCACGGTTACAAGCACGATGGCCAACGCCAAAGGCGTCAAGGTCACGAGCACGTTAGCTTACGACAAGTCGTAGCCTAACTATTCGGCGATAGATGCCTCCGCATCTTTGCCGGCGATAGGTTAATTTAACAGCGGCCGAACGTGAAAGCGTTCGGCCGCTTTCGTTGTCGATCGGTGCACCGGTTTACGATTAACGAATAACCGATAACAAACTTGTTACGCCATGGCCTTCGACGGCGGATAACGAATGGCTATGCCGCTACCTGTTTAGATATACTCCGTTGTCTTTTTCAACGCCGCGCCGCATTCTCTGATCTCTGCCAATGAAAAATAATTCCACGACGACGCTTGCGCCCGGACGTCATTTGGTCGGTTTTTTTCTGATCCTCGCCGGCATCGCAACCGTGGGCTGGCTTATGGCGCGGCATCCCTTCGCCAATCGTTTCCTCACTTACGGAACACTGATCGCGATGGAACTGCTGCGCGTCTGGTATGTGATCGCGGGTGCGCGCGCAAATGGCCACGGCCTGATGAATATCGTTGGTCGCGGCTGGAGCGCCTGGCGTGACGGCGCTCGAGATTCTCTTCTCGCCATCGGGACCATTGTGTTGGTAGCGCTAGTCTCGCGCGGGCTCGTTTTTCTGCTCGGCAATTTTTCGCCCGACACGGCATTTATGGTGCCGACCAACTTCGCTGAATCGACAGGCTGGATCGTCCTCTCAATTACCGGCGGCATCTGTGAAGAGATTGCGTATCGCGGTTATCTGCAACGGCAGCTCTGGGCTTTCACCGGCCGGCTTCCAATTGCCGTTTGCTTACAAGCCGTCGCGTTCGGCGCTGTTCATATTTACCAGGGCTGGAAAGCAGTCGTCGTCATCATCGGTATCGGATTGGTCTTAGGATCAATCGCCGCGTGGCGCCGCAGCCTCATTCCGGGAACGATCGCCCACTCTATTCTCGACATCATTGGCGGCCTCTTCGGCGGCTGACTTCTGACCTGTGGCTTGTGATATCCGCGTTTCAGCTTTCAGTGTTCAGCGTTTCTTTTCGAATAACGATTAACCGATAACGAATAACTTGCGCGACTGCGCCGGGCTCGTCGCTTGTCACATATCGCTTGTCACTTTCTATTATGACCATGCGCAAACTTCTCTTGCTCGCACTCATGTTCCTTCTCCTCGTGCCGGTGCTGGCGAAGGACAATGAAGCCGAGATCAAGGCCGCGGTGGAAAATCGTTACAAGGACTGGCAGGCCGCGGCGAACAAGAAAGACGTCGCCGCGATGACTGATCTTTACGACGAGAACGCGGTTCTCATGCCCAAATCGGAAGAGCCGGTGCTCGGCAAGGCCGCGATCGGCGAGTATTACAAGAAGCTTTTTGCGAATCCAAACTTTGTCCCGTTCACGCTGACCCTCAAATTGAACAGCTTCCACGTGGTGGGTGACATCGCGATTGCGACCGCGCTTTTCGAAGGTGATGTGACGAGGAACGCGAAGCAGATCCATTTCCGCGGCAAGAACCTGCTTGTCTGGAAGAAGCAGAACGACGGTTCGTGGAAGATTTTCCGCTACATGTACGACGAGATTCCGCCAAAAAAATAATTGCCTCAGTTTTCCGCTTTCAGCCGTCCGCAGTTCTCTCAACACCTCAACTGTCAACCATCAGCTTTTTTTCTCACTCGTTCTGCACGGCTGCGGGCGATGGAACCGGCAGGGGCGATGAAATGGTCACGTGCGTTACTTTGCCTCCGGCTTTGCGTTCGGCTTCCATTTTTATTTCGGTGTTGTCTTCGCCGTTCCTAAAGCTGACGTAAAGATCGGCGTTGTGATTAATCTCGGAGCCGCCGCGCTCGTGACTGAACTTCGGACTCTTGAATTTGTCCCATTCATCACACAACGCTTCCGGTGAAAGTGGCGAGGTGCCGGTCTGGATTATTTTTGGTTCGCCATCGACTAGCTTGCGCGCGGGCGGACCGGACGGCGTGAATTGCGGAACGGGCGGTGTCCAATCCGGAAATGACGTCGGGCCTTTCGCATCGACCACCGCCTGGGCCGCGGCTTTCTGTTTCGCTTCCTCGGCTTTCTGTTCTGCTTCCATCTGATCGCTTTGCGCTTTCGCCTGCTGCTCCAGCTTTTTCATGTCCGCTTTGCTGGCGGGTTTATTCGCGTTCTCCATCGCCTTCTTCATCGCGGCATCGATATCGTCCTCCTGTGCCAAAGCGGGAATGGTCGTGATCAGCGCAAGCGCAACAATGAAAAACAAGTGACGTATCATGGGGCGGAGCTTAGACAACGGCAGCGAAAAGCAAACAGCTATTCGATTGGCCGCAACTTCCTGTTCCGGCTTTCAGCTTCGATGCCGACGAATGACGGATAAAGGTTAACGAGCGCGCAGCACGCCGGCTTTCAGCGTATCAGCTTCTGATTCCCAACGACTCAAGTTCCGATTGATGTCCACTTCTGCTCTTGTAATCTTCGATTCCGGCGGGAAAAATTCGCCGTGAAGCTGTTCAAATTCGAGGAAAGCTTCCGCAATTATCTGGCGGTCTGGATAATTACTCTTCTCGGATTACTCCTGCGCTCGTATCACTACCTCAGGAATCCTTCGATTTGGCATGACGAGGCAGCTACCTTCCTAAATGTAATAAAGAAAGGTTTTGTTGGATTGCTCGGGCCACTCTATCACTCCGGAACGGGGCCGCCACTGTTCCTTTGGATACAAAAATGTGTAGTGCTCTGTTTAGGCGAAAGTACTTATGCTCTGCGACTGGTTCCCTTTTTGGCGAGCTGCGCCGCACTCATAGTGATGGCAGTTCTTGTGACACACCTCCTCCGGCCAGTTTCCGCGGCGGCAGGTATGCTCTTGGTGGCCTGTTCGGACAAACTTTTATGGCACGCAGCTGAAGCGCGTCCCTACTCGAGCGACGTTTTGATCGCGAGTGTGTTGGCTTTGCTTTTCGTAGTTAGTCATAAGTGGACGGCTCGAAGGAGAGCTCTTTGTTTTGCGGGCCTGGCGCCATTCGTGGTCTTCGTTAGTTACCCCGGAGTGTTCCTTCTTGGCGCAACAACAATCGCGCTCGGCTTCGTAATTCTTCGTAAGAAGCAGAGCGCATCGACATGGCTGGCCCTAATCCTACTTAGTGTGTCGATAGCGGGACCGTTTCTGATTTTATTTTTCACAACCGCTTCCGCCCAGCGAACGAGGGCGCTAAATGTAGAATGGGCATACGCGTTTCCGGATTGGCGCCACCCTTTTCAGGTGCCGCTATGGTTTATTCGCTCGAGCATCGGAGTATTCGATTACACCATGAGACCTATTGGCGGAATTCTCGCTGTAGCGGCATGCATCGGTGCCGTGAGTTGGTGGCGCGCGGGTGAACGCGAATTAATTATTTTTCTCGTAGCGCCAATAGCGCTCGCAGCTGCGGCGGGATTGGCTCACGCCTATCCATACACAGGCGCACGCACAATTGCTTTCGCGATGCCGGCCATCGCCCTATTGATCGGCGCCGGCATTCAGTCCGCGAGAGA
>Ga0207646_10006750_pt1 | contig 11815 bp, 14 predicted proteins | sample KBSK5502metaG_FD_184343 | JGI IMG/M metagenome (GOLD analysis project Ga0207646, IMG submission 184343) | Corn, switchgrass and miscanthus rhizosphere microbial communities from Kellogg Biological Station, Michigan, USA - KBS K5-50-2 metaG... | ecosystem: Host-associated > Plants > Roots >...
GGCTGGCTCTGCCTCGGGCTCGGTGCGCTCCGGCGGGTGCCCTCCTCTCCGGTTGCCGAGAGCCGCCGGAGCTGACCTCCCGGCCGGAATCCCTCTGCACATGCGCGTTCCGATCGACTATCCGGCGCTCCTGTCCCGGATCGATGAGTGGCAGCACAACGTGCGCGAACGCTTCCCCGGAGTCGTCCCCTGCCGAGCCGGGTGTGCGGCATGCTGTCACGGACCGTTCGACATTTCCGTCGCCGACGCCCTGGTGGTTCGAAATGCGGTGACGGCACTTCCCCAGGGAGCGCGGGACGCCGTCCGGGAGCGGGCTCGGGCGCAGGTGCGTCGCATGGCGGAAGCGGAACCGTCGTTCCGGTTTCCCTGGGACGTTTCCCGCCTCGGTGAGGCGCGCTTCGACGCCCTGGTCGAGGCGGAAGCGGAGGTCGCCTGCCCCGCGCTCGGCGGCTCGGGAGAGTGCCTGATCTACCTGAACCGGCCGATGGTGTGCCGCCAGATGGGGCTTGGGATGCGAACCGGCGCGGGAGCGGTCCTGGAGAACGCCTGCCCGATTCAGGATGAGTTCCCGGAGTATCGAGCCCTTCCACCTCAGGCGTTCGATCTCGACGGGTGGGAACGGGAAGAAACGATCGCACTCCGGTTCGCCGCGGAGCGGCTCCTCGCGGGTGGAGCTGACATCGGGTACGAAACGACGATCGCGGGAGCCGCCTTGCTCGGCGGCGACTGACGAGAGGAGGACATACATGCGCTGGAGTCCGGGTGGTAGCAGCCAGGACGTCGAGGACCGCCGCGGAGCGGGAGGAGGATTCCGGCTCCCGGGCGGCCGCATGGGCCTGGGTGGACTGGTGGTCCTGCTGGTGCTCAGCCTGATCTTCAAACAGGATTTCTTCTCCCTCCTGAGCGGAGGTTCCCCCGACGCCGGCGTGGAAGCAGGGCCGGTGGCCGCATCGCCGGAAGAGGACCAGCTCAAGGAATTCATCACCTTCGTTTTGAATGACGTGCAGGCGACCTGGGATCAGGAGCTCCCGAAGCAGGCGAACACCCAGTATCAGCACGCGACGCTGGTCCTGTTCCGGGAGGCGACCCAAACCGCCTGCGGTACCGGCGACGCGCGCACCGGGCCGTTCTATTGCCCCGGAGACAACAAGGTCTATATCGACCTCGGATTCTATCAGGCATTGAAGGAACGGTTCGGCGCCCCGGGCGATTTTGCCCAGGCGTACGTGCTCGCGCACGAGATCGGGCATCACCTCCAGCTCCTGCTCGGCATCGAGCGCCAGGTGCGCGCGGAGCAAAGCAGCCGTCCCGACCAGGTCAATGACCTTTCGGTGCGAATGGAGCTGCAGGCCGACTGCTTTGCCGGCGCCTGGGCACATTCGGCGGCGCAACGCGGCAAGCTCGAAACCGGAGATGTCGAGGAGGGGCTGGCGGCCGCGTCGGCGGTGGGCGACGACCGGATTCAGAAAGCCACGACCGGCCGGGTGAACCCGGAGAGTTTTACCCACGGCTCGGCGGCGCAGCGCGCCAGCTGGTTCAATCGCGGGCTGCAGAGTGGACGGCTCGCCGACTGCGATACCTTTGCGGCCCGTTAGGGACCCGAGACTTGACGCGGGGGCTGATCGGCGGGATTGTATGGCGGCTTTCCATCCGCCGCACCTCCCGAAGCAGCGTCACCTGATCTTCAGCCCGGAGCCTCCATGTCCGCACTGAGCGAGCTCAACTACCTGGCCATCCTCGTCACCGCCGTCGTGATCTTCGTGATCGGCGCGCTCTGGTACACCGTTCTTTTCGGCAAGGCGTGGCTGGCGGCGCATGCGTATACGCCGGAGCAGATCGAGGGGATGAAGCAGGGAATGGGCCGGACCTACGGACTCTCCTTCCTCTGCTACCTCGTGCTGGCCGGGGTGATGGACCTGCTGGTCGTGCTGCTGGGCATCACCGCGGCGACCGGCGGGGCCAAGCTGGGCGCGGTCTGCTGGCTCGGCTTCGTGGCCACGATCGGCCTCACCGCGAATCTCTATTCCAACAAGCGGCTCGCGACCTACCTGATCGACGCAGCCTACCAGCTGGTGTTCATGGTCGTCGCCGGAGTGATTCTAGCGATCTGGTAGGACGCGAAGTCGCGAAGACGCGGGGGCGCGAGTACCTGTACCGCGCCTTCGCGTCTCCGCGACCTCGCGCCGCTCACCGCTCCTGCCTCGCCCATCGAAAAAACAGCACGCTCATCGCCCCCCAGATCCACAGGTTCCCCGGGATCCACATCAGCAGGCCCCCGAGCTTCTGGTCATCCAGCGGGGAAAGCCCCCAGGTGCGCGGGGCGCCGGCGTACCAGAGGTAGAGCGGGTTATCGGCAAAGGTGAGGATCGCGCCGAGCAGCTGCATCGGGAGCTGCACCAGGAACAGGTAGAGCATCCCCATCGGAGGCGCGAGCGCCGGCAACGACGGGGACGAGCTGGTCACCGGCCACCAGAGGAGCACCGCGGCGGCCATGAAGGTGATGTGGGTGGCGATGTGGACGTTGTGGCTCCGCATCATCAGGTCGTACGCGCCCACCGTGTGCCAGACCAGCAGCGTCACGCTGAAGAAGGCACCTGCAAACACGGGATGCGTCACCACCCGTCCGACCGCCTTTGCGCCTTTGCGCATGAGCGCCTTCTCCACCAGCCAACCCGGAATTCCGGCGATGAGCAGCGGCGGCAGCACCATCGTCAACAGGAGGTGCTGCGCCATGTGGACCGAGAAGAGATAGGAATCGCTCAGGTCGTGGATCGGCCCGTTGAGCGAGACCAGCATCACCAGGAGCCCGAGGAGGAAGCAGAACGGGCGCCAGGGCTCGGTGCGAGGTCCCCGCGCGAGGGCATAGGCGTAGAGGGCGCCGAGCAACCCGACGCCGATCAGCACGGAGGGGTGGAGGGACCACTCCGCGACGAAGGGCTGGGTTGTGGGGTTTTGGAGGAGCATGGGGTGGGGTGGTGAGCGGTGAGCGGTGAGCGGGAAGTGCTTTTCCCGCTGACCGCTCACTGCTCACCGCTTACCGGCTATCTGGCGCCGACGACGCGCCAGTACTGCAGGAGGATGATCAGCGTTCCGATGATGGTGGCCGCCAGGAGGATCGGCAGCACGAAGAGATTGGCCAGCAGTTTCGGATCCTGCTTCAGGTGCATGTAGAACATCGCCACCAGCGCGAACTTGGCGGCGGAGAGGATGATCAGCAGCACAACGGTGATCGGCTCGAAGATCGGGCGAATGCTGGCGCCGAGGCCGCCGCGTCCCGCTTCGAAGGAAAGCACCTCGAGCGCCGTGAGCACGAACAGGATCAGCGCGATCTTGAGGTAGAGCCCCGGCGTCGGGTGCGCGTGCTCGGCGTGGGCCTGAGAATGCGAGTCCATGCGGGCTACCTCATCAGGTAGACGACGGGGAAGATCACGATCCACACCACGTCGACGAAGTGCCAGTAGAGTGCGGCGATCTCGAGATTGAGCGCCTTCTCCTGCGGAAGCTTGCCCTTGATGCCCCGGTACAGCAGGGTCGAGAGCCAGATCACGCCGACCGTCACGTGGCTCCCGTGGAAGCCGGTGAGGGTGTAGAAGGTGGAGCTGAAGAGGTTGGTGCCGTACCCCATCCCCTTGTGATAGAAGTGGGTGAACTCGTACACCTGCATCCCGATGAAGAAGAGCCCGCAGAGGACCGTCATCGAGAGCCAGCCGACCAGCATCTTCCGGTTGCCCTTCTGCGCGCCGTAGAGCGCGAGCACCACGAAGAAGGAGCTGAAGAGCAGCACGGCGGTGCCGAAAGTGACCAGCGGGATTTCGAACATCGGCTCGCAGGTCTGCATCTTCCCGTGCAGCATGCACTGGGATTCGGCGTGGGGAAGCGGCCCGACCAGGCTCTTCCCCTTGTACACGAGGTAGGTCGAGATCAGCGACGCAAAGAGGAGGCATTCGGAACCGATCAGGGTCCAGATTGCGACCTTCTTGCTGTCGATCCCGGTCGAGGTCGGGTGATCCATCACGTGGGCGGCGGCGTCGGACACGGTGTCGTTTCTCCTGGTCAGAACGCCGGCTCGAAAGCCCAGCGGTAGATGCCGTAGATCAGAATGGCCGCGCCCGTGATCGTGATGAAATACCACTGGTGGAAGGCGTGGGTGAAGAGAATGCTCCCGATCACGCCGAGCACCCCGATCGCCGTCACCGCCGGCCAGTACGACGGCCGCGGCATGTGGATGCCGGCGCCGCTCTCCGGTTTCGGCTCAGGCAGTGGTCCGCCGTTGGCCCGCCGGAGATCCCATGCCGGGGTCGAGCTCCCCACCGGCGGCACGGTGCCGAAGTTGAACTCCTGCGGCGGCGAGGGAATGAGCCACTCCAGCGTCGCTCCGCGCCATGGATCGGCCGGCGCGTCGGCGGGTTTGCGGGCCGCCTTCCAGATGTTGTAGATGAACACCAGCATCGAGAAGCCCAGGAGCAGCGAGCCCCAGGTCTGGATCCGGTTCCAGAACTCGAAGTTCAGCTCGGCCGGGTAGGTGTAGACCCGCCGCGGCATCCCGTTCAATCCGAGGAAATGCATCGGGAAGAAGGTGACGTTGAACCCGATGAACATGAGCCAGAAGTGCACCTTGCCGATGGTCTCGTCGAGCATCCGCCCGAACATCTTGGGGAACCAGTAGTAGGCGCCCGCGGTGAGCCCGAAGATCGAGCCGCCGAAGAGGACGTAGTGGAAGTGCGCCACCACGAAATAGGTATCGGTCTGCTGGAGGTCGGCCGGCGGCGAGGAATGCATGACGCCGGAGAGCCCCCCGACGATGAACATCGCCACCATGCCGACGGCAAAGTAGAGCGGCGTCTTCATCTGGAGCGACCCGCCCCACAGGGTGCCGATCCAGTTGAAGATCTTGACCCCGGTCGGAACCGCGATCAGCATCGTCGAGAGCGCGAAGAACGAATCGGCGAAGGGGCCCATCCCGGTCGAGAACATGTGGTGGCTCCACACGCCGAATCCGAGGAAGGCGATGAACGCCCCCGAGAACACCATCGCGGTGTAGCCGAAGAGTGGCTTCCGCGAAAAGACCGGGAGCACCTCCGAGACGATGCCGAAAGCCGGCAGGATGAGGATGTAGACCTCGGGATGCCCGAAAATCCAGAACAGATGCTGCCAGAGCACCGGATCGCCGCCGCCTTCGGGCAGGAAGAAATGGGTCCCGAAATGCCGGTCCATCATCAGGAAGACCAGCGCGATGGTGATGACCGGGAAGGCGAGCAGGAGGAGGATCTGGGTGATGAAGCTCATCCAGGTGAACATCGGCATCCGGAGCATCTTCATCCCCGGCGCGCGCAGATTCACGATGGTGACGAAGAAATTGATCGCCGCGGCGATCGACGCCACGCCCAGGATCTGCAGGCCAAGCACCCAGAAGTCGGTATTGATCCCGGGCGAATACTGGTTTTCCGTCAGGTTGGCGTAGCCGAACCAGCCGGTATTCGGTGCCGCGTTGATGAGCCAGCTGAAATTGATGAACAGGCCGCCCAGCAGAAAGACCCAGTAGCTGAAGGCGTTGAGCCGGGGAAAGGCGACGTCACGGGCCCCGATCTGGAGCGGGATGAAGTAATTGAAGAACATCGCCGACAGCGGCATGACCCCGAGGAAGATCATCGTCGTGCCATGCATCGTGAACAGCGCGTTGAACATCTCGGCGCTCACGAAGTGGTTGTCGGGCTTCATCAGCTGGATGCGCATGAAGAGCGCTTCCAGCCCGCCGATCAGGAAAAACAGGAACGCCGTCGCGCCATAGAGGATCCCGATCCGCTTGTGGTCGACGGTCGTGATCCAGCTCCAGATCCCCGTGGGCGCTTTCGCGTGGGTAGCCGGAGCGTGGTCGAGTACCGAGGTGGCCATGACTGTCCCCGTTTACTGGTGCGAGCGGAGGTACGCCACCAGCGTGGCGATCTCCGCATCCGTGAGCTTGCGCGGCAGCTTCATCAGCGTCCCCGACTTCACCGAGTCGGGATTGGAGAGCCACTTCGCCAGGTTCTCCGGAGTGTTGGGCAGGAATCCGGCGACGATGGTGCCCCGGCTTCCCACGTGGCTCAGGTTGGGGCCGGTCATCCGGACCACACCCGCCGTCGCCGCGCCCACCATGCTGTGGCAGCCGATGCATCCGGCACTGTTGAAGAGGGCGAGGCCGGCCTGCTGGAGCGAATCGGGCGCCGCCGGACGCGTCGTATCCGCGGGGACGGTGCTGTCCGCGGCGGCGATCCTGCCCCCATTGACGAGCGGCGATCCCACCCGCTGCGCCGCGATCCACGCGTCGAATTCTTCCTGCGTCTGGGACACCACCCGGAACATCATGCGCGCATGCTGCTCCCCGCAGAACTCGGCGCAGGCCCCGCTGAACGTGCCGGTCACTTCCGCCTTGAACCAGAGCGGATTGTGGCGGCCCGGGAAGACGTCCCGCTTGCCGGCAAACTGGGGGACCCAGAAGCTGTGCAGCACGTCGTAGGTCGTCATGCGCAGATTGACGGTCTTGCCGACCGGAACGTGCATCTCGTTGGCGGTGACCACGCCGAGCTCGGTGTAGCGGAACTCCCACCACCACTGGTGGCCGATCACTTCGATCTGCACCACGTCGCCGGTGGCGTAGTCGGAGGTCTTGAAGATCGTCTTGACGGTGGGAACGGCGATGGCCGCGAGAATGAACGCCGGAACGATCGTCCACGCCACCTCGAGCAGCGTGCTCCCGTGCGTCTGGCGCGGCTCCGGATCGTCCGGCCTGCCCCGGAATTTCAGGATGGCGTAGACCAGCACTCCCTCCACCAGCACGAACACGATCAGGGCCCAGAACACGGTCGTGCGGAACAGACCGTCCACCAGATGGGCAAAATCGCCGCGGGGGTGGAGGGTGGTCTGGGGGTAGTTCTCGGCGCAGCCGAGGAGGAGCAGGAGGCAGACGGCGGGAACGTGCCGCGCCAGGCGCCGGAGTGTGCCGGTGCTCGTCTCCATCAGAGTGGAATCCCGGTGATTGGGGAAAGCGGTAGCACGATTGGGCGCAAAGCTAGCTGTCCCACACGGTTAGGTCAACAGGCAAAGAGTGGTCAGTGGTCAGGGGCCAGGGCTCAGCGGCCGGTCTCCTCGCCAGCCATCCGGGACTCTCGACCACTGACCACTGACCCCTGACTACTGACCCCTGACTACTGGCCCCTCTTTCCCGCCATCAACTTCTCGATCTCGGCCACGGTCTTCGGCGCGCCCTTGCTGAGAATCACCGGCCCTGCGGCGGTCACGAGCACGTCATCCTCGATGCGGACGCCGAGCGCCTCATCGGGGATGTAGATGCCGGGCTCCACAGTGAACGCCATTCCCACGGCCAGTGGAAGGGCGCCACCAACGTCGTGGACATCCATCCCGATCCAGTGGGAGAGCCCATGGATGTAGTACTTCACACAGCCACCGGCGCCGCAAAGATCGCCGGAATGCTCGGTCATGTATCGCCGGGAAATCTGATCGAGCTGCCGGAGGGTGATTCCCGGACGCACCGAATCGATGGCCGCCTGTTGCGAGCCGAGCACCAGCTCGTAGATCGCCTTCTGGCGGGGCGTGAACTTTCCGCTGACAGGGATGGTGCGGGTGATGTCGGCGGTTTGATACCCGAACTCCGCTGCCATGTCCATGACGATGAGGTCGCCCGCCTCGGTTTTCCGGCGGTTGGCGTCGTAATGGAGCACCGTACTGTTGATTCCCGATCCCACGATGCTGGGATAGCCCAGCCGCTCGGCACCGAGCGAACGGAACGTCTGCTCCGCCACCGCTTCGATTTCGTATTCGAAGACCCCGGGCCGGGCGAACTTCATCGCGGCGACATGCCCCTCGGCGGAGAGCTCGACGGCACGGGTCAGCCGGCGGATTTCGTCGCCATCCTTGACGGCGCGGAGCGGCGCCAGAGCGGGAAGCAGATCCTGCGTCGCGATCCGCTGGGTATCGAGCGCCAGGGTCCGGATGAACTGCGGCCCACTGTCCCACGAGGTGCGACGGAACCAGAGCGTGGGCGAGCGATTCCCGCCTCGAAAGAGAATGCTCCTGAGCAGCACTTCGACCGAGTCGGCCGAGTGAATGTTCTCGACGGGAATTCCGGTGGCCGCCGCCGCCTCGGGGCCGGGGCCCAGTTTCGGACCGGTCCACCGCTCCCGCGACGGGTTCCTGGGAGGGAGGAAGAGGTACGACTCGCCCCGGCCCGAATCGGACGCGGCGACGACGATCCAGGAGTCCCGTGACTCGAGTCCGGTCAAATAGAAAAAGTCATTGTCCTGGCGGAAGGTGTCCTGCGGATACTTGGACTCGGGCGGGTCCGCTGACAGCTCTGAGGCGCCGCGGATGATCGCCACCCCTGATTTGATCCGGGCGATGAGCGCTTCGCGGCGAGCCACGAGATTCGCGACCGGCACCGCTCCGGCGGGCGAGCCCGCCTGAGCTGCGAGCGTGGCGGGTGCACCGACCACCAGCGTGAGCAGAAATTGATGAAGCTGCTTTGACACATGACCTCCAAGCAGGACAATGAAAACTAGTCTATTCAATACGCAACTCAGGCCCGTCCCGTTCCGGCTCCCCGATTCTTCTCCTTTCTTCCCCATTCTTCCCCCGTACGATATCTTTCCGGAGACGAAGTCCCCCTTCTGCCCGGCGCGTCCCCTCGCCGGGCGACTCATTTTTATTGCGGCAGACGGTCATGATCCAGGCGATGCGGGAGAAGTTGGGGAAGGAGATCGAGGAGCTGAGCCGCGAGCTCACGGTGACGCTTCCCCAGGCCATCGCTACCGCCGTGGCCATGGGGGATCTCCGCGAGAATTCCGAATACAAGGCGGCGCTGGAGCGGCAGCAATTGGTGCAGGCGCGGCTCGGCCAGCTGCACCTTCGCCTTTCCCAGCTTTCTCAGCTTGCCGACACCGAAGCTCCGAGGGGCCGGGTCGGATTGGGTTCGATCGTGAGCGTGGAAGACGTGACGACCGGCGACGCCGAAGAGTTCACGCTGGTGCTGGCCGAGATGATGGACATCGACGCGGGACATATCTCGCTTGCTTCGCCGCTGGGTCAGGCGCTCAAGGACCGGAAGCCGGGCGAGGAAGTCAGCCTGCGCCTCCCGACGATGACCCGGAAGCTCCGCGTGATCAAGGTCGTCACCATCCACGACCAGGGTTGAGTCCATGGAATTCCCCTCCAAGAAGCTCCTCGTCGCCGGGGACCGCGTGCTGATCAAACCGGAAGAGGGCGAAGAGCGCACCAAGGTCGGGCTCTACCTCCCCGCCACGGCGGTGGAGACGCAGCAGGTTCAGGAGGGACTGATCGTGGCGACGGGCCCGGGCGATCCCCTCGCCGACGTCTCGGCGTTCGACGAAGAGCCGTGGCGCGTCGGGGAGAAAACCCCAAAATTCCGGCCGATGCAGGCGCGGGTCGGCGACCATGCCATTTTCTTCCGGAAGGCCGCAGTGGAAATCAGCTTCGAGGACAACCGGTATCTGGTGGTGCCGCAGGCGGCGATCCTGGTGTTGGTGCGTGATGAGAGCTAGGGGTCAGGGGTCAGTGATCAGAGGTCAGGGGGAAGCATTCGTGCGAGGGATCCCGCTCCTGGCGCTCCTCCTCGCGGCGCCCCTTGCAGGTCAGGAGACGGGCACACCGCCACAAGGCAGTTCCCCGGCATCCAGTACCCAGCCCCCAGCATCCAGCTATACGCCCCACCGCGTCTACGACACCCGGAACAAGAAATTCATCGAATTCGAGACCCTTGCATCGCGCCTGGCCGCCGCGGATATCGTCTTCATCGGCGAACAGCACGACGATCCGGCGACCCACCGGATGGAGTTGGCCATTCTCGAGGGGATGGCCCGTCGCCGTGATTCGGTGGTACTGGCTCTCGAGATGTGGGAGCGTGACGTGCAGCCGCTGCTCGACCGGTATCTCGCCGGATCGGCGACCGAGGACGAGCTCTTGAAGGACGGCAGACCGTGGAAGAACTACGTCGCCGATTACCGGCCCCTGGTCGAGCTCGCCCGGGCCCGGTCCTGGCCCGTCGTCGCCAGTAACTCGCCCCGGCCTCTCGCCTCGCTGGTCTCCCGCGGGGGGCTGGCGGCGCTCGACACCCTGGCGCCGGGAGTGCGCGCCCAGGTCGCCGAAGCCGTCTCCTGCCCCGAGGATGCTTACTTCGAGAAGTTCAAGGCCGTGATGGGCGATATGTCCAGTCACCTGCCGGCGGGCGTGACTCCCGACTCGGCGGCCGCCCGCCTCATGCGCGTCTACTATGCGCAATGCGTCAAGGACGAAACGATGGGCGAGTCGGTGGCGCGTGCCTGGGCGCCCGGCCGGCTCGTCATCCACTACAACGGTGCATTCCACAGCGATTTCAAATTGGGCACCGCGGAGCGAGCCCGCGAACGCGCTTCCGGAGCCGAAGTCATCGTCGTTACCGCCCTGCCCGTCACCGATCTCGACCGGCTCGATCCTTCCAAGGGAGAGCGGAAACGGGCGGACTACCTTCTGTATGTCCTCGCCCCCGTCAAGGCCGACAGCGCGAGTCGCTGACGCCGCCGATTCACTTCCACTCCCACGGCCGAGAGCGCTCTTCGCGCGCGCGCTCCGGCTTCGATGTCCGGTCTGCGGCGGCGGCCCCGTGCTGCTGAGCTGGTTTACCCTCGCAGCCTCCTGTCCCAATTGCGGGCTCCACATGGACCGGGATGAGCCGGGGTACTGGATCGGGAGCTATACGGTGAACCTGTTCGTGACGGAAGCAATCTTTGCCGCGGCGTTCGTCGGAGGGATGCTGTTCACCTGGCCGGCGGTCCCCTGGACGGAGCTCGGCGTGGCATGCGCCGCGCTCGCGATCCTCACCCCGCTGGCGACTTTTCCGCATTCCAAACTGCTGTTCCTCGCGATTGACCTCGCGTTTCGGCCGCTGGATCCGGACGATTTGACGACGCCCCTCGAAAAGCGAATTGCGAAGAGCGAAGAGCGAAGCGGATAGCCCCTCTTCGCTCCTCGCGCCTCGCTACTCGCTAACGCGGGCTACGATGACGGTCACGTTATCCGAACCGCCCCCATCCAGCGCCGCGCGGACCAGCGCCGTGGCGGTGGCTTCCGCACCCTCGCCCCGGCCCAGGATCGCGGCGATCTGCTCGTCGGCCACATGCTTGGTCAGTCCGTCGGAGCAGAGCAGCAGCGTATCGCCCGGCGCCAGGTCCACCAGACCGATCCGGGGAAGCATTTCGGAGCCGCCCAGTGCGCTGGTGAGATTGGCACCGACGCCCGCTCGCGCTGCCTGATCCTCCGTCCAGGCGCCGGCATCCACCATGTATCGCCCCATCGTCTGATCGTCGGTGAGCTGACGGAGCCGGCCGCTATGGAGGTAATAGGCCCTGCTGTCACCGACGTGGACGATGTAGGCGCGGGAGCCGATCAGCGTCGCCATCGTGAGGGTCGTCGATGGCCCGTGGCCTCCCGCCCCAGCTCCTCCTGAATCCGCTCGTGCGCCCGCTGCACCGCACCTTCGAGCTGGATCAGGAACTCGTTCTCCTTGTCGACGTCGGCGCTGTTGAAGCAACCCACCGTCTGGGAGATGTATTGCACCAGCGATTCGACCGCCGTGCCGCTCGCCAGCTCACCTCCCGGCCGTCCCCCCACGCCGTCCGCCACGATGAAGAGCCGCGCCGACGACCCGCGCATCCGGTCGAACGCCTCGCGGGACTCGATGCTCGTGTGTTCCAGCGCCACCGACTTGCTGAGGGTGGCGATGACGAAATGGTCCTCGTTGTTGCTGCGAACCCTTCCGACGTCGGTG
>Ga0207646_10006752_pt1 | contig 11812 bp, 13 predicted proteins | sample KBSK5502metaG_FD_184343 | JGI IMG/M metagenome (GOLD analysis project Ga0207646, IMG submission 184343) | Corn, switchgrass and miscanthus rhizosphere microbial communities from Kellogg Biological Station, Michigan, USA - KBS K5-50-2 metaG... | ecosystem: Host-associated > Plants > Roots >...
GCGCAAGACCTGCGACGTCGTCGTCGCGGGCGTCGGCGATTGAGGGTCGTGCTCGTCGGGCAGTGTGCTCGACGGAATCCTCCTCGAGAAGGCCGGCGTTCCCTCCGCCTCCATCGTGACCGACGTGTTCGAGATGACCGGCCGCGCGATGGCCGAGCAGTGGGGCGTGCCGACGTACAAGTTCCTGGCCATGCCACATCCGATCGCCAACCTCACGGAGGCGCAGCTCGAGCAGCGGGCCCGTGAGATCTCCTCGGAGGTGGCCAAGCTCCTGCTGCAGGGGCAGGAGTAGCCCGCGTCCCCGTTCCGCCCACCGTGGTGGTGCCGGAACCGGCACCTGCAGACCGCATGGGGCCCGCTCGCGCGCCGCGGCCGACTGCCGCTGGCGCGTGAGCGGGTCCCGACCCCCGACGGCGACTTCGTGGATCTGGACTGGCTGGACGGCCCCGCGGCCGGACCGCTCGTCCTCGTTCTTCACGGCCTCGAGGGCTCGACGCGCTCGCACTACGTGACGGGAGTGCTCCGTCACGTGCGCGCCCGGGGCTGGCGGGGCGTCGTGCTCAACTTCCGCTCGTGCAGCGGTGAGCTGAATCGCCTGCCGCGCTTCTACCACTCGGGGGACACCGCGGATCTCGCCACCGTCGTCAGCCTGCTCGTCGAGCGCCAGCCCGGGGTGTGCCTGGGCGTCGTGGGGGTCTCGATCGGCGGCAACGTGCTGCTCAAGTGGCTCGGCGAGTGCGAGACCGACGCTCCGAGCCAGGTGGCCGCCGCGGTGGCGATCTCGGTCCCTTTCGATCTCACCCTGTGCGCCGAGGCCCTCGACCGAGGGTTCCGGCGCGCCGTCTATACGGAGAACTTCATGCGCTCGCTGCGACGGAAGGTCCTGGACAAGGCCCGGCAGTTTCCCGGCTTCGTCGACCTCGACGCCGTTCGCCGGGCCCGGACCTTCCGGGCGTACGATCGCGCGGTCACGGCGCCGCTGCACGGCTTCGCCGACGAGCGTGATTACTGGATGCGCGCCAGCAGCGGGCCGTATCTCGGACGGATCCGCCGGCCGACGCTCCTGATCAACGCGCTCGACGACCCCTTCGTCCCCGAGGCGTCGCTGCCCGACCCGCGGGCGTTGCCGTCCGACGTGGTCGCGGAGTTCGTTCCGCGCGGGGGCCACGTGGGATTCGTCGAGGGCCCGCCCTGGCGCTCCGCCTCGTGGGCGGAGCGTCGCGCCGTGGAGTTCCTCGTGGGTCCGTTGACGGAGCGACGGACAGCGGAGCGCGTCCGGTGAAGGATCGCTACGACCTCCCGGTGACCACGGGCTCGGCGGCCGCACTCGCCACCTACGACCGGGCCGTGCACGGCTTTCTCGGCTGGGATGCGCAGGCGCTCGACGTCTTTCGCGCGGCCGCCGCCGAGGACCCCGGACTGGCGCTCGCCCACGCCGGCGCCGGCCTCTGTCTCTTCCTCGAGGAGCGGTTCGACGAGGCGCGCGCGGCGGTCGCCAGCGCCAGGACCGCGGCCGCGGGCCAGACGCCACGCGAGCAGGGCCACGTCGAGGCGCTCGCGCTGCTGATCGGCGGCAAGCCCGCGGAGGCCGAGGGCGCGATGCGCGAGCATCTGGAGGCCCATCCCCGGGATCTGCTCGTGCTCCAGCGGCTGTACTTCGTCTGGTTCTGGCAAGGCCGCTTCCCCGAGATGCTCGACCTCACGAACCGCCTGACGCGCCACTACCCGGGCGACTCCTTCGTGCTGGGGCTGCACGCCTTCGCGCTCGAGCAAGCCGGTCGTTGTGACGAAGCCGTGCGCGTGGCGCGCGCGGCGATCACGCGCAACCCGCGGGACGCCTGGGCGGTCCACGCGTTCGCTCACGCGCTCTACGAGATGGCGGCGTTCGACACCGGGCTCACCCGTCTGCCCGCGGCCATCCATCCGTGCCGGCATCTCGGCTGGTTCCGGAACCATCTGCTCTGGCATCTGACGCTGATGCACCTGTCGCGCGGCGACTACGAGCGCGCGCTCCGGCTGTCGCGCAGCGTGTTCGAGCGCGCGCCCTCCGCGATTGCCGGCGACCTGCACGACTCGATCTCGCTGCTCTGGCGGCTCGACCTGTGCGGGGTCGACGTGACCGACCGCTGGCGGCCGATCGCCGACATCGCCCGCGAGCGCATGACGCGGTTGGGGCTGCTGTTTCACGTGGTCCACGTGGCGATGGCGCTCGCCGGCGGGAGAGACTGGGCGTCCGCGGACCGACAGGTCGGCCTCCTGCGCGAGCGCGCGCCGCGGGACCGCGCCGGCCTCATCGCCGCGCTGGTGCTGCCGATGGTGGAAGGCCTACATGCGTTCGGCCGCGGCGAGTACGGCCAGGCCATCGAGCTGATGGAGCCGCTCCGCGCCCGCGTCATCGAGCTCGGCGGCAGCCGGGCCCAGCGCGACGTCTTTCACGACACGCTGCTCGAGGCGTGCTTCCGGGCCGGCGACATGGAGCGCGCCCAGCGACTCCTCGCCGAGCGAATCGCCCGCCGACCGGACCATCAGTGGCTGACGCGGCGATCGCCGACGCGGAGCGAGGGATGAGCATGGCGAGCTGGATCCGCCGGGCCATCGGGCCGGCAGTGTTCTTCGGCGTAGTGATGGGGATCAGCCATACGATCTCTGCCCAGTTCGGTCACCCGCTCTTCGCGTTCGTCGAGATCCCGATCCTCGACAACAGCGGCCGGCCGCTCGTCAACGGCGAGACCGGCGAGCGCATCACCAACGGGCTGTGCGACGCGCGAAGCTGGCGCCAGTACTTCTGCAAGCGGGACGGCAAGGATCCCTGGTATTAGAGCCCGAATCCTCGACCGATGAGTCGACGCGCAGTCGGCATGATCGCCATCGCGGGTTTATTTTGGACGGCCCACGTCTTCGCCGCCGATCGGACGCCGGGCCCGTGCGACCATCCCCGCATCGTGAGGATGACGTCGGAGCCGAACCCGCCCGATGCCGCCTGCAACCCGATGCTCAAGGCGACCACGGTCCCGCTCGGCGGTGTGCAGTGGGCCCAGTAACTGCTACCGCGGTGAGCTCCCCGGATCGGGCGGCCGCCGCTCGGCCCACGGCGCGGCCGTCTCGAACGCCGCCGCCGCCCGCAACACGCTCGCCTCGTCGCGCCAGCGGCCGACGATCTGCAGTCCCACCGGCAGACCCTCGCGGGTGAACCCGCAGGGCACCGAGATCGCGGGCAGGCCGACGACCGTGAACGCGTAGGTGAGCAGCACCCACTGGATGTAGTTCGCCATCGGCACGCCGTTGATCTCCCGGGGATAGGCCGTCTCGACCGGGAAGGGACCGACAGCGGTCGTCGGCGTCACGATGAAATCGTAGCGCGTCTGGAACGTCCTCACGCGCTCCCACAGTTCGCTTCGCAGGCGCTCCGCGCGCGCGACGTCGCGGGCTTGCAGCGTGAGGCCGTAGTCGATGTTCTTCACGAGGTTTTCCTGCATAACATCGCGCCATTTCGGGAGTTTGTCCTCGTGACGGGCGACCATGCTGAACCCGCGGCTGGCCAGCACGATATCGAGCAGGCCACCGAAGTCCGGATGAGCGTCCTCGACCCGAGCGCCCAGCCGGCGCAAGACCGTCGTGGCGTTCTCCGCGACCCGCCGGACCTCGTGGTCGACGGGCGTGACGCCGAGATCGGCGCTCCACGCGATCCGCGCGCCGCGGAGCGTCGGGCGGCGGACGGCCGCCGTGAACGACCGCCCGTCGACGGGATACGAGATCGGCGACCGCGGGTCGGCCCCGGCGATCACCGAGAGCATCAGCGCAACATCGGCCACCGTCCGCGCCATCGGGCCCGCGACCGAGTAGCTGTCCCACGCCACGGGGACCGGATAGGCGGGCACGAGACCGGGCGACGGGCGCAGGCCGACGACGCCGCAGAAAGCGGCCGGGATGCGGAGCGAGCCGCCCAGATCCGTGCCCTGGGCGAGCGGCCCCATGCCCGTCGCCAGCGCGACGGCGCCGCCGCCGGTCGAGCCGCCGCAGGTCAGCGCGGGATTCCACGGGTTGCGCGTGGCGCCGAAGACCGCGTTGAAGGTGTTGGCGCCGGCGCCGAACTCGGGGGTGTTGGTCTTGCCGAGGACGATGGCCCCCGCGGCCCTGAGCCGCTCCACCACGACGGCGTCGTGCTCGGGCACATGATCCTCGAAGATCTTGGAGCCCCACGTCGTGCGGATGCCCCGGGTCGGCGTCAGGTCCTTGATGGACACGGGGACGCCATGGAGCGGGCCGAGTGTCGCGCGGCCGGTCAACGCTCGCGTCGCCCTTCGCGCGGCCGCCACGGCCTGTTCGGCGGCGAGCGTGCAGTACGCGTTCAGCGCCGGGTTCACGCGCTCGATCCGCGCGAGCACGGCGCGGGTGACCTCGAGCGGTGAGACCTGTCGCCGGCGGATCAGCGAGACCAGCCGCGTGGCCGGCGTGAAGCAGAGCTCGTCGTTGGTCATCGCGCCAGCACCTTTCTCGGGTCCAGCGCGTCACGCAGGCCGTCCCCGATGTAGTTGATCGAGAGCACGGTGAGGAAGATGGCGGTGCCGGGGAAGAGGGCCCAGTGGGGGGCGTGGTCCAGGTTGTCCTTGGCGTCGAAGAGGATGCGGCCCCACGTCGGGATGTCCGGAGGGAAGCCGAGACCGAGGAAGGACAGCGTCGACTCCGCGATGATCGCCGCGGCGACGTCCAGCGAGGCGGCTACGATCACGGGGCCGAAGGCGTTGGGCAGGATGTGGCGGACGATCTGCCGGCGCGCCCCGGCGCCGAGCCCCCGCGCGGCCTGCACGAAATCCTGCTCGCGAAGGGTCAGGAACTGTGCGCGCACCAGGCGCGCCACGGACATCCAGCGCAGGGCGCCGATGACGGCGACGATCAACACGAAGATCCCCATCTCCGGCCCCAGCGCCTTGCGCACGAAGTCGCGGAACAGATAGACCACCAGCAGCAGGAGCGGCAGCTGCGGCAGGGCGAGGAAGAGATCGGTCACCCGCATGAGGACGTGGTCGGCCGGGCCGCCGTAGAAGCCCGAGACGGCGCCGACGACCACGCCGACGCTCAGCGAGATCAGCATCGCGACCACACCGACGGCCAGCGAGATCCGACCGCCGTGGAGCATCCGAGCGAGGAGATCCTGCCCGAGATCGTCGGTGCCGAACGGATGAACGACGCTCAGGCCGCGGAGCTTGGCCCGGAAGTCGATCTCGTCCACCGGCGTGCGCCACACCAGCGGCCCGAACAGCACCGCGGCCGCGATGACGGCCAGCACGCACGCGCCGACGAGGGCCAGGCGATGCCGGCGGAAGCGGCGCCATGCCTCGCCAGCGAGGCTGCGGGGCCGGGGCAGCCCCAGCCCGTCAGCGGTAAGAGATGCGGGGATCGAGCCAGCCATAGACGATGTCCGCGACGAGATTGAAGAGCACGACCAGCACCGCATAGACGAACGTGATCGCGAGGATCACCGGCGTGTCGGAGGCGAGGATCGCGGCGATCAGCAGCGAGCCGATCCCGGGCACGCGGAAGATCTGCTCGGTCACCACCGCGCCCGCGAAGATCGTGGGAATCTGGAGCGCGATGACGGTGACGACTGGAATCAGCGCGTTGCGGACGACGTGCTTGCCGATCGTGCGCGCCTCCGACAGCCCCTTGGCGCGCGCGGTGTTGACGTACTCGAGCCGCACGACGTCGAGGACCGCCGCGCGCACGAACCGCGTCAGCGTGGCGCCCTGGAAGAGCCCGAGCACGGCCACGGGCATGATGGCCTGCCGGGCGTGCTCGGCGAACCAGCGCCACCCGCGGGTGTCGATGTCGGCGCGGTAGATGAAGGGCAGCCAGTCGAGCCAGATGCTGAAGACGAGGATGAAGAGCAGCCCGGTGAAGAACGTGGGCAGCGAGAACCCGATGAAGGCGAGCGTCGTGGCCGCCTGGTCGAAGAGCGAGTACGGGCGGAGCGCCGACAGCACGCCCACCGGCAGGGCCACCGCGAGGGCCAGGCAGTAGGCCGAGCCCAGCACGAACAGGCTGACGGGCAGGCGCTGGAGGATGAGCGCGTCCACGTTCATGCGGCTCTGGAACGAGAATCCCCAGTCCCCGCGCAGCATGGAGGTGAGCCAGCGAACGTAGCGCATGGGCAGGGGGTCATCGAGCCCGAACTGCGCGCGCAGCCGCTGGGCCACGTCGGGCGGGACGTTGGCGTTGGTGGCGAGCTCCGAGAACGGGTCGCCCGGGGCGAGCGCGAGGATGCCGAAGAGGACGACGCTGATCCCGACCAGGACCGGGATCGCGATCAGGAGGCGACGGAGGACGTACTTGGACATGCGGGATCGCCGGCGGCCGGCGATCGGTCCGTCACGCTTCGCGGTACCAGTAGGCGATGCGCCAGAGCGTGGAATCCCAGCCGGACAGATCGAGGCCGCGCAGCTTGGCGGTGGCCGCGCTCGACCGGTTGCGCCAGTTCTCCGGGATGACGGCGACGTTGTTGACCACGAGATCGTTCATCTGGATCCACATCGCCGCGCGCTTGACCGCGTCCATCTCGACCTCGGCGGCCTTCCACAGCCGGTCGTACTCCTCGTTGCGCCAGCGCGTCGGGTTGCGGCCGGCCCAGTGATTGGTCTTCTGGGCCGCTTCGGTGGAGAGGAACTGGTTCATGAAGAACTGCGGGTCGGGTGACGTCATCGTGGTGTTGTACATCTGCATGTCGGCGTAGAAGTGGCCGTAGGTGTCGGGGTTGGCCGCATCCGACGAGAAGAACACCGACGCCGTCACGGACTTGAGCTCGACCTCGAGGCCCGCCTTGGCGCACGCTTGCTTGACGATGGCCTGGTTCTTCTGGCGGAGCGAGTTGGTCGACGTCTGGAAGAGCAGCTTGATGCGCTTGCCGTCCTTGCCGACCCTGACGCCGTCGGCGCCGCGCTTGTAGCCGGCCTCGTCGAGCAGGCGGTTGGCCTTGTCGATGCTGAACTCCCACTTCGTGTTCCTGGAGCGCAATCGGGTCGGCGCATTGATGAAGTTGGCCGTCGCCTGGCCCGTCTGCCCGTAGAGCTCCTCGGCCACCGTGCCCCGGTCCACGAGATACGACAGGGCCTGACGGAACTTCGGGTCCTGGAACAGCGGGTGCCTGGACTTCACGCTGCCCCGCTCGCCGTCGACTTCCGACCACGGATCGCTCTGGTTGAGCTGGATGTGCTCGATGTTCCCGGTCGGGCTGTTGATGAGCTGGCCCTTGGCGCCCTGCTCGAGGCGGTGCAGGACTTCCCACTCGACCTGGAGGTTCCAGGCGTAGTCGAACTCTCCGGTCTGGAGCACGGCGCGCGCGGCGGACGTGGGATCGCCGCCGCCCTTCATCTCGACGACGTCGAAGAACGGCCGGTTGGCGACGTGGTAGTTCGGATTCAGCTCGTAGCGGACGGAGTCGCCCGGCTTGAAATCCACGACGCGATAGGGCCCGGTGCCGACGGGCTTGAGATTCTGGGGCGCCTGCCGGGAGCTGGCACCCTTGTAGTCCTTGAACAGGTGCTTGGGCATGACGTAGCCGCGGACGCCGAAGAACGCGTCGTACCAGAACGCGCGCGGCTCCTTGAACTGGACCTTCGCGGTGTGATCGTCGATGCGGTCGATGCGCTCGATGTCGCGATAGGCGGTGACGCTCACCGCGGCCGTGGCCGGGTCCGCGGCGTACTCCCAGGTGAAGATCACGTCGTCGGCGGTGAAGGGCTTGCCGTCGTGCCATTGCACGCCCTTCTTCAGGCGCCACGTCACGCTGCGGCCGTCCTTGGCGAGCCCGCCGTTCTGCACCGACGGCACCTCGGCGGCGAGGATCGGCACGAAGTTGCCGTCGGGGTCGAACCCGCACAGGGGCTCGTAACAGGGGCGGCACGCGTCCTCGTCCTTGGTCCCGGTGGCGAAGTGCCCGTTGAGCAGCGTGGGCGCCTGCCACCACAAGAGCCGCAGGCGCCCGCCGCCGCCGCGCTTGGTCGGCGTGAACCCCGGGGCCGGCTTCGTCTGTGCCTGGGCGATGCCGCTGGCGGCCAGCATCTGGCTGGCGAGCGGGGCGGTGAGGCCGACGCCCACCATCGTCCGGATGAACGAGCGTCGCGAGAGACGCCCGGCCTGCACCTCGCGGATCAACCCGCGGATCGCGTATTCGTCCATGTCATCCTCCACTGACGAGCATCCGTACCGCCACGTCGATCGCTTCGACCATGCTCTCGTGATTGGCGATACCCTTCCACGCCCGGTCGAAGGCCGTGCCGTGATCGACGGACACGCGCAGGAAGGGCAGGCCGACGGTCACGTTGACGCCGGACAGTCCCGTCCAGCGGCCGCTCGCCTCGTCGTAGGTGAAGCCCAGCGTCTTGACCGGGATGTGCCCCTGGTCGTGGTACATGGCCACGACGATGTCGAACTCGCCCCCGCGCGCCCGCGAGAACAGCGTGTCGGCGGGCAACGGCCCCGTCACGTGGAGTCCCTCGGCCCGCGCCGCCTCGATGGCGGGGACGATGGCGAGCTTTTCCTCGTCGCCGAAGAGGCCTTCCTCGCCGGCGTGGGGGTTGAGCCCCGCGACCGCGATGCGGGCCTGGGAGCGGCCGAGTCCCTCCATCGTCTGCTGCGCGAGCCGGATCACCCGCAGCACGCGGTCGCGCGTGACGAGGTCGGGAACGCGACGGAGCGCGACGTGAGTCGTCACGTGGATGACGCGCAGCTCGCGGCCCATGAGCAGCATCGCGAAGTCCCGCGTGCCGGACAGCTCGGCGAGGATCTCGGTGTGGCCGGAGTGCCGGACACCGGCCGCGGCGAGGGCCTCCTTGTTGACGGGAGCGGTGACGATGGCGTCGACGGATCGTTCGCCGGTGAGGGCCACGGCCTTGACGATGTACTCGTAGGCGGCACGACCGGCGGCGGCGCTGACGGCCCGTCGCGGCAGGGTGCCCACGTCCACGTTGCCGAGATCGAGGCACTCGAGGGCGCCCTCGGCCCAGCCGCACTCCGCGATCCCGGTCACCGGGTGCAGCTGGAGGGGCGCGCCGACGAGCTCGATCGCCTCCCGCATCACGGCGGCGGACCCGATGACCACGGGCCGGCTGGTGCGCGCCACCGCCTCCTCCGCGCAGGCCTTGACGATGATTTCCGGGCCGACACCGGCCGGATCGCCCATCGTGACGGCAATGATGGGGCGTCTCACGCCGAGCGGGTCCCCGCCAGATCCGGTACCAGGAGTGAGACGAAGAGATCCGAGTCTCCGAAGCCGCCGGCCTTCGTCAGGAGCGGCAGCGGGGGGCGCCGCGGAACGCGCAGGCGACCGAGCGCGATGCCCGGCCGCGGGGCGCCGAGCAGATCGAGACCCTCCGCGCCCAGCGCGTGCCAGAGCGCGATCGCGGTCTCTCCACCGGTCACCGCAACGCCGTCGAAGCTCTCGCGCGCGAGCAGGTCCCGCGCCTCTCCGGCGAGCCGGCGGGCGGCGGCACGGGGGTCTCGCGTCGGCTCATCGGGAGTGGCGACGATGCGTAGGCCCGCGGCGCGCGCGGCCGCCAGCTGGGTGCGCGTCGCCGGATGCCGGCTGCCGGCGACCACCAGCCACCGACCCCGGGGACACAGCGGGACCTCCTCGGTCAGCAGCGCGAGCCGCGACGCCAGGGCCCGCGCGAGACCGGCGGCGCCGGCCAGGAGCACGCCCTCGCCCGCGAGGGCACCGGCGGCGAGCGCGTCGAGGTCGGCATCCGTCTCGGCGTCGGCGACGATCACGGTGCCGGCCAGCCGACCGATCCGGGCCGCCAAGCTGTGGACGCCGGCTCGCACCTGATCGAGCGGAATCCAGGCGAGGGGACGATCGACGTGGACCCGAAGCACGTCGATGACGCTCGACGAGCCGATCGCCGGGAACCCCGGATCCCGCCCGATGACCGTCTCGCTCACCGGCGTGCCGTCGACCAGCAGCGTGCGCTCGATCACCACGCGACCCTGGCCCGGAAACGCCGGGCAGACGAGCGCGGTCCCGAGGCCCGCCGCGCGCATCAGCGCGTCGATCTCGAGGCCGACGTGGCCGCGGAGCGTCGAGTCGATCTTCTTGAAGTAGCGAAGAGCCGGCGCCAGCGATCGCGCGCCCGTGACGCGCGCCACGGCGTCGTCGCCGCTCGCCGCGCGCGATTCCGTGTCGATGACGCGTACCCGCGCCTCGGGCGGCGGGGCGGGCGACACGGCGAGAGGCACCGGCCCGTCGCCGGCGAAGAGGCTGCCCGTATCCGCGCCGCCGGTCAGATCGTCGGCGACGATGGTGAGACTCATCGAGCCCGCATCATATAGAGGTTCGATGCTGGTTTACAATGAGTCGGATGTCGAGGACGCTCGCCCTCACGTTGACCATCGCGATCCCGCTCGCGGTCCTCGCCGCCGTGCTCTACACGCTCCGCGTTTCATCGGTCGCGGAGGCGCCGGCGATCCGCGCGAGGACCCTGGAGCTGGCGGCGCCGGCGGCGGCGCCCCGGACCCCGCGCGGGCTCAGCCTCGACGACGCCATCAAGGAGCTGGAGCTGATCCGGCCGCCTCGTCCGAAGTTCGCCAATGACTTCACGATCGCCACCGCCGCCGGCGCGAGCTTTCGATTGTCCGCCCACCGCGGACGGCCGGTCTTCATGAATTTCTGGGCGACGTGGTGTCCGCCGTGCCTCGAAGAGATGCCGGCCATGGAGCGGCTCTGGCGCGGCCAGAAAGACGCGGGCTTCGTGATGCTGGCGGTCACGGTCGACGCCAACCCGAAGCTCGTGACGCCGTTCATCGAGCGCCACGGCTTCACGTTCACCGTGGGCCTCGACACGAAGATGGAGGTGGCCAACGCCTATGGCGTCCGCGCGTTGCCCTCGAGCTTCGTCATCGATCGTGACGGTCGGCTGACCGCGGTCGCCGTGGGTCCCCGCGCCTGGGACAACGCCGCCGCCCAGTCCCTCATCGAGCGGCTCGCCGCGCAATGACGGGTTCCGTCGGCGTCCTCGTCGCCTTCAGCGCGGGGCTGTTCTCGTTCCTGTCGCCCTGCGTGCTCCCGCTGTTCCCGTCGTACGTGTCTTTCATCACGGGCATGTCGGTCAGCGATCTCACCGCGGATCTCACGGGTGCCGCCCGCCGGCGGGTGATGCTCCACGCGCTGGCCTTCGTGCTCGGGTTTTCCCTGGTCTTCGTGGGCCTCGGCGCGTCGTTCAGCGCCGCCGGCCAGTTCCTCCTCGACTACCGGGACGTCATCCGCCGGGTGGGTGGCGTGCTCATCGTCGTCTTCGGGCTCTACATCGCCGGCGTGCTGAAGATCGGCGTGCTGGGACGCACCGCGCAGCTGCAGGTTCGCGAGAAGCCCGCCGGATACCTCGGCTCGCTGGCGGTCGGCATCACGTTCGCGATCGGCTGGACGCCCTGCGTCGGTCCGATCCTCGGCGCGATCCTGTCGCTGGCCGGCACGGCGGAGACGGTCCAGCGCGGCATCGGGTTGCTGATCGCGTACTCGGCCGGGCTCGGCCTGCCGTTCCTGCTCTCCGCGCTCGCGCTGGGCTCGTTTCTCCGCTTCTTCAAGCGCTACCGCCCGTTCATTCCGGTGATGGAGCGGGCGGCCGGTGTCCTGCTGATCGTCGTGGGCGTGCTCGTCTTCACCAACTACTACATCGTTCTGAACTCGTGGGCCATCTCCCTCACCCCCGAGTGGCTCCTCCGCCGGCTCTAGGCCGATGAAAAACGCGCATCTGCGTCGTTGGCTCCTCGCTCCTCCCTGCGGCGTATGCGGCATACGCCTCAGTCGTCGCTCGTCGCCGCCTAG
>Ga0207646_10006753_pt1 | contig 11810 bp, 11 predicted proteins | sample KBSK5502metaG_FD_184343 | JGI IMG/M metagenome (GOLD analysis project Ga0207646, IMG submission 184343) | Corn, switchgrass and miscanthus rhizosphere microbial communities from Kellogg Biological Station, Michigan, USA - KBS K5-50-2 metaG... | ecosystem: Host-associated > Plants > Roots >...
GCTGCCGCTCGTCCGGCCGGCGACCGCAACCGTCGGGATCTTCCTCGCGTTGTGGGTCTGGAACGATTTCCTCAACCCCCTCTTCATCCTCGGCCCACGCCAGGGCCAGACGATCACGACCGGCATCTACGTGTCGCTCGGCACGTACTCGACCGACTATGGGCAGCTCTTCGGGATCATGTTCCTGGCCGCCAGCCTCCCGGTCGTCGGGTACCTCCTGACCCAGCGCGAGTTCATCCGTGGGCTGATGGCCGGTGCGTCCAGGTGACGCCCGGACCCCCCGCGCTCGATGACATCCTCGGCGGCTGGCTCGATCGCGACGAGCTCGTCCACCTCCATTCGCTCCGGAACCAGTGGGGTCAGGCGCATGTCAACGCCGATCTGACGTCCCTGTCGTGGCTCGCGATCCCGCCGTTCGCGGTCGGCTACCACACCGGGGTGCTGCGGGTCGACGGTCACGTCTGCGCCGCCGAGCGGTTCCGCTGGGCGCCGTGGGGAGTCGACCGCGAGACGGGGTACGACGGTCTGGCGGTCCGATCAACCGTGTCGATGGCATACGAGGCGACGCGGGTCCTGTGGCGCATCGAGGTCCTCAATCCCTTGGATCTGCCGCGGCAGGTCACCCTCGCCCAGGACCTGCTCGCGGCCGTGGCTCATTCAGAGGTCGATTGGGGTTGGACCTATGGCACGCCGTGGAGCCGCGGTAACTACCACGACTTCCACGCGACGGAGCGAATCCGCACCGAGACGATCGCGCAGGAACCGCGCGAAGCACAGCTGCTTCCGGTCGGCGCGCGACCACTCCGTCTGGGGCGTGCCCGGGTGCCCGGGATCCAGCGCGACGAGGACGGCGATGCGATGCTCATCGAGTCGGCCCTGCCGGATCACTCCACGACCGATGTCGCCCGCGATCGGCTGCCCGCCGTCATCGGCTCCGTCAGCGAGGTCGTCCTGGTCCCACCGAGCGGCGAACGGACAACGATGCGCGGGCCGTATGTGCTCGCCAGCGATGATGCCGAATGGCGGCTGCCGCTGGTCGTGATCGAGGCTGGCGCACAACTGGACGTCGACATCGATCTGGCCGACGCCGCCCAGACCGGGGTCATTCTCACCCACGGCAATCACGCGGACTCGCTCCAGGTCGGGCTCCGCGCCGGTCGCCCCTGGCTGACCATCGGGGGCGAGCATGTCGAGGCCGCTCACGAGATCACCGCTGGAGCGGTCCGCCTCTCGGTGGCCGTCGGCGACCGCAGCGCGTCGCTCTGCGTCGACGGAGCCGAGGTCGCGCGGACGACGGAGTGGTGGCGATCCGGACGCTGGCGGGCGTCGGCCGAGCGCGGGACCATCGTGATCGACGACACGCGCAGTTCGGCCTGCGCGGCGTACGCGGTGGCTCCGGCGCCGTCACGGATGACCATCGAGGACGGTCGCGCGGTCGCTGAGTGGCGGCTGTCGATCGAGCCGGGCGCGTCGCAAACGGTGTGGGTCGCCCTTGAGATCGGCGTCGACCGGGCGGCGATCGTCGACCGTGCCGCCGATGCGGCACGGGACGGGCCGGCTGCGCTCGCAGCCGTCGCGGATCGATGGCGGCGGCTGTGGCTCAACACCTTCGCGCCCGGAAACGACGACCACTCCGGCTACCTGCCCGTGCTCGAGACCGAGCGTGCCGGACTGGCCAGGACCTACTACACCGGAATCCTGCTCGCCCTCTATCTACGAAACACCGGGGTGAGTCGGCTCGGACCGGTCTTCCTGACGGGTGGGCCGCGACTCGGGCCGACGACCACGTTCTTCTGGGATCTCTCGGAATGGGCGCGGACGGCGTCGATGCTCGAACCGGTCGGGATGCGGGCCTGGATCGTGGCGGCCCTGGCTCAGCCGTACGACCGGTCGCATTCGTTCGATACCCGACATCTCCTGCCGGTCGGCAACCACTACGCGGCGAACGACTACGCCCTGTTCCGGTGCATCCAGGCCTACGTCGGCGTCACCGGGGATGTCGCGCTCCTTGCGGAGCACGCGGGTGCGCGAACGGTCATCGACCACCTGCGTCACATCGCGATACGGCCGGATCTGACGCGGGCTGCCTACGCCGGAGGCATCCTCGTCGACTTCGGGGACGATCCCTGGGAGCTCCTCGAATGCGTCCCGAACTATCGCCACGTCGTCGTCGCGTTCAACGCCGCATCGGTCGGGATGGTCCGAGCACTCGCCTGGCTCGAGCGCCGCCTCGAACGACCGGACGAGGCGACGGCTCTGCTGGCCCGCGCAGCCGAGCTCGCGACCGCGGTGCGTCGCCAGTACGCGGGCCGCGGCCGGTGGCGGATCGCCCACCCGGCGGGCACCGACGTGATTGGTCACTGCCTCGACTTCCAGCTCGTTGCCGCGGAGATGGCGGACGACCTCGAGACGAGCGTCGCCGACGAGCTCGCCGACTTTGCCGAGAACGTCCTGATCGATGGCGACTGGATGCACGCCCTCGCGCCGGACGACCCGATCGCGCCGTTTGCCGATCGGCCGGACCACGGAGCGTCTGGAGCCTTCGCGGGCTGGCCCGGCGCGACGGCCTACGGTCTCGTCCAGCTCGGTCGGGCCGATGCCGCGGCCGACTTCCTCGGGCGCCTCCACCGCGCCACGTCGGGTGCCGTCTGGGGTCAGGCGGTCGAGGCGATCGGCGCTGGACGCTATCGGGTCGCGGAGCGGGGCGCGTCCAATCGAGAGAGCAGCGCCGGAGTCGCCGCGACGGAAGCCATCGTCGCCGGCCTGTTCGGGATCGACGCGGTCATCCGGTCGATCGAGGCGCCGCAGGGCGTCACCGCCAATCACTTCGGGACCCTTCACGGCGTTCGGGCCGTCGGGTTCGATCTGCCCGCGGCCACCGACACTTGGCCCGAGGCGGTGCGATCCGCGCTGACAGGGAACGGCCACGTACGATCGCAACGAGCCAGCCGATGACGCAGAATCGGGCCATCGGAGCGTTCACCAGAGGCCCAACCGCCAGCATGCGCCGGGGAACGAACCTGCCTGCCGTCGGCGGCTTCAACCAGGCGGTCATCCTGGATCTCATCCGTCGAGAGCCGGCCGGGATGAGCCGCGTCGAGCTCGCCGAACGCTCGGGCCTTTCGTCTCAGACCGTCTCGAACGTGACGAAGCGTCTACTGGACGACGGCATGATCGTCGAGGCCGGACGGCACATCTCCGGCCGCGGCCAACCGCGGGTCATCCTGCAGCTCGATCCGACCAGCAGGATGGCGATCGGTGTCCACCTCGACCCGACCGTCATCACATACGTCGCGCTCGACCTCCGCGGCGAGGTGATCGCGCATGCCCGCGAGCGCACGCCGGAAGCGACCCGCCCGGGCGAGGTGATCACCTCGATCGCAGCGTCGATCAGCGCGTTGATTCGTTCGGCCGGCCTCGCCCCCGACCGAATCCTCGGCATCGGGATTGCCGCGCCGGGCCCGATCGACATGGACCGCGGTGTGATCGTGGACCCCCCGCTCCTCGAGGGGTGGCGAGACGTGCCGCTCCGAGACGCGCTCGCCGAGGCGACCGGGCTTCCGGTCGTCCTCGAGAAGGACGTCAACGCCGCCGTGGTCGCGGAGCTCTGGACGCGGCCCGGCGAGGCCCACGATCACTTCGCGTTCTTCTACCTCGGCACCGGCATCGGGATCGGGCTGGCCGTGGACGGGGAGGTCGTACGGGGCGCAACCGGGAACGCCGGCGACGGCGGGACGATCCACGTGACGCACGCGGACCTGCCCCCGCGGCGGCGCAGTGACATGATCGGGCACCTGGCCACGCCTCAGTACCTGGTGAGCCAGGCGGCCGACCTCGGCGCACTCGAGACTGCCCCGAAGCTCCATGACCTGGCCGCAGTGGACGACGCCTACTCCGAGCTCGTGCGTCGGGCGGATCGCGGCGACCCGGCAGCCGTCAAGGTCATGGCACGGGCGGCTGCCCTGATCTCGGCGGCGCTCGTCTCGGTCGTGAACCTGCTCGACATCGACGAGATCGTGTTCGGCGGCCCCGCCTGGGCCCGTGCCGCCCCCTTGATGCGGTCCGAGATCGTCGCTCGCATCAACGACTCACCCGAGCGGGGCGCTCGTCATCTCGTGACCGTGGGTGATGCGACCGTCGGCGAGGATGTCGCGGCCGTCGGAGCGGCGTGCCTGGTCCTCGACCGGCTCCTGTCGCCCCGTCCGTCGACGCTCCTGATCGGCCACGGTGCCGGTGTCGGGGGCGAGCCCGTAGATCCGCCAGCCACGCGATCACAGAGCGCGGCGACGGCCTGACGGGCCTGATCGCCGACCCACCGGGTTTGATCGCCGGCCTGGGATCGCTGCGCGAGCGGCGTTCGCATCCGCCCCGGGTCGAGCCGCCGCAAGCGGGCCGCCCGAGCGGCATGCGCCGTGGACGATGAGCCAAGATTGAACGCTCCGCGGCGCCGACCACTCATGCTCGTCGGACCGTGCCCGGATGGGCACGCCGAGGGAGGTTCCAGGTGGATCGCGATCTCGTCGAGATGGCGCAACGTGGGGACCGGGACGCGTTCGGCGTCCTGGCGCGCACGTCCGCCGATCGACTCTTCGCGACCGCCCAGCGGATCCTCCGGGATGTCGGCCGAGCCGAGGACGCTGTTCAGCAGACGCTGGTGATCGCCTGGCGCCAGCTGCCACAGCTCCGCGATCCGGATCGGTTCGACGCCTGGATGCACAGGCTGCTCGTCAACGCGTGCTACGCAGAATTGCGGAGCGCGCGCCAGTGGGGAATGCCCCTCCAGTTGTTGCCGGCTGACGGGGTCGCCGAGCGCGACGACATGCTATCGGTAGCTGATCGCGATGAGCTCGATCGCGGTTTTCGCCGGCTCCCGCCCGACCAGCGCTCGATCCTCGTCCTCCGCCACTACCTTGGGCTCTCTCCGGCCGAGATCGCCGATACGCTCGGCATCCCGGAAGGAACCGCCCGATCTCGACTCCATTACGCGCATCGCGCCATGCGAGCCGCGCTCGACGCGGCCGAGCGGCCGATGAACCGAGCCGGAGGACGGTCGTCATGACCACGGATCGCGACATGGACCTGATCCTCGATGACTGGTTCATCGAAGGTCCCGAACGCATCGCGGACGGGGTCGTCGACGAGGCCCTCCTAACCATTGAACGAACCCCCCAAACGCGAGGCGTCCTGCGCCTCCCGAGGAGACTGATTGTGTTTGGACCTGTGCGGCTGGCCGTGGGCGCCGCGGCGGTTGTGGCCGTCGTGGCGATCGGGGCCGGACTACTCGCCAGAAACTCGCAACAGATCGGCTCGGCGACCGCGTCGCCGATTGCCTCGCCGATTGCCACGCCGACGCCGTCGGTGGCGATCACCGCCTCACCATCTCCGACGGCCGCGCCCAGCGCGACGGCGCTCCCGGCCGGAAATGTATTCGTCTTCCCAGGGACCTACGTGCCCACGTTCAGTCCGGGGCTGAGGCTCACCATCGATGAAGCCGTCGTCCAGATCGGTTGCAGCGACGTGAAGCCGAACTGTCACGGCCAGGTGGACGTCAATCTCGCGGCCTGGCTCGGAATCGAGTTCGGCCCGCCGCAGTTCGACATCCAGATGGTTCGGGTGGACAAGGTCAACGACCCGCGGAACCCGGGCAAGCTGATCGTGCCGCCGAGCGATCTCGCGACATGGATCGCGTCGCGTCCGGGCGTGTCGATCGTGGGAGGGCCCACGGCGACGAGCGTCGGCGGGCTCCCGGCCACCGAGATCGACATCACCACCGATCGAGACGTCTCGCTCGGCCCGATCACCGGCGTGCGCGACCTCGGCTTCGGTCTTGGCAAGGGCAATTCGGTGCGGATGTTCGTGCTCCAGGTGCACGGCCACCCGGTCGTCATCAGCCAGACGGGTGCTCATGTGGACCTCCAGGCGCTGGTCGATTCGATCGTCTGGCAGTAACCCATGATCACGGCGGGCGGCTCGCTTCGCGGGCCGTCCGCCTCGGAATGCTCCCGATCAAGTCCTGGATCCCGCGGAGCACCGCGTCCGGATGACGGAAATGCATCGTCACGTGCCCCGCGTCAACGAGCCGGATCTCGCCCCGCGGAACGGAGCTCGTCATCTCCGCGTAGAGCCGGCGCTTGCCCTCGATCTCGTCGCGAAGCATCGAGTCCGACTCGCCGCTCGAGACGGCGTCCCTGAAGCCATCGGATCCCGTCGAGCAGAGCACGATCAGCGGCACGTCGGGCATCGGCCCGGCGTGACGGACTTCGTCGTACAGCCGATCGATATCGCTCGCCTCGCGGAGACCTGCCCCGAGCCAAGCCAGGCTGACGTGACGCTCGACGAGCTCGGGGAGAATGTCCGCGGGCCAGGTCGCCATCTCCTGCGCGAATAGGGCGCGGTACAGCACGCGATATCGCTTGACGATGGGCGTGCGCCGGAGCAGAGCTCGGGTCGGCGCGGTTCGCAGCGCACCGCCGACGACGACGTTCATCAGTCGGAAGAACCTGTTCGATCGCCGCAGCTCGTTCAGCTCCTTGGGCATGTAGGCGTCGTAGTCTTCGTGGGCCGTGTCGAGTAGGAGCAGGCCGGCCACCTCGTCCGGGAAGCGGATCGCGTAGTGGCGGGCATAGAGGCCTCCCAGGGAGTGCCCGACCAGCAGGTACGGGCCGGGCGCATCGGCCACGCGGAGGAGGTTGCGCAGCTCGTCGGTCACCGCGGTCGACGTGCGCGGCAGCTTGGCTCGGTCGCTCCAGCCTGTCCCGGCCCGGTCGTACAGAACGCTGGTCGCGACCTTCGCCGCCCCATCGTGGACGTTCAGGTAGTCCAGACCGACGGCGCCGCCCCCGGGGAGAAACACGACGGTCGGTTTGCCGATGCCCGAGCGGTAGAGCGCCAGTCGCCGACCGCCGACCTCGATGTACCTGCCTCGCGGCGGGCAGCCAGCCGTCACGCGTCCGTACCGGTCATGATCACCTTGCGATGCATCGAAGGCGTCCTTCCCTTGTTGGTCTGCGCGCCGCGCCCCAACGACTCCGCCGGTTGACATACCACAGAGTATGTGTATACCAAATGGTATGTCAATACGATGCAGTACGACGATGCCATTGAGTATCCTCTGGCGATGAAGCCGACCAGTGCGATGGCTCGCGAACCCCGCCGTCGCCTGACCCGCGAGGAGAGGCGCCTCCAGACCCGCGAACGCCTGCTCGACGCGGCCTCGGACGTCTTCAAGCGACTCGGCTACCACGGCGCCTCCCTCGAGGCGGTGGCCGAGGCCGCCGGCTACACGAAGGGCGCCGTCTACTCGAACTTCGACACGAAGGCCGACCTGTTCCAGGCCCTGCTCGATCGCTACGTCCAAGCCGAGATCGCGAGCCAGGAGCAGCTCTTCGCGGGGATGACACTCGAGGCGGCGATCGACAGCCTCGAGTCGATTTTCGAGCGTCAGATCCGGAGCGATCCGCTGTGGACCGTGCTCCGGATGGAGTTCTGGCTCGTCGCCTCGCGAGATCCCGAGGTCCGTCGACGCCTGGTCGCCGACGCCGAGCCGTATCGTCAGCGGGCGGGCAACGTCATCGACGATCTGCTGGCAGGCCAGGCGGCGCCGTTCGCCGGTCGCGACTTGGGGATCCTCATCAATGCGCTCGTCATCGGCCTGGCCATGGTCCGCCAGCTCGAGCCCGATGCCGTCGACCCGAAGCTCCTCACCCGCGCCGCTCGCCAGCTCTCAGGGCTCGACCCGGAGGCCTCGAACGATGGTGGGGACTTGCCGTCGGGTCGTCGCCCCAGGACGCGGACGGGGCCCGAGCGTCCGGCATGAGGCTCCTGCGATCCGTGCGCGCTGGTTGACCGTGTCACACGCCGCCGGGGATCTCTCGGAGATCGGGGCGATGCGTCGGTCGAACCGGCAGTGGGCATCGGTCGGACGACCGATGGCATCGCGGCGGCCGACGCCTAGGTTCCCTGCACAGGCGATCCGCTCGGACGCCTGAAGCAGGAAAGGGACCGACCGATGTCCGCAACGCAGCAGACCCGTGACCACCGGCGTTTCCGCCTCGCCGCGAACGACAATGAGACCATGGTCGACACGGAGCGCGACGTCGACGGCCACTCCTTGACGCGGAACGATCGCGAATCGATCGCGACGGACGAGCTCGATACCGAGGGTCATCGACTCGCCGCGAACGACAACGAGACCGGCGTCGAGCGCACCCGCCGTTCCGTCCTCGACGACAGCGACGAGCTCGACCCGCTCCGCGCGCGACGCATTCGCGCGCGGTAGGGTTCGGTCGAGTCTCCCGAGCGGACCAGTGGCGCCCGATCGTGCCTCGGGCGCCGATGGTCGCCTACCTGCGGAGCGCATCGACGATCTCGCGCTCGCGGCAATGGACGCGGCCGAGCGAGGACGGATCGCTGAGTCGGAGCGCCTCGCCCGACGCGCGGTCCGCCTGGGCGAATGCATCGGCGACGGTCACGATCGCGATCGAAACCTCGCTCGGGCTCTCCGCGCGCTGGGAACGGCGCTTCGCATTCGGGGGCAGTACCGCGAGGCGGAGCGCACGTTCAAGCAGGCGCTCGCAAGTGGCAAGGCCGTCTTCGGGCGGACGAGTCTCGAGGCCGCCGAGCTGTACAACGATCTCGGGATGACGTTCAGATACCTCGGCCGATTCGATAACGCCGAAGCAGCCTACGGCCGTGCGCAGCTGATCCTCGAAGCGCTTCCGGACGTCGCCTCGGAGGATCTGGCCGCGCTCTTCCACAACCTTGGTGGGCTGGCCCACGCCCGGGGCGACTTCGAGGCGGCGGAACCACTGTCCCGTCGCGCGGTCGACATTCGATCCCGCTCGATTGGGAGCCGGGCCCCGGCGGTCATGCTCGACCGGATCGCCCACGCCGCGATCCTGGCCGGCCTCGGCCGCGCGGACGAAGCCGAGGCAACTCTCCGCGACCTGCTCCCCGACCTGGAGTCGGCATTCGAACCCGATCATCCCGAGGTGGCGGTCGCCCTGAACAACCTGGCCGCGATCCTCCAGGCGCGTGGCGAGCTCGCCGAGTCCGAAACCCTCTACCGCCGCGTCATCGCGATCAAGTCGGCGCGTCTCGGGGCAAACTCGCCGGCGCTTGCGGTGCCATTCAACAATCTCGGGACGAACCTTCGAGACCAGGGCCGGACTGACGAAGCCGCCGCTCTCTACGCTCGGGCCGCGGAGCTGCTCGCCGGCTCAGTCGAGGCGGGTCATCCGAACCTGCTGGCCGTTCGTCGGAACCGCGCCCGGCTCACGGCAAGCACGTCGCTGTGATGTGACGAAATCGGTGGGTGGTCGGCCCCTCGTCAGGGCGTCGGGACGACTCAGTGCTCGGTGGCCGCGAGTTCGAAAACACGGATGGAACCGGAGAACCCCTTCAGGACAACATCGCGACCGTCATCGAACGCAAACCCTTGCTCGATGCCCAGATCATGCACAAGGTCGGACGTCAGGATCCGCCCGGCATCGGCAGCATTACAGATCCGGCTGGCAAGTGTGACGGTCGACCCAAACAGGTCGTCGTTGTGGTCGACTGGTTCGCCCGCCGCGATCCCGATCCGCACCCGAAGGTCAGGTGTCTGACCCTCGGCTGCTCGCGCCTCGAACCCGGCCTGGATCGACATCGCGCACTGCAATGCGCTCGCCACCTCGTCGAACGAGGCCATGATCCCGTCGCCCGTGTGCTTGACCTCGCGTCCGCGTGAGGCCACCAGTGCGCGCCGGATGATCAAGTCGTGCTCCGTGAGCAGGACCATGAACGCCGCCTGTCCGACGGCCTGCAGGATCGATGTCGATCCCTGCAGGTCCGTGAACAGGATCGTCCGGAAGGGATTGACCGCGCGCGTTTCAGCGCCGGTCTCGCTCATCCGCCCAAGGAGCCGCAGGACGCTGTCCTCCGAGACGCTGATGATCTCGTTCGGGATGAGGCCGTGCGTTGCTTTGTGTACGGCCGTCAGCAAATCGCCCGTTGGTGCTTTCGCCAAACAGAATGCCTCGCCTTGATCGGCGTCGAACCAGTAGGCGAGGAACTGCACACCGAGCTTGGCACCCATGTCGAGGTCGGCGAGATGCGCCTGTGCGACCTGTTCGGCCGTCACTCCAGGGACGTCATGGCGGTCCATGAACAGCGGCATCTCGATCCTCCTGCGGCGGACATGATCGTACGGGCTGACGCGACGCCAGGAACGCCGGGTGGGACGGCGTAGCGGCCACTTGCCGGCGGGTGGCCATCGATCCAGCGCCGCCTAACTTGGGTTCGGTGGTCAAGCATGATGGAGGAGCGGCGCATTGCACCATTCAAGGTCCCGCGGTACTGGGAGATCAGAGGGTCGCTGCCGCCTACGTCATCGGAAAAGGTCGCGAAGCACGAGCTCGAAGCCGGCCGAGCGAGCTTCCTCGACGGCACCGCGGATCTACGACTACCGCGCCTTTGAGGCGTGGTGACGGGTTAGCAGCATGAATGAGAACAGATGTTCGGTGCGCGCCGGACAGGATTTGAACCTGTGGACGCCATAAACATCCGGATACCGATCGAAGGGGCACGTAGCGGCCTCTTGGGCGCAGGGCGCCTGCTCCAGCGGCCAAGTCGCGGATCTCGGGATCTACGCGGAAGCGCCGCCGCTCGGTGCAATTCGCCGCCGCCGTGGCCTGCCGCGACCGCCGACGGCCAGGTGTGGCCGCCGTGTACACGAGCCTTGATCGGCCTTTGCGCGAGCGTTGATCGTCCGCCTCGAACATCGGTTGGGAAGACCCGTTGATCGGGTCCCGGGTGCCTCAAGTGCCCTCATCCGAACGAGGAGGCCGTCATGCGGAAGCGCATTTCCATTCTTGTGAGCGTGCTCGCGCTGCTGTTCACCTTTGCCGGCAGCGCGCTCGCAGACCAGGGCCCCGCGTACGTGGGAGCGTGCAACATGCTTCGCGACTCCACGATGTTCGACACCATGGTTGCACACCTTCTCGGCAAACCGGGCTGGGACGGAATGTTCCACGCGGTGGCCGTGTCGGGCGGGGGCAACTGTTCGTGACCGATGGCCGAGCCTCGGCCCCACGGTTCCCGCATCACGAGCCAGTTCGTTCCGCGAAGCGCTCTCGGAGTCCTCGCCAATCGGACAGCGGACTCCGTTTGCGCGTTGGAATTCAGAACACCTCGATGGGCAGTTCGTAGATCTCCGCGGTCGGGTGGCCTGCCCTCTTGTGAATTCGCATTACCGCCTCCTTGCTCGGACCGGTCGACAAGCAGAAGACCTTGCCGGCTTCGGGGTCAAGCCAGGCACGTTCGAAGTGGACCCCCTCATCAGCCTCGATTGCCCAGTCGGCCTCCTGGGCCTCCTTTAGCTGCTCGCGAGTGACGCCCCCGAAGCCATCGTGCAGATCCATGAATTTCGGCACGCTCTCACCTCCCAACAACAGCGGCCCGGCGGCGAATCGGGGTCGAGCGAAACCGCGTGCCGCGGATGATGACTATCTCATCCATCGCCGGCGAGGGACTCCACGGGGGTGGCCTGGGTGGGCTGTCGCCACATCGCCTGGCAGCGCTCGAGCAGCCGACGGGACGCCAGCGCGTCGCCACGCTGGATCGCGCGGACCCCGGCGGCGCCCAACAGCTGCGCCGCCCGTCTGGCCAGGTCCCGCGTCCGATCGTCGTTTCGGCCGAGACCCTGCCGATAGCGGGTGGCCTGCTCGAGGTGATAGCCGATGACCTCCTCGTATTCAGATCGCCGATCCCCCGCTGCTTGCTCCTGGAAGTCGGCGAAGCGCTCGTGAAGCTCCGCCCGCTCCCCCTTGGGT
>Ga0207646_10006754_pt1 | contig 11809 bp, 11 predicted proteins | sample KBSK5502metaG_FD_184343 | JGI IMG/M metagenome (GOLD analysis project Ga0207646, IMG submission 184343) | Corn, switchgrass and miscanthus rhizosphere microbial communities from Kellogg Biological Station, Michigan, USA - KBS K5-50-2 metaG... | ecosystem: Host-associated > Plants > Roots >...
GGTTGCGGGCGATCTCGTCGTCGCGATTCGTCGGCGATGAATGAGCATCAGCCTCCTCATCGCTCCTCGACCTCGCCTCGCAAGCCCCATCGGCAATGGTACAGCTATTTGGGAGACGGGACACTGGATGAGATCCTGCGAGAAGCGTTTCGTCTCGCGCGTCTCCGGATTCGTCTGATTTTTCTCGATCTCCTGTGGAAAGTAATCTGGTTCGTGCTGACACTTGCCGCCCTCCTGCTGGTTGCTGTCTGGTTCGGCTCCGAGTTCAGATCCATTGGCTGGACGGATACGGGGAACCGGGCGGTGAATGGGGCTCTCGCTTTCGCCGTTCTTCGTCAGTTCTGGGCTGCTCACCGGGCAGAAATGTTTCTCGCTGTGGCCACGGCGCTGTTTTTCTCGCTGGTGATCTGGTTCGTGCTCGAGGCGGCTTTCCGATCGCGAATCGTCTCCGGCCGCCCCAGAAGCTTTGACACGTTCCTCCTGTCGAACCTGCTCAAGTGTCTCGTTGTGACCGCAGCAGGATCGGCTTTGGCAGCGATCTGTTTCGGGCAGTATTTCGCCACACCCGTTGGTGAATGGCCGCAGCTCTGGCCCGACACGCGTGGCGCCGCCCTGGTAGCGCTGGTTACTGTGGCCGCACTGGCATTCCTGCTCACGATTTTCGATACGTTGATCAGGAGCGACGCCATTGAACTTCTCGGGACGGACCTCATTCGGGTCACGGGTCTGGTAGGAATATTGGTGTGCGCGGAAACGATGATCAGCGGATCGTGCGCTGTGATTGTCGGCGTTGGCATCCTGAATATCGCCGGCTGGAGAGAGGCGCTGGCCATGCTGGGCGCAGCGGCTGTCGCCATGGTTTTCATGACCGTTTTGCACAGCTACCTGCTCCTCGTGAGGTTTTCCGCGGTTGATATAATGAGGAAAAATGTCGTCGAAGTTTGAAACGATTCTCGTACTCGATTTCGGTGGACAATACACACAACTGATCGGCCGCAGGATTCGCGAAGCGAATGTCTACACTGAAATCGTTCCATTCAGCATTCCCGTTGAAAAACTGAAGGCGGAGGAACCGAAAGGAATCATCCTGTCGGGTGGTCCCTCGTCGGTTTATGAAACAGGCGCGCCCATTTGTGATCCGGCCATCCTCAAGCTCGGGATTCCGGTTCTCGGTATTTGTTATGGAATGCAATTGATGGGAAAGGAGCTGGGCGGCCGTGTCGAGCCATCGAATCAGCGCGAGTATGGGCCGCGAGTCCTGGAATCGGTGCACGACTCCAGCCTGCTCGACGGCATGCGCCGCGTATGGATGAGCCACGGCGACCGCATTCTCGAACCGCCGCCGGGATTCGAAGTCACGGCGCGTACGGAAACCACTATCGCCGCGATGGAAGATCCGGCAAAGAAGCTTTTCGCGGTTCAATTTCATCCCGAAGTAACTCACACGGAAAACGGAGAGGCATTGCTTCGCCGTTTTGTCTTCGATGTGTGCCGATGCAGAGGCGATTGGACCATCGGTTCTTTCATCGAGGCTTCAACCGAACGGATTCGAAACCAGATCGGCAACGGCCGCGCCTTATGCGCCATCAGCGGCGGCGTGGATTCCACTGTTGCCGCAACGCTGGTGTCGCGCGCGATAGGCGATCGGCTGGTGGGCGTCTTCGTCGATACGGGGCTTCTGCGAAAGAACGAATACGAGAAAGTTCTTTCGATGCTGCAGAACAATCTGCACCTGAACGTGCGCGGTGTGGATGCGTCGGAGCGGTTTCTGAATATGCTTGCGGGGGTCAGCGATCCCGAGAAAAAGCGCAAGCTCATCGGGAATGAATTCATTCGCGTATTCGAGGAAGAAGCCCAGCGCATCGGCTCCGTTGATTTTCTGGTGCAGGGAACCTTGTATCCGGACGTGATCGAATCGGTCTCCATCAAAGGACCGTCCCAGACGATCAAATCGCATCACAACGTCGGTGGCTTGCCCGAACGGATGCATTTGAAACTCGTCGAGCCATTGCGGGAGTTGTTCAAGGACGAGGTGCGGCGTGCCGGGCTTCAGCTCGGCCTGCCCGAAGAGATGGTATGGCGGCAGCCGTTTCCCGGGCCCGGGCTTGCGGTCCGCATCATGGGCGAGATCACGAAGGAAGGTGTCCGGATGCTGCAGGAGGCGGACGACATTCTCGTTTCGGAAGTCAAGAAGGCCGGACTGTACCGGCAGATCTGGCAATCGTTTGGTGTCCTCCTGCCCGTCAGGAGCGTCGGCGTGATGGGCGATATCCGCACGTACGAGCACACACTCGCGATTCGCGCCGTGCATAGCACTGATGGAATGACAGCCGACTGGGTTCGTCTTCCGTACGATTTGATGGCCGTCATCTCGAATCGAATTGTGAATGAGGTGAAGGGAATCAACCGCGTCGTTTACGACATCACATCCAAGCCACCGGCTACGATCGAATGGGAGTAAAGAGTAGAAAAGCCAAATGCCAATGGGTCAATGGGCCAAATGCCAAATGTCATATGGAAAACCGGATCGATATGACATTTGGCATTTGGCCCATTGACCCATTGGCATTTGGTTTTCCCGGATCCCAGTCTTAATCATTTATGTCAACGTTTGTACATCTCCATCTGCATTCGGGATTCAGTCTTCTTGATGGCGCGTGCGATCACGACACGCTGGCGAAGACTGCGGCGAAATACAAAATGCCGGCTGTGGCCGTCACCGATCATGGCAATCTGTTTGGGGCGATCGGGTTCTACGAGGCGGCGAATAAGGCAGGCGTCAAGCCGATCATCGGCTGCGAAATGTACGTCGCCAGGACGAGCCACCTGGATCGCGATCCCGCCAGCGGCCGTCCGAATCATCTGATTGTTCTCTGTGAAAACGAGAAGGGTTACCAGAATCTCGTCAAGCTTGTCTCAAAAGGTTATCTCGACGGCTTCTATTACAAACCGCGCGTCGATAAAGAACTGCTTCGCGAGCACAGCGAGGGCTTGATCGGACTGTCGGCCTGCCTGAACGGCGAAGTGTCTTCAAATGTGCTCGCGGGACGCGTTGAACAGGCGGAAAAGGCTGCTGCCGAGTACCAGGACATTTTCGGCAAGGATCGGTTCTTCCTGGAAATTCACGATCACGGCCTCGAGAAACAGCGCAAGATCATCCCGGACATGCTGCGGATTTCGGAACGCACCGGCATTCGCCCCGTCGCGACCAACGACTGCCATTACATGCACAAGGACGATTGCCGCGCGCACGATATTCTCCTGTGCATTCAGACGGGAAAGACTGTGAATGATCCGAACCGCATGAAGTTCTACACGGATCAGTTCTACTTCAAGACCCGCGAAGAAATGGACCGGGTGTTCGGCGAGATCCCGTTCGTTCTCGATCAGAGCGTCGAGATCGCGGAGCGGTGCAGCCTGAAACTTCAGAAGGTGAGCAATCCATTTCCCGAATTCGTCGTTCCGCCGGGATTTACCATCGATACGTACTTCGCCAAGATTGTTCGCGACGGTTTCGAGGACCGCCTCGCATATTTGAAGCCGCTCGCCGACCGTGGAGTTCTGAAAAATTCACTCTCGACATACGAAGAGCGCCTCGCCGAAGAAATTCGGATCATCCAGGGCATGAAGTACTCGGGCTATTTCCTGATTGTCTGGGACCTTATCCGATACGCCCGAGAGAATGATATTCCCGTCGGTCCCGGCCGCGGTTCGGCCGCGGGAAGCCTGGTCTCGTATTGCATGCGGATTACGGATCTGGACCCATTGCAGTACGGGCTGCTCTTCGAGCGGTTCCTCAATCCCGAGCGCGTCACACTGCCCGACATCGACATCGATTTCTGCATGAACCGGCGCGGCAGCGTCATTGAGTACGTGACGAAGAAATACGGCCGCGAGAACGTTTCGCAGATCATTACGTTCGGTACGATGGCCGCTCGCGGCGTGATCCGCGACACCGGTCGCGGCATGGAAATGACGTACGCCGAGGTCGATAAGATCGCGAAGATGGTTCCTACGGAGCTGCACATCACGCTGGACAAGGCAATGGACCAGAATCCCGACCTCAAGGGACTGGTCCAGGCTGACGGCCGCGTGAGGGAACTCATCGAAGTTGCCAAAAGGCTGGAAGGGCTCGCGCGACACGCATCCACTCATGCCGCAGGGGTTGTGATTTCACCCCGGCCGCTGACCGATGTCGTCCCTCTGTACAAGTCGAACAAGGATGAAATCACGACGATGTATCCGATGATGGACGTCGAGAAAATCGGATTGCTCAAAATGGATTTTCTTGCCCTGACGACGCTGACCATCATCGACGACACGTTGAAGATGCTGAAGCAGCACGAGGGACTCGAGCTGAATATGGACACGCTTCCGCTCGATGACGAAAAAACGTACGAGCTGTTCTCGCTCGGCCTGACCGATGGCGTGTTTCAGTTCGAAAGCTCGGGCATGAAAGATATTCTTCGCAAGTTCAAGCCTTCGAGCATCGAACATCTCACGGCACTGAACGCACTGTACCGTCCCGGTCCCATCGGCGGCGGCATGATCGACGACTTCATCAAGCGCAAGCACGGTGTGAAGAAGATCGAATACGAATTGCCGGAGTTGAAGACCGTCCTCGAAGAAACCTACGGCGTCATTGTTTACCAGGAGCAGGTGATGCAAATCGCCAACATCATCGCCGGCTACTCGCTTGGCGAAGCCGATTTGCTGCGCCGTGCCATGGGAAAAAAGAAGGCCGAAGAAATGGCCGCCCAGCGCGAGAAATTCCAGGCCGGCGCGCGCGCGAAAGGATTCAAAGAAGGAAAGAAGATCACGCATATCTTTGACCTGATGGAGCAGTTCGCCGGCTATGGTTTCAACAAGTCGCATTCGGCTGCGTATGCGGTGCTGGCCTATCGAACGGCATATCTGAAAGCGCGTCATCCGCAGTACTTCATGGCTGCGCTTCTCACCAGTGAGCGCGGAAACCAGGATAAGGTCGTGAAGTACATCAACGAATGCCGCGACATGGACATCGCCATCCTGCCGCCCGACATCAATTCCAGCGACGTGAACTTTACTCCGACCAGCCACGGCATCCGGTTCGGCCTTGCGGCGATCAAGAACGTTGGAGAAACCGCGATCACGTCCATGGTGGCCAACAAACCGTTCAAATCGCTGTTTGATTTCTGCGAGCGCGCGGACCTTCGGACTGTCAATAAGCGTGTGATTGAAAGCCTCATCAAAGCGGGGGCATTCGACAGCATCGACCCGGATCGGGCCATCCTCTACGCAAACATCGATCGCGCCATGGATTGGGGCCAGCGTAAACAACGTGAGCGCGAAGTCGGACAGGGTGGACTGTTCGGAATGATGGCAGGTTCTGAAGAAGAGAAACATACTATGGATCCGGCTGATGCCTGGCCCGAAGGTTTGAAGCTCAAGCATGAGAAAGAAACGCTTGGCTTCTACATCACTGGACATCCTCTTCGGAAATATGCAAACGAAGTTAAGACCTATGGAAACGCCACTACCGGCGTTCTATCGGAAAAGCCATCGGGCTTTGATATTTCGATCGGCGGCCTGGTTTCCGCGCTTCGCGTGATGCGGACCAAGAAAGGCGATTTGATGGGAGTCGTTCTGCTTGAAGACTGGGAGGGCATTGTCGAGGTCCTGGTCTTTCCCGAAACGTATCAGAAGGTCCAACGCCTTCTCGACGTCGATGCTCCCATTTTCGTCAAAGGGAAGCTCGACAACGACGAATCCTCCAGCAAAATCCTCGCAACCGATGTTTATCCCATGGAGCGCGTGAAAGAAGTTTTGAGCCGTACCGTGACCATTCGCATCAATACCACTGCGGCGCCGGCCGATATCGCCGAGCGCCTTCAGCCCATCATCGATGAAAAAAGGGGGTCGGCCGAAGTGATCTTTGAGCTAGAATTTCCGGGCCGGTTCACGGCACTGGTCCGGCCTAACCCGTACGTGAAGATCTCGCCGGATCGTGAATTCGTGGAGTCCGTCGAACGCATCTGCGGGCGGGACACGGTTCACCTGTCATAGTCGGCGTTAACCCCAAATATGGATCACCTCACGGCGTACCAGAAGGTACAGCTCGCACGGCATCCTCAACGTCCTTACTTCCTGGATTACATGGAACACTTGTGTCCGGACTTCGTGGAGCTGCATGGCGATCGCAAATTTGGCGACGATGCAGCCATCGTGGCCGGGTTTGGCACAATTCGAAACATGCCGGTGTGCCTGATCGGACACCAGAAGGGAAGGGACACCAGACAGCGGCAATATCGGAATTTCGGTATGCCGAAGCCCGAAGGCTATCGCAAGGCGCTCCGCATCATGAAAATCGCCGAGAAGTTCAAGCGGCCGATTCTGACATTCATCGATACTCCGGGGGCATATCCCGGCATCGATGCGGAAGAGCGCGGGCAGGCGGAGGCCATTGCCTACAATCTTCGGGAGATGTCTCAAATTCGAGTTCCGATCATCGCAACGATCACAGGTGAAGGCGGCTCCGGGGGCGCGCTGGCCATCGGCGTGGGTGATCGCGTGAATATGCTGGAGTATTCGATCTACTCCGTCATCGCGCCTGAAAGCTGTTCGGCGATTCTGTGGCGCGACCAGCTGCACGCCGCTGAAGCCGCAGAAGCATTGAAGCTCACTCCCGAAGACCTCAAGAAACATCACTTGATCGATGAAATCATTCCCGAGCCGGAAGGCGGCGCCCAAAACGATCCGGCCGGAATGGCGAAATGCCTCGGGACTGCGCTCGAGCGCCAGCTAAGCGAGCTGGCGAGTGTCAGTCCCGACGACCTGATCACCTGCCGTTACAAAAAGTTTCGCGCGATGGGGGCGTACGGGGAATAATCCACGGCATGCCGAATACGCTTTACTGTGAAGACCAGCAGGCATGGCGCGATTGGCTTGCCACGAACCACACGTCGATCCGCGAAATCTGGCTTTTGTTTTCGAAGAAGCATACAGGCAAACCCTGCGTCACTTATGACGACGCGCTTGATGAAGCCTTGTGCGTTGGCTGGATCGATAGCCTCATCAAACGTATCGACAACGACTGGTATGCACGCAAGTTCACGCCGCGAAGCGATAACCAGAACTGGTCGGCAGTTAACAAGAAACATGTCGCAAGGCTGATCAAAGAAGGTCGAATGCTTCCAGCCGGTCTCGCCAGGTTCGGCCGCACAGGATCAAAACCAAAACCGAGACCGAGCCTGGATTCATTCAAATTCACGCCGGACATTGTTCGTTCGCTGAAAGCAAATTCCAGGGCCTGGGAAAACTTCAGCAATCTCGCACCTTCACATCAGCAGAGGTACACCGTGTGGATCATGTCCGCAAAGCAGGATGAAACAGTCAGAGGCGCGTGAAGGAAGCCATCCGGTTACTCGCTGCAAATCAAAAACTGGGACTGAAATGAAGGAAGTGAGCTTTGAAAATCAGTTTTATCAGGTCGATGATGCCGGACGGCTTTATATCTCGCCGGTGATCACAGAGTGGACGGCCGTTTCCGCGCTGGGTGTGGATACGGTCATCGATCTGGAAGGCGGACTGGACGAGTGCATTCCCACATCTCCGAACGAATGCCTGTATGTGTATTTCCCGATTTACGATGAGAACCTTCCAAGCCTCGTTCGTCTGGAGGCCATTGGAAGTCTCGGCGCACATCTTATCCGCGGCGGTTACCGCGTCCTGTGTCACTGTGGAATGGGATTCAATCGATCGGCGCTTGTGGCTGGCGTGATCCTTTGGAAACTGGGAATGAATGGGCCCAAAGTGGTGGAACGCATTCGAGAGCGGCGGCCAGGCGCGCTCTTCAATGAAGTCTTCGTGGAATATCTGACATCGTTATCGCTGTAGTCGCGGGCTTTAGCCCGCATTAGTGATGTGCCGGCCCGCCCTGGCGCCTGGCGTCTTCCGCCATTGCAGCTTCGCCGCGCCGCACGGTCACGAAACAAATGATGATAATGAAGATGACAACGGCAAACAGTATCGAACCGGAAATCATTAGAGCCCGCAGTGTGTCTGGCATTCCTTCCCCTCGGAGTCGAAATTCAACCGCGATTGAGAATAACTTAACGAGCCGGCCGGCGCAATCTTTGCCCTGCAAAGTACTTGACAATGAGCGGCGACATCCCTATTTTGATCAGGGATGAAAAAAGCCAACGTTGTCTCGATTAACGAGCGCGCCTTCGAGAACCTGCGCTTTATCCGGGAAACGATGGAGCGTGCCGCCTCCTTCACCGCCGTGCCGGGCTGGGGCGGTATTCTCATGGGTGTCAGCGCGCTGCTGACCGCCCTCATTTCCAGCCGCCTGCCGTCCAAAGATTTGTGGGTTGCCAGCTGGCTGGGTGAAGCTGTTCTCGCGCTCGCGATTGGCGGCTGGGCGATGGCCCAAAAGGCCAGGGCAGTGCAATCCACGTTGCTGGATGGGCCGGGACGCAAATTTGCGCTGGGCCTTTGTCCGGCGATGATTGCGGGCGTCGTGCTGACTCTGGTCCTTTATCGAAACGCGCTGTTTGGCCTCATGCCCGGCGTCTGGCTTCTTCTTTACGGAGTGGCAGTGGTCACGGGTGGAGCGTACTCGGTCAGCGTCGTCCCGATCATGGGTGTGTCGTTCATGGTTCTCGGAACAATCGCGCTATTCAGCCCGCTGGCGTGGGCAAACTGGTTTATGGCCGCAGGATTCGGTGCTCTGCAGATCGTTTTCGGCGTGATCATCGCAAGGAGGTATGGTGGCTAGACATAGCAAGGCCGAAGCGCATTCGAAGCCACATGCCCCGCGCGGCCGTCCTGCTCAAAGCAGGGCTGCGTCCCTTGACCGCGTGATCCATGAGCCCATCCGGCTGGGAATTGTCAGCGCATTAGCCGTCAACGAAACGATGAGTTTCAACCAGTTGAAGGAATTATTGAAGACCACCGACGGCAATCTCAGCGTTCACGCACGCAAGCTCGAGGAGGCGCAATACATCGGCTGCGACAAATACTTCGAAGGACGTATGCCGAAAACCGAGTACCGCCTGACCGCCGCCGGACGCCGGGCGCTCGAGACATACCTCGACCACATGGAAGCCCTTATTCGCGCGACACGGGAACAATAGCCACAAAAAGGCACAAAAATCACAACATATTCTTATGACTCTTGTGCCTTTTTGTGGCTAATTCATTTCCCTAGAAGGGAATGTCGTCATCCGTGATGGTGCTGGTACTTGGCGCGGCAGCAGGCGCAGCGCCGGCCGCTTCGGGAACCGGGCGGCGCTGGCCGCCGCCGGTGCTTTCGCCGGGACTTCCGAGCAGAACCATATCCCGGGCGCGGATTTCAGTCGTCTTGCGTTTATTGCCTTCCTGATCGTCCCATTCGCGGGTCTGCAGGCTGCCCTCGATGTAGACCAGCCGGCCTTTGGTCAGATACTGATTACAGATTTCGGCCAATCGATCCCACGCCACGATGTTGTGCCACTCGGTGCGCTCCTGACGCTCGCCCGAACCTTTATCGTTCCAGACGTCATCGGTCGCCATCGAGAATCGGCAAAACGGAACACCGCTCGCGGTGTACTTCAACTCGGGATCACGCCCGAGCCGGCCAACGAGAATCACTTTGTTAACAGACTTTGCCATGGAAGCTCCTCACAACAATTGCCTTCGCCCTTACCGGGCCGGCCGTCGCGGAGCAGGCTGCATTTCCTTGAGCTTGGACTGCGCACTTTGAGCTTCAGCGGTGTTCGGGTACTTCTTCACAACTTCAGTCAAAGTCTCTTTTGCCTGCGGCTGATTGGTTTCGGCTTGGGCGAGGCCTTTCTTCAAAAGGGCGGCTCTAGTTGTATCGCTCTCCGGATACTTCTGCAAGACTAAATCGAATTCCGTTTCCGCCTGGTCGTACTTCTTCATACTGACGTAGTTGTCACCGATCCTCAGGTGTGCCTCAGCCGCGCGTGGATCGTTCGGGGACTTCTGCAGGAAGTCCGTAAAAGCACCGTTCGCCAGTTCGTATTGCCCCGTGAGCGAATCCACGACCGCCTCCTTCCACAACTCATTCGGACCAGGCAGAGTATCGTTAGTGGTTTTCAAAGTTGTCACCTGCTGTGAAACCGTGCCGATCTGAGCGCGAATGGAGGAAAGTCCTTCCTGAATATCGCCGACGGAGCTGGCAAGCATCGTCACGATCGTCCGCATTTCTTTCGTGGACGCGTCATTCTGGGCTTTCACTCCGTCAACAGCCTGGTTGATCTTCTGCAATCCGCCGGCGAGCGTATTGACCTGATCGGCGATCTTTTCGACCAGACTCTTTATAGCGGCGTTGTTGTCGTCGACGCTGGTTTGCAATTGTTTGACTTGCTGCTGGAGCGTGATCATGTCCGCCTGAAGGCGCAGCATGTCCCTATTCTGTGAAGATGCGGGCACTGCCGCCAGAATCAGCAGCAGCCCCGCAACAAACCATTTCATTCGCATGTTTAGAACTTCCTTATGGGTTTTTCGAGAAGTGCGCACGGCGATTCATTTCCCAACACCCTTCGGTCTGCTCGCGGCATACGGGACGTTCCTCGCCATAGCTGACGGTCATGATCCGGTTGGCCGCGACGCCTTGTGAAATCAGGAACTCCTTCGTCGCGTTCGCACGACGATCGCCGAGACCGAGGTTGTACTCTTCGCTGCCGCGCTCGTCACAATTACCTTCGATGGTGAATCGGACGTTGGGATTGCTTTTCAACCAGTTCGCGTTGCCCTGAAGTACCCCAACCTGATCCGACTTGATATCCGCCTTGTCGAAGTCGAAGTGAATGTCCTGGACGTTCTGGCGGAACAGTGCGTCCTCATCCACGGGCGGCGGCGTCGGCGGCGTCGGCGGACGCTCTGGGGGCGGAGGAGGAACATTAACGGTGATTTGCGCCGTGTCGGTGGCCGTGCCGCCGGGTCCCATGGCTGTCGCCTGATACCTCACTGAAGACGCCGGGTTGACGGCCCGGTTGCCGGTCGCCATCACGTCGCCGAGGCCGGGTTCGATTCGAACTGTTGTCGCATTGCGCGCTTCCCACGTCAACGTCGTGTTCTGGCCGCGATTTATCGTCGCTGGATTCGCACGCAGCGTTATTGTCGGAGCCGGAGGCGGCGGTGCGGGCTGTGTTGGCGGCGGCGGCGGTGGAGTCGGTGCTGCGGCCACTTTCTTTTTGCAACCAAACGACAGCAGCAGAAGAACTGTGAGGGCTATCAACCCAACATTTTTGATGCGTGAAGAAGTCATTGCCAAGCCTCCTTGTAGAATCACTGTTGAATATATCCGGACCATGCTGGTGCTGTGTTTTTTCCGGTGTTTGTCAGTTGTCTTACCTTCTCTCCGTTGAGAAGCATGGAATAGATCTGCCGGGATCCATTCCTCGACGATTCGAAGGCGATATGTCTTCCATCAGGCGCCCATGACGGTCTTTCATTATCTCCTGCATCACGGGTAATTTGTGTATTCATATCGTTCGCGAGATCGTGAATGTAAATGTCGAAGTTCGACGTCCGCGATTTCAGCCATGCGAATGCAATGCGCTGTCCGTCCGATGACCATGATGGTTCGACAGCGTGTCCGCCTTCCTGAACCAGGCGTCGCACGTTCGTGCCGTCGGCGTCCATGATGTAGATCTGCGGACTGCCGTCCCTGTCTGAAGTGAATGCGATCTCACGACCGGTCCTGGGATTCCAGGCCGGCGAGATGTTGACGGCTTTGGTCACTGTCAGCCGGCGCATGTTCTTACCATTCCAATCCGCGACGTAGATCTCCGTATTGCTGCCGTCGCGGCTCGTCGCAAAT
>Ga0207646_10006757_pt1 | contig 11806 bp, 12 predicted proteins | sample KBSK5502metaG_FD_184343 | JGI IMG/M metagenome (GOLD analysis project Ga0207646, IMG submission 184343) | Corn, switchgrass and miscanthus rhizosphere microbial communities from Kellogg Biological Station, Michigan, USA - KBS K5-50-2 metaG... | ecosystem: Host-associated > Plants > Roots >...
CGAGCTGCAGTGGGTCGCCAGAGAGCTGGCGTCTCCCGCTCTGGCTGGAGTCGCGGTCACCCTGATGCACCGGGCACGCTGGGACCATGCCACCGCGGAACGGCGAGAACATCTCATGACGCTGCTCACAGACAGGATTTCCGCGGCACTCGACCTCGCGGCGGCAGGCGGGGAGCTGGCAGAGGAACCGGCCGAGCCCGCGCTGGTCGCCGCCATGCTGCTCGGCCCGATGCTGTTCCGCAGGCTCATGCAAGATCAGCCCGTGTCACCGGAACTCATCGAGCAAGCGCTCGATTCTGCCGTTACCTGGCGGGAGCGACCGGCGACCGGCTGACGCTGTCCAGCCGGGATCGATCCAAGAGCACGGCCTCCGCGACGCTGGTGGTTCCGGCCGTGGCCGCTGACCTAGTCGCAACCGGGGTGATGTTCCTGGGGCTCTACGCCACCTTCCTGACCGGGTGGATGATACTCATGTTCTTCCAGGTCATCGGGAACGATTACTACACGTTGTATAGCGGCCGGGGCCTGTTGGCCATGAATGCCTACTCGGACTGGTTTATCACCAGCATCGGGTCGGGCGTCGTCCGGGACGTGATGACAAGCGCACTGATCATGGCTTTCGGCGTCTGGCTGGTGCCGCGTACGATCGGCGTGCACGCCGGCCTGGTGCAGCGCAACGCCGCGCTGACCAGCCGGGTGACCAGGCTGGCTGAAACCCGCGGGACCGCCGTGGACAGCGCGGCCGCCGAACTGCGCCGGCTGGAGCGGGACCTGCACGACGGGGCGCAGGCCCGCCTCGTCGCGCTGGGCATCAACCTGCGCGCGGCGGAACACCTGTTCAAGACCAACCCGGACGCAGCGCTAGCCCTCGTCGCCGAGTCCCGGGTGAGCTCGGCGCTGGCGCTGGCCGAGCTGCGCGCCCTGGTGCGGGGCATCCATCCGCCGGTGCTCGCCGACCGGGGCCTCGCGGACGCCATCCGGGCGCTGGCACTTGGCTCCCCGGTTCCGGCCGAGGCGGACATCCAGCTTCCGGGCGACCCCCCGGCCCCGGTGGAGTCGGCCGTGTATTTCGCGGTTGCCGAGGTCCTGGCCAACGCCGTCAAGCACTCCGGTGCGGGCCACGTGCACATCCGGATCGCCTACCAGGCCGGAATGCTGCGCGTCGAGGTCACCGACGACGGCCACGGCGGCGCCGATCCCGCCCAGGGCACCGGGCTGGCGGGCGTGGAGCGCCGGATGAGTACATTCGACGGCATCGTCGCTGTGAGCAGCCCGCCGGGCGGGCCGACCATCATCGTGATCGAGGTGCCGTGCGCGTTGTCGTTGCCGAAGATCTGTTCCTCCTGAGGGAGGGCATCACCCGGCTGCTCCAGGCGCACGGATGCGACATCGCCGCGGCCGTCGGCGATGGGCCCGCGCTGATACAGGCGCTGCTCAGCGAGCGGCCGGACGTCGCGATCGTCGACGTCCGGCTGCCGCCGACGTTCACCGACGAGGGGCTGCGCGCGGCGCTGCAGGCCAGGCGCCAGGTGCCGGGGCTGCCGGTCCTTGTGCTGTCCCAGTACGTTGAGCAGCTCTACGCCCGCGAGCTGCTCGCCGACCGGGCGGGCGGGGTCGGCTACCTGCTCAAGGACCGTGTGTTCACCGACGACCAGTTCGTTGACGTGCTCCGCACCGTGGCCAAGGGCGGCACGGTCATGGATCCCGAGGTTGTCGCGGCGCTGCTTGCCCGGCACTCCCGGGACGCGCCGATCGCCCGGCTGACGGAACGGGAGCGGGACGTTCTCACACTGATGGCCGAGGGACGGTCCAACACTGCCATCGCCCAGCAATTGTTCGTCTCGGAGAAGGCCGTTAGCAAGCACTGCACGTCCATCTTCGCCAAGCTTGACCTGCCGCCGTCGGAAAGCGACAACCGGCGCGTCCTCGCTGTCCTCGCTTTCCTCAACTCCTGAGCGCACGAACGGTGGCATCCGCCCGGCTCATCCGGTAACGGGCAGGCCGGGTACCACGATGAGCAGCAGCGGAGGGCAACGATGGAGGCGGAGTCCAGTACCGGGGGCGTCCCGCCACTCCCCTGGTTCGCCAACCCGGGCGCGCGGTCGTGGGCGTGCGCGACGCCCGGCGCGGTGCGCAGCGGCGAGGTGCGCGCCTTCCACCGCGCCCTGCCCGGCTACGCGCCGACACCCCTGACGGAGGCGCCGGCGCTGGCCGCCGAATTGGGGGCGGGCCGGGTGTTCGTGAAGGACGAGTCCGACCGGCTCGGCCTGCCCGCGTTCAAGGTGCTGGGCGCGTCATGGGCCGTGCGCCAGCTGCTGGCCGGCGGGCCGGGCCGCCCGGAGGCAGTCACCTCGGGGGCGGTCACCTCGGAGACGGTCACCCCGGACGCGCTCCGCTCCCTGGCGGCGGGCAGGCCGGGCCTGGCGTTCGTGACCGCGACCGACGGCAACCACGGCCGGGCGGTCGCCCGGATGGCGCGGCTGGTGGGCGCGCCCGCGCACGTGTTCGTCCCCGCGGTCGCGCAGCCCTCGGTGGTCGCGGCGATCGCGGGCGAGGGAGCCGAGGTCACCCAGGTCGCGGGTTCCTACGACGAGGCGGTGGCGGCGGCCGCCGCGTGGGCGCGCGGCCGGCCAGGAGCGGAACTCGTCCAGGACACGGCGTGGCCCGGTTACGAGCAGGTCCCCGGCTGGATCGTCGAGGGCTACTCGACGCTGTTCGCGGAGACGGACGCCCAGCTGGCCGCCGCGGGAGCGGCTCCCCCGGACCTGGTAGTCGTCCCGGTTGGAGTCGGCTCGCTGGCCCAGGCGGCCGTGGCGCACTACCGGGCGGAGGACGCGCCGCCCGTGGCAGAGCCGCGCACCGGCACGGCGCTGCTGGCGGTGGAGCCGGACACGGCCGCGTGCCTGCTCGCGAGCCTGCGGGCGGGGCGGCCCGCGTCCGTGGCCACGGCGGGAACCATCATGGCCGGGCTGAACTGTGGCACGGTCTCCACGACCGCCTGGCCGTACCTCTCGGCCGGGCTCGACGCGGCGGTGGCGGTGGGCGACGCCGCGGCCCGCCGCGCGGTTGCCGACCTGGCCGCCGCGGGGATCTCCGCCGGGCCGAGCGGCGCCGCCCCGCTGGCGGGCGCCCGGGCCGCGCTCACCGGGCCAGGCAGCGCGGGCCGCCGAGCCGTTCTCGCCGCGGCCGGCGAGCCAGTGGTGGTCCTGCTGAGCACCGAGGCCGGCGACGTTCCCGGCCCGTGATTGCCCAGGGACACTTCCGTTTGCCTGCCGCACATTCGAGATATATCGTTTCTTCATCGGGGGCGTGGGATAAGACTGAGCGTCAACTATCTCGCGGCCCCCGCCGCGAGCAACGGAGGTAGGCATGGACGCGTCGGATAGCTGGGAGCCTGGCCCGGCCGGCCAGGACCCGGTACCGGGCAGCGCGGAACAGCTGTTTTATCTGGACACCGCGCCGCTGCGCCGCATCGCGCGGTTCCTCATGTGGTCCGCGATCGCCGGGTTCGCCGGCGTGGTCGCCTTGGCCGCGCTGGTCGCGGCCGTGATCCCGCACACCGCGCTCGTCCTCATTCTCATCGTGCTCGCGGTCCCCGTCGTGTTGCTGGCCCTCGCCACGGCCCTCCTCGTCTGGGTCGCCCGGCGGGCATGGCGGAACGGGACCTGGCTGGAACTCGTGCCGATGGCCGCGGGCGCGCCCTGGCTGGGCCGCCTGACCTGGGCGGGGCGTGCCTTGCTGGTGGGCCGGGCCCTCTGGCGGCTGGTGCGCCGCCCCCGCCGCGGCGGGTACGCGCAGTACCAGGCCCACCCGGGCGGGCCCTGGCGTCAGGCGCGGGCCGGCGACCTCAGCGGCACCACCAAGTAGCGAAACGCGGGTCGCGTCGGCACCTCGTCGCGCTCGTTCCCGGCGTTCCCCGGCGTACCGGCCGGGGTGATGAGCGCGGGCTTGGCCGGGCTGGTGAACTCGAGCCGGATGGCCGCCGCCACGGCAGGGGACGCGGACCCCCCCGGCGCCGTCTCCCCGGCCGCGGCCTCGTCCTCCGCGCCGCCCCCGGTACCCGCCGGGTGCCTGGCGGGCCCGGCACCAGCGGCCGCGGCGGTCAGCCCGTCGAGCAGGTAGTGCGGGTTGAAGGAGATCACCGGCTCGTCGCCGTGGAAGCTTGCGACCACCCGTTCGACCGCCCGTGCCCTGCCCTCGGTCTGCGCCTCCAGCGTTACGGTGCCCGGCTCGAAGGTGAGCCGGACCGGGCTCGCCCGGTCGGCCACCAGCGACACGCGCCGGACCGCCTCGATCAGGGACGCGGCAGGCACTTCCGCCCAGCAGCCGTATCCGGCGGGGAAGCGGGACTCGTACCTGATGAATTCCCCCGCGATCAGCCGGCCGGTCAGCCGCCGGCCACCGCTGGAGAACGCGATCATCCCCTCCACGGGCCGGGGATCCCCTTGGCGCCCTGGCGCCGCCGGCGGCGCGCTGAAAGCCAGGGTCACCGGCACGCCCGGCTCCATGACGCGGGCCGCGTCGGCCAGGGTCCGGGCGGGCACCAGCGCGATCGCCCGGACTTGCGGGTCAGCTGGCTGCCAGTTCAAGTCCCGCACGGCCAGCCGGTACCGGTCGGTGGCCGCCAGCGCCATCACCTCACCGCGGATGTCCAGGCACACGGCGGTCAGCATGGGCAGCGTGTCATCGCGGCTGGTGGCGGGCAGGACCTGCGCGACGGCCGCGGCCAGCTCGCCGCCGTCCACGGTCCCGGCCAGCGGTGGCTCGGGCGGCAGCGCCGGGTACTCCGCCGTGGGCAGCGACACCAGGGCGAACTCGGCGCTCCCGCAGATCAGCGTCACCTCGTCGCCGTCGGAGCGGAACTCGGCCGGCTGCCCGGGCAGGCTGCGGGTGATCTCCGCGAGCAGGCGCCCTGGCACCAGCGCCGCACCGGGCTCCGCCACATCGGCGGGCAGGTGCGCGGTGGCGGACAGCTCATAGTCGAAGCACGACAGCGTAAGGCCCTCGCCCTCGCCCGCGTCCAGCCGCAGGCCGGACAGGACGGGCACCACCGGCCGCGACGGGAGTGCCCTCGCCACCCACGCCACCGCATCCGCCAGGGTGTCGTGCTCGACCCGGAATTTCATACCACCGCCTCCACGTCCGATCCTGCCAGGCGCCACCGACATTCCGGGCCAGCCGGCGGCGCGCCGGGGAGAACCGGTCAGGCCAGCCCCGGCGGCACCGCGGCCAGTGCCGACTCGATCGCCGCGGCGAGCGCCCGCGCGGACGCGGCGGTGAGCTCCACCGCCACCCGCGCCGACGGTCCCTGGCTGGGGTTGAGGAAGTCGATATTCAGCGTGTGCTCGGCCGGCGCGTGCTGCGGGTGATCGAAGTACACGCTGGCCTCGGTGAGCGGGAACCAGCCCACCGACCCCTTGCCGCTGCCCTCGATGGCCACCTTCTCGGTGACATAGGTGCACATGCGCGCCTCCGCTCAGCCGGCCAGGTAGCGGCCGAAGAAGTCCCAGATCTTCTGCCAGCCGTCCTTGGCCGCTTCGGGCCGGTAGGACGGCCGGTCCACGTTGAAGAACGCGTGCCCCGCGCCCTCGTAGGCGTGGAACTCATGCGGCTTTCCCAGCTCCGTGAGCACCTTGTCCAGTTCGGCCACCTGATCTGGCGACGGGTAGGAGTCGTCCGCGCCGAACAGGCCGAGCAGCGGGCAGGACAGGTCCTTGGCCAGGTGGATGATCGGGCCGACCTTGAGCGGCATGCCCTCGGGCGGGGTGCCGACGACGAACGCCCCGTAACAGTCGACCGCGGCATCCAGCGGCAGGCTGCACGCGGCGAGGAACGACTGGCGGCCGCCGGAGCAGTACCCGATCGTGGCCGCCTTGCCGCTGGAGGCGGGCATGGACCGCAGGTACTCCACGGCCCCGCCGACGTCGCCGACCAGCCGGTCGTCGGGCACGCCGCCGTGCGCCCGTGCCGCCGCGGCGGCGTCGTCCGGGCTGGCGCCTGGCGCGTCGCGGTAGTGCAGGTTCGGGCATATCGCCAGGTAGCCGCCTACCGCGAAGGTCCTGGTGATCTCCTTGCTCGCTGCGTCGTAGCCGGGCATGTGATGGATCACGACCACGCCGCCGTACGGGCCCGGGCCCATCGGCCGGGCCAGATAGGCCTCGATCCGGTCCCCGCCGTGGCCCGTAATGCTGATGGTTTCCGCCATCATCGCGTCGTTCATCGCGGCCCTCTCCCTATCGCTATTTGCATTGTGCGAACCATCCTGCCAGCCGCCGCCCGCCTTGCCCGAGCGTCCGGTAAAGCCCGGTGCGAGACTTCCTTTATGAGCTACGTCGCCGCTCCCGATCGGTACACGACAATCCCCTACCGCCGTTGCGGGCGCAGCGGGGTGAAGCTGCCCGAGATCTCCCTCGGGCTGTGGCAGAACTTTGGTGACGACCGCCCCCTGGACACCCAGCGGGCGATCGTCCGGCGCGCGTTCGACCTCGGCGTGACCCACTTCGACCTCGCGAACAACTACGGCCCCCCGTACGGGTCGGCGGAGAAGAACTTCGGCGTCATCTTCCGCGAGGACCTATGGCCCTACCGGGACGAGCTGATCATCTCGACCAAGGCGGGCTACGACATGTGGCCGGGGCCCTATGGCGACTGGGGATCCCGCAAGTACCTGCTCGCCAGCCTGGACCAGTCCCTGGCCAGGATGGGCCTGGACTACGTCGACATCTTCTACAGCCACCGGGCGGACCCGGAAACCCCGCTCGAGGAAACCATGGGCGCGCTGGCCACCGCGGTCACCTCGGGCAAGGCGCTCTACGCGGGGATCTCCTCCTATTCGCCGCAGCGCACCACGGACGCGGCCGCCATCCTGCGCGGACTGGGCACGCCGCTGCTGATCCACCAGCCGTCCTACTCGATCCTCAACCGGTGGATCGAGGACGGCCTGCTCGACACCCTCGAGCGGGAAGGCGTCGGCTGCATCGCCTTCTCCCCGCTGGCCCAGGGCCTGCTCACGGCGAAGTACCTGGACGGCATCCCGCCCGGCTCGCGCGCGTCCCGCCGCGACAGCAGCCTGTCCATGGACCAGCTCAGCGAGCAGAACCTGGAGCACGTGCGGGCGCTCAACGAGATCGCCCGCGACCGGGGCCAGTCGCTCGCCCAGATGGCACTGACCTGGGCGCTGCGCGATGAGCGCGTCACCTCCGTGATCGTCGGCGCCAGCAACGTGTTCCAGCTGGAGGAGAACCTGGACGCGGCCGGACATGAGGGGTTCACCCGGGACGAGCTGACCGCGATCGCTCGGCACGCGGCCGGAGCCAGCATTAACCTGTGGGCAGCGTCCAGCGCGGACGAGCCCAGGACGGACACCTTCAGCGCGATAGGCCCGGCGTAACCAAGGCGCGAAATAGGACGACACGCCCGCCGGTTTCGGTCCGAAGGAGTGGAACTCCGGCCCGCCGTGCGCGATGCTCGGCCCGCGGCCGCACGACGGCCGCGCGGCCGCAATGGGGCGGGGTTAGGGCCAGCAGAGGCGGGAGGTGACGAGGGCATGGGTTCATCCGGGATCCTCTTTGTGCTCATCGCTTTGGTGATCGGGGGGTACGCGGGCTGGCACTGGCGCCATGCCTCCGGGGCCAACGCCGACCTCAAGGTGCACAAGCAGCGGATCCCGGGCTTCCGCAAGACGCGCAACCGCAGCTGGGTGCTTTCGATAGTGCTGGTGGTGCTCACGCTGCTCCTCCTGCGCGCCGTCGTGAAGTAGCTCACACGGAGCACCTTGAGCGAATAAAAGTTTGACCTACTCAAACGTCTCCTGTAAGTTTGAGCTACTCAACTGTTGAGCGGGTAAGACACAGGAGGACAGGTGGGCACGCGAACCGAGGAGGATCTCCTTGACCTCGAGATCCTCGACGCGGTAGCCGGACTGTTCGCGACGCTGGTGTCCGCGGGTGAGGACCTCGCCAAGAGCTTTGGCATCCCCTCCTTCGTCATCAAGGCGCTGCACATGCTGGATACCCCCCTGGCCATGAAGGACCTGGGCCGGCGGATGCACTGCGATCCGTCGTTCATCACCGGCATCGCCGACACGCTCGAGCGGCGTGGGCTGGCCGCCAGGGAGAGCGACCCCGGGGACCGCCGGGTGAAGAGGCTGGTGCTCACGCCCGCCGGCGCCGAGCTCAAGCGCCGCCTCGAGGACGAGATCCTGGCCCGCACGCCGTGGCGCCGGATGCTCAGCCCGGACGACCGCGCCAGCCTGCTGGCGCTGGTCCAGCGCATGTGCCCGCCCCTGTCCGCCACCGAGATGGCGGGATGCCCCGCCGAGGAGGTGAGTAGCTTCCTGACCACCGCTGCGCCGCTGCCGGCTTCACCTGAGGGCAGCCAGGACCGCGAGACGGTTCCCACGCCCGCAGCCAGCTAGCGGACTTCCCTACTCACCCCTAACCAAGCTTCAGCGTGCGGCAGGCACTGCCGTGCGATGAGTTCCGACGCCCTCAAACGTCGAACATGTAGACCGTTTAGCACGTCTGTCTCGATGAGGAGAACGAATGTCAACCGCACTGCCCGAGACCAGGGGCGTGGGAGCAAGCGCTGCCCGCCAGCGAAATCTCGGCCTGGCGCTGGTCGTCATCGCCACCGCTCAGCTGATGGTGGTACTCGACGCGACCATCGTGAACGTCGCACTCCCCCATATCCAGCACGCGCTGGGCTTCTCCGGCTCGGGCCTGGAATGGGTCGTCAACGCCTACGCACTCACCTTCGGCGGGCTGCTGCTGCTCGGCGGCAGGGCCGGCGACATCCTAGGCCGGCGCCGGGTCTTCATCGCCGGCATCATCCTGTTCTCGGTGGCCTCGCTGCTCGGCGGGTTCGCCACCACCCAGGCGTGGCTGCTGGGCGCCCGGGCGCTGCAGGGTGTCGGCGGCGCCATCGTCGCGCCCGCCGCGCTGTCCCTGGTCACGACGACCTTCCCGGAGGGCCCGCCGCGCAACCGGGCCATGGGCGTCTACGCCGCGATGAGCATCGGCGGCGCCGCGGTCGGCCTGCTCGCGGGCGGCCTGCTCACCACCTACGCGTCCTGGCGCTGGGTGTTCTTCGTCAACGTGCCGATCGGCATCATCGTCGCCCTGATGGCACCGCGGGCGCTGCCCGAGTCCAAGGGCCACCCGGGCCGGTTCGACCTGCCCGGCGCGATCACGGCAACCCTCGGCCTTGGCCTGCTGGTCTACGGCCTCTCAAACGCCGCCACCAGCCCCAACGGCGTCTCGCACTGGGGTGACACGAAGGTCGTGGCATCGCTCGCGGCCTCCGTGGTCCTGCTCGTCTCGTTCGTGCTGATCGAGGCGCGCAGCCGGAACGCGCTGATGCCGCTGCGGATCTTCCGCAACCGCGACCGGTCCGCGGCCAACCTGATCATGCTCTGCGTCGGTACGGCGATGTTCGGGATGTTCTTCTTCCTGACCCTCTTCGTGCAGAACGTGTGGGGCTACAGCGCGCTGAAGACCGGCGTGGCCTACCTGCCGATGGTCGGCATGATCATGCTGATGGCCGGGGCCAGCGCAGCGCTGGTCACCCGGATCGGTGCCCGGCCGTTGCTGATCGCCGGCTCCGCCATCGGCGCCGGTGGCATGTTCTGGCTGTCCCGGATCACCGAGCACAGCACCTACGCGGGCGGCCTGCTCGGCCCGATGCTGGTCACCGCTGCCGGCCTGGGCATGCTGTTCATGCCAATCACCTTGGTGACCCTGTCCAAGGTCGAGGACCGGGACGCCGGGCTGGCCGCCAGCCTGCCCAACGTCGGCCAGCAGGTCGGCGGGGCGATCGGCCTGGCCCTGCTCGGCACCGTGGCCTGGACCGTGGTGTCGAACAGTGTCCGCAGCCAGGTCACATCGGCAGCCGCGGCCGCCGCCAAGGCGGGCCACGCGGTGCACGCCACCGGCGGGCAGATCCCCAGGGGCATCTACGACAGCGCGCTGGCGACGGGCTTCTCGCGCGGGTTCGTGGTCTCCGCCGGGATCGCGGTGATTGCGCTCCTGCTCTCAGTGTTCGCGATCCGGGTCAAGCGGGCCGACCTGGCGGGCGAGGCGCTGCCCTTGCCGCCGGGCGTCGAGGCCGAGCTGGAGGCGTCCGAGGCGCTCTGAGCAGCCAGCAGCGAGCGGCGGGGGACGGGCCGGCTGGGCCTGTCCCCCGCCGCTGGCGCGTGACAGGCTGAACGCGGCAGGACCGGTGCACCACGCCGCGGAAGGGAGTCGCGCGTGCTCGACGGAGCGCCGCTGATCGACGCGCATCAGCATCCGGTGCGGCTGTCCACGGTGAAGCCCGCGTGGCTGGAGTGGGCGCAGCGGTACGGGCAGCCGGGCTGGCGGGACGCCTACACGGCCGACGGCGCGATCAGCCCGCAGGCCTTCGACGACCTCATGCAGGCCGAAGGCGTCGACCATGCGCTGCTGATCTGCGAGTACAGCCCGAAGGCGACCGGCATACAGCCGGCCGAGGACATGCTCCCGCTGGTCGGGCACAACCCGGCCAGGTTCTCGCTCGTTGCCAACATCAACCCGCACCTGCACTACCCGGTCGACGCAGAGCTCCGCCGGCAGCTCGGGATGGGCGCCGTCGGGCTCAAGGTCCACCCGGTGCACGGCGGGTTCAGCCCCGCCGATCCCGCGCTCTACCCGGCCTACCAGGTCTGCGTCGCCGACGGCCTGCCGGTGGTCGTGCACTGCGGCACCAGCACCTTCCCCGGCTCGTCGAACGCCCTGGCCGACCCGGTCCTCCTCGACCCGGTGCTCCGGGACTTCCCCGGGCTCACCGTGGTGCTGGCGCACGGCGGGCGCGGGTGGTGGTACGACGCGGCGGCGTCGCTGGCGATGCTGTACGAGAACGTCTGGATCGAGCTGTCCGGGCTGCCGCCGCACCGGCTCCCCCACTACTACGCGCGCTTCGACCTGCGCCGGCTGGCGCGCAAGTTCATCTTCGGGACCGACTGGCCCGGCGTGCCGGGCATCGCGCGCAACGCCCGCGCGCTGGCCGCCCTTGACCTGGGCGACGACGTGCTGGCCGGGGTCCTCGCGGGAAACGCGCTGGCCGTCTACCGGCGCCTCGCCAACGTGCTACAAACTCTTGACGTAACGCCATGAGGCTGTAGAGACTGGGAGCCAGTGAGCAGCCCCGTACACTTCGACACCGACCCCAGCCGCTACCAGCACGTGCGGCTGGAGGTCGACGGTGAGATCGCGCGCATCGTGCTCGCCGCCGCCGAGGCGGGCGGCATCGCGCCCGGCTATGAGCTCAAGCTCAACTCCTATGACCTCGGCGTGGACATCGAGTTGCACGACGCGGTGCAGCGGCTGCGGTTCAGTCACCCGGAGGTGCGCGCGGTCATCATCACCAGCGGCCTGGACAAGGTGTTCTGCGCCGGGGCGAACATCAGGATGCTGGCCCAGGCGGACCACGCGTGGAAGGTGAACTTCTGCAAGTTCACCAACGAGACGCGCAACGCCATCGAGGAGGCGGCCGCGGACTCAGGCCAGGCATACCTTGCGGCGGTCAACGGCAACGCCGCCGGCGGCGGGTACGAGCTGGCCCTGGCCTGCGACGAGATCATCATGATCGACGACGGCTCGGCCACGGTGTCCCTGCCCGAGGTGCCGCTGCTCGCGGTGCTGCCGGGAACCGGCGGGCTGACCCGGCTGGTCGATAAGCGCGGGGTCCGCAAGGATCTCGCCGACGTCGTCGCCACGCGCAGCGAGGGCGTGCGGGCCAAGACCGCCCTTGCCTGGCGGCTCGTCGACGCGACCGCGCCGCCCAGCAGGTT
>Ga0207646_10006758_pt1 | contig 11805 bp, 9 predicted proteins | sample KBSK5502metaG_FD_184343 | JGI IMG/M metagenome (GOLD analysis project Ga0207646, IMG submission 184343) | Corn, switchgrass and miscanthus rhizosphere microbial communities from Kellogg Biological Station, Michigan, USA - KBS K5-50-2 metaG... | ecosystem: Host-associated > Plants > Roots >...
ATCTCCGGGAGGATCCGTGGGAGCGGATGCGCCTCATGAGCCGGGCCATCACGCGCACGCCGCTCATCGTGATGACCCGCGCCCAGAGCCTGTTCACGTTCGAGCTCTTTCCGGACGACATCGTGGAGCTGACGGCGCGGCGTATCGCGGCCAACGGCATCCGCTACGTCACTCCCTACGACGCGCTCAACGACATGCGCAACATGGCGGTGCCCGTGCGCGCGTCCAAGGCGGCGGGGCTCTACGTCGACGGCGGCATCGTCTACACGGTGAGCCCCGTCCACACCGACGCCTATTACGCGCGGAAGGCGCAGGAGCTCTGTGCCCTCGGCGTCGACGCGGTCTTCCTCAAGGACCCGAGCGGCCTCCTCGCGCCCGACCGCGTGCGGACGCTGATCCCCGCGCTGCGCGCGGCCGTGGGCGATCGGCCGCTGCAGCTGCACAGCCATTGCCTCACCGGGCTCGCGCCCCAGTGCGCGCTGGAGGCGATCCAGCTCGGCGTCGACACCGTGCACACGGCCACCTCCGTGCTCGCCCACGGCGCCTCTCATCCGCCCACCGAGTGGGTGGCCCAGAACGCGCGGCGTCTGGGCTTCCGCGTGGACGTCGACGACGCGGGGCTCGGGCCCGTCGCCGAGCACTTTCGCTACGTCGCCGCGCGCGAGGGCAAGCCGCTGGGCGAGATCGCCGAGTACGATCCGTTCCACTACAAGCACCAGGTCCCGGGCGGGATGATCAGCAACCTCCGCTCGCAGCTCCGCGACATCGGCCTGGGCCACCGCCTCGACGAGATCCTGGAGGAGGCGGCGCGCGTGCGGTGCGACCTCGGGTATCCGATCGTGGTGAGCCCGTTCGCGCAGTTCGTCGTCACGCAAGCCGTGCTCAACGTGGTGCAGGGCGAGCGCTACCGGACAGTCCCCGATGAGGTCCGGAAGTACGCCCTCGGCCACTACGGGGAGCTGGCCGCGCCCATCGCCCCGAACGTGCTCGATCGCGTCGTCCGGGGCCAGCAGCCGATCACGGCGCGGCCGGGTGAGCTGCTGGCACCGGCCGTGGAGCGCGTTCGTCGCGAGCGTGGGCCCTTCGAGTCCGGCGACGATCTGCTGCTCGCCGCCTTCTACGATCCCGTCCAGTACGACGCCCTGACGGCGGCGCGCCCGATCGCCACCGAGTATCCCGTCGGCCGCACGCCGCTCGTCACCCTGATCAAGGAGCTCGCCGTCCGTCGCGACATCGTGTCGGTCGCAGTGAGCAAGCGATGACATCCGTCGCCGTCGATCGCGGGCGCCGGCCGGAGACGATCGTCGTCCCAGACGAGGCGCTCGTCCTCGAATACATGGAGCAGCCGCCGGCCGGAGATCCCCAGATCCTCATCGAGCGCGCGCTCGACGCGCCGAGCGGGCTGCCGCCGCTCGAGGAGCTCGCCCGCGCGCGGCCCACCGGTGGGCGGCGACGGATCGTCATCGCCTTCGACGATCCGAACCGGCCCGCCGTGACGGTGCGCGCGCTGCTTCCCGCCGTCCTCCGGCGCCTGGAAGCGGCGGGCGTCGACGACAGTGAGATCACGCTCATCAGCGCCAACGGCATGCATCCCAAGTTCAGCGCCGAGAGCCTGCACGCCTATCTCGGTGCCGACGTGGTCAAGCGCTTCGGCGAGCGGATCGTGAACCACGATTGCGAGGACCGCGCGGCGCTCGTCGACCTCGGGCACACGGCGTTCGCCGACGCAGTCGTGATCAACCGGGGGGCGGTGGAGAGCGATCTGCTGATCTACCTCGGCAACGTCGCCACCAACATCTGGGGCGGCTATTCCGGCTCGGGGGTGGTGGTCGGGCTCGGAGGCACGCACGCCGTCGCCGGGCACCACGGCCGGGACGCGATCGGTCATCCGGACTCCTGTCACGGCGAGCCGCGCACGATGCTCTACCAGCGCCGGAAGTGGGCGGTCCACGAGGTCGTCGAGCGGGCACGAGGCGGCGCCGCGTTCTACGTCGAAGCGATGACGGACGCCCGTGGCGTCATCGATGTGTTCGCCGGGCGCGCGGAGGCGATCCGGCCGCGGGCCTGGGCGGAGGCCGATCGGCGGCTGGTCCGGCGAGCATTGGAGGTCGACGTCCTCGTCGTCGGCCTGGCGCCCGCCTTTCTCTACGGTCCCGCCGCCAATCCGCTCATCGCGCTGACGGGCGTCGCCTTTCCCACGCGGCTCTGGCTCGGCGCACCGCTGCTCCGGCGCGGCGGCGTCGTCATCGGCGTCACCGACAGCGCCGGCGTCGTCGATCCCGCGACGCATCCCGGCTACCGCGAGGCGATCCGGGAGTTCGGCCGCACACGCTCGTTCGAGGCGCTGGCCGGGGCGGCGAACGGCATCGGCGGCGACCCGGCCCTGATCGCGCGCTACCGCGCGGGCGGCGCCTATCACCCGTATCATCCGTTCTGGCTCTTCAACGAGGACGAGTACGCGATGACCACAGCCGGGCGCATCATCATGGCCGGCGCCAGGCCGGGCGAGCACTGGGCCGAGCTCGGCTGCGCCGTCACCCCCGACTTCGCCACGGCCTGGAGCCAGGCGCAGGATCTCGTCGGCCGGCGCCCAAGCATGCTCGTGCTGCCGACCTACTGGTCGAAACCACGCATCAAGTTCGAGGTGCAGTGAACCGTAGGGCGGGGGCTTGTCCCCCGCCGGTGTGCGAACGGCGGGGGACAAGCCCCCGCCCTACGAGCACCATGAATCGATCAATGGGAGGCAAGCGCACATGAAACGTCGCACACGGCTCGCGGTGATGATGATCGCGGTGGGAATCGTTGCGGGCCTGACCGGAATCGGGAGCGCGCAGAAGATGACGACGATCAGGGTCGGGGACCAGATCGGCTCGGAGCTGGATTACGGGCCGTACTGGATCGCTGTCGAGAAGGGGTACTTCAAGGACGAGGGGATCACCACCGTGCGCCGGACGTATCCCAACGGGCCCGCCACGCTGCTGGACTACAACAAGGGCGAGGTCGACGCGGTGATGGCCGGGCTCGCGCCGTACATGCAGGCGGCGGCCCAGGGGTCGGAGTTCGTCGTGCTCATGTCGATCACCAAGGGCAACGCGCCGCTGGTCGCACGCGCGGAGATCAAGTCGGCCAAGGACCTGAACGGCAAGCGCGTCGGCACGCCGGGCCTGGGGACGATCCACGACACGATGCTGACGCTCTACGAGAAGGAGCACGGGATCAAGGTCGAGCACGTCTCGGCCAAGATCACGGATCTGGTCGCCATGCTCGAGAAGGGTGAAGTCGCCGGCGTGCTCTGCTGGGAGACGGTGGCCGCCACCACCGTGCGCACGGTCAAGGGCGCCCACTACCTGGCCCCGCTGCCGGTGATCCCGGGCGCGGAGAGCCTGGAGGTCATCCTCAGCCGCAAGATCGTCCAGTCGAGCCCCGACGTCGCCCTCGGCTTCACCCGCGCGCTCCTGAAGGGGATGCGCTACATCGACAAGCACGAGGACGAGTCGCTCCGGACCATCGCCAAGGCGATGAACGTCCCCGACGCGCTGGAGATCGCCAAGCTCGGCAAGGGCCAGGTCAAGACCACGGATCCCTACCTCGAGCTCAAGAGCTCGCAGATCATCTACCAGGCGCTGGTGGACACGAAGAAGATCTCGACCGAGCGCGTGAAGAGCTTCGACGACTACATGAAGCGCTTCGTCGACTACACCTTCGTCAAGAAGGCCGAGGAGTCGCTCAAGGGCTGGGAGCCGACGAAGTAGCCAGGAAACGATGAAAGCCGACGCCGAGATCCTCGACGCTCCCCGCGCGACGGCGCCCGCCGTCGCCGCGCGGCGGGGCTGGCCCATCCAGGTGCTGCTCCACAACCTGGTGGCGGGCCTGGCCGTGCTGGCCGTGTGGCAAGTGGCCACCTGGCTCGTTCGCTCCGTCTTCTTCCCGAGCCCGCTGCAGGTGGTGCGCGCGATGGCCGACCTGTGGATCAACGGCGACGTCACCGGCAACTCGCTGCTCACGCACATCCGCTGGAGCCTGCTGCGACTGCTCGCCGGATTCTCGATGGGCGTCGTGCTCGGCGTGCCGCTCGGCCTCGTGATGGGCCTCTACAAGCCGCTCTACACGGGCACGCGGGCCGCGCTCGAGCCGTTCCGGTTCATCCCGCCGATCGCCTGGATCCCGCTCACGATCGTGCTGCTGTCCGGGTTCTCGCGGTACGTCTTCCTGATCTGGCTCGGCGCGTTCTTTCCGATCTTCGTGGCGACGCTCGTGGGCGTGCCGCGGGTGGAGCTCATCCACAAGAACGTCGCCAAGGTCCACGGGGCCGGGCGCTGGTACATCCTGACGCGGGTGGTGATCCCGTCGGTGCTGCCCGACATCCTGGGCGGCATGCGCGTCGGCATGGGGACCGCGTGGATGACCATCGTGGCCGCCGAGATGAGCGGCGGCGAGACGACGGGGCTCGGCCGCATGATGGTCAACTACGCCGAGCTCCTCCGGATCCCCGAGATCGTCGTGGGCATGATCCTGATCGGCGTGCTGGGCTTTCTCATGAACGAGATCCTGCTCCGGATCGAAAAGCGCGTCTTCCGCTGGCGCTGGGAGGTCAGTCTGTGAGCAAGGTCGAAGTCGATGTCTCCCAGCGGTTCGGGGATCTCGTCGTGCTCGATCATCTCCGGTTCTCGATCGGGGCAAACGAGTTCCTGTGCCTGCTGGGACGGAGCGGGTGCGGCAAGACGACGGTCGCGAACCTGATGGCCGGCCTCTTGCCGTGCTCCGAGGGGTCGGTGACGATCGACGGCGTCCCCGCCGATCCCCGCCGTCACGAGCTCGCGTTCGTGTTCCAGGAGCCGTCGCTCTGGCCCTGGCGCACGGTGCGCAACAACATCAAGATCGGGCTCGAGATCAAGCGCGTGCCGCCCCACGAGATCGATCGGCGCGTCAGCGAGATGATCGAGCTCGTCGGGCTCGAGGGTTTCGAGGACTATTACCCGTACCAGATCTCCGGCGGCATGAAGCAGCGGGTGGCCATCGCCCGCGCCTTCGCGGTGGACGCGGACCTGATCCTGATGGACGAGCCCTTCGCCGCCCTCGACGCCCAGACCCGCACGAGCATGCAGGCCGAGGTGCTGAGGATCTGGGAGAAGCGGAAGACGACCGTGGTGTTCGTCACCCACAACCTGGAGGAAGCCGTCTATCTCGCCGAGCGGATCATCGTGCTGACGGAAAAGCCGACGCGGATCAAGGCGAGCCTCGCCGTCGATCTGCCACGCCCGCGCGACTTCTCCGATCCCCGGTTCGTCGCTCTCCGCAAGCGGCTCGGCGAGCTGATCGGCACGTGGTGAGCGCGGTGGCCAAGCTCGATTTCGTCGACGTGACGCTGCGCGACGCCCACCAGTGCCTGTGGGCCACGCGCATGCCGACGGCGATGATGCTGCCGATCGCCGCGCGCATGGACCGCGCGGGCTTCAAGGTCATCGACCTGATGGCCGCCGTCACCTTCGACGTGTGCGTCCGCTACCTGCGCGAGAACCCCTGGGAGCGCATCCGGCTCCTGCGCCGCGAGATCCAGCGCACGCCGCTCAACGGCTGGGTCCGCAGCCGCAGCCTGGTGAGCTTCAACCTCGTGGGCGACGACGTGATCGAGCTGTGGGTCCGCCGGCTGGCCGCCAACGGGATCCGGCGCGTGACCTGCTTCGACGCGCTCTTCGACGTCGACAACCTCGTCCCGTCGATCCGCGCGGCCCAGGCCGCCGGCATCCAGGCCGTCGGCGCGCTCGTCTACTCGTTCAGCCCCGTGCACACCGACGAGCTCTTCGCGCGGAAGACGCGCGAACTCTGCGCCCTCGGCGTCGACGCCGTGCTCCTGAAGGACTCCGCCGGCCTGCTCACGCCCGAGCGGGCGCGGACGCTCGTGCCGGCGATGCGCGCCGCGTGCGGCCAGACACCGCTCGAGATCCACTCGCACTGCAACAGCGGGCTCGCGCCGCTCTGCTACGACGAGGCGATCAAGCTGGGCGTCGACGCGGTGCAGACCGCGATCTCGCCGCTCGCCAACGGCACCTCGCTGCCACCGACCGAGCGCATCGCGGCCTTCGCCCGCCGCGCCGGCCGCGGCGTCGAGCTCGACGACGACGCGCTGAAGGCGATGGCCGAGCATTTCCGGACCGCCGCGCTCGCCGAGGGCCGGCCGCTGGGGCGGCCGGCGGAGTACGATCCGTTCCATTACGAGCACCAGGTGCCGGGCGGCATGATGACGAATCTCCGCGCGCAGCTCGCCGCCGCTGGGCTGGAGCACCGGCTCCGGGAGATCCTGGAGGAGACCGCGCGGGTCCGCGAGGAGCTCGGCTACCTCAACATGGTCACGCCGACGTCCCAGCTCGTGGGGACCCAGGCCGTGCTCAACGTGGTGCAGGGCGAGCGGTATCGGACCATTCCCGACGAGGTCGTCCGCTACGCGCTCGGGCACTACGGCAAGCCCCTGGCGCCGATCGCCGGGGACGTGATGGATCGGATCCTCGCCACGAGCGCCGCCCGCCAGTACGCCAGCCGCGAGGCCGCACCGACGACGGTCAAGGAGGTCAGGGCGCGGTTCGGCGGCCGTATCTCGGACGAAGAGGTCTTGCTGCGGATCATGTTCCCGGAGGCCCACGTCGAAGCGATGCTCGGGGCGCCGCCGATCGCGGCCCGCGGCCCCGCGGTCGACACGCCGATCGTCGCGCTCGTGCGCGAGGCTCTCGGTCAGCGCCGGACGGGCTCCGTCAGCGTCCAGCGGGACGGGATCCTGCTCTCCGCCCGGTTTCCGGAGACCGAGCGAGCACGGGGATGAGCGCGCTCGCTCGCATGCTGAGCCCGGCCTCTATCGCCATCCTCGGCGCGTCCGAGGATTTCGTGAAGATCAACGGCCGCCCGCTCAAGTTTCTCCTCGACAAGGGCTACGGCGGCCGGATCTACCCGGTGAACCCGAAGTACGACACGCTGGCGGGCCTGCCCTGCTACCCGACCATCGGCGCGATTCCCGAGCCCGTCGACCTCGCCATCGTCGCCGTCCCCGCGGCCGCCGTCCTCGAGTCGCTGCGACAGTGCGCCGCCAAGGGCGCGGCCGCCGCCGTCGTCTTCAGCTCGGGCTTCGGCGAGATGGGCGAGGCCGGGCGCGCGCTGGAAGGCGAGATCACCGCCCTCGCTCACGCCTCGGGGCTTCGCGTCTGCGGTCCCAACACGCTCGGCTTCATGAACACCTTCGACCGCGTGATGGCGACGTTCAGCCAGGCCGGCGAGGGCGACACGCCGCCGGGGCCCGTCGGCTTCGTGACCCAGAGCGGGGCGTTCGGCACGGCGATCTTCGCGCTGGCCCGCCAGCGCGGGCTCTCGCTCGGCTACTTCATCAACAGCGGCAACGAGGCCGACGTCGACTTCGGCGATCTGCTCGCCCACGTACTCGAGGACGCGCGCATCCGGGTCGTCGCCGGCTACATCGAGGGGCTCCGTGACGGGCGCAAGCTTCTCGCCGCCGCCGATCGCGCGCTGGTCCTCGGCAAGCCGATCGTCTTGACCAAGGTCGCGCGCTCGGGCGCCGGCGCCCGCGCGGCGGCCTCCCACACGGGCTCGCTCGCGGGGACGGATCGCGTGTACTCGGGGGTCTTCCGGCAGGCCGGTATCATCCGTGCCCGGAACGACGAGCATCTCCTCGATCTCGCCGCCGCCTTCACGTACTGCCCGCCGCCGGCCGGCGGCGGCGTCGGCCTGGTCACGCAATCGGGCGGCGCGGGCGTGCTGATGGCCGATCGCTGCGAAGAGCTGGGGCTCGTGGTCCCCGAGCTGACGGAGACGACGCGCGAGGCGCTGCGCAAGGTCGTGCCCGCGTTCGGCGCCGTGCGAAACCCCGTCGACATCACCGCGCAGTTCATCGCCGAGCCCGCGCTGCTGTCGAAGTCGCTGGAGCTGGTGCTCGCCGATCCGGGGGTCGACGTCGCGATCTTCTACCTCGGGCTCATGGAACGCGCGGCCCCGAAGATCGCCGCGGATCTCGAGCGTGTGGCGAAAGGCTCGCCCAAGCCGCTCGTCGTCGCCTGGGCCGGAGCGCCGGAGACGGGCCACCGCGCGCTGCGCGAGGGCGGCGTGTGTGTGTTGCCGAGCGCCACTCGCGCCGTCGATGCCGTCCACGGCCTCGTGCAGTTCGCCGAACGCCGGCGCCGTCACGAACGCGAGCGTGGCGGCGGGGGACAAGCCCCCGCCCTACGAGATCCAACGGCCGACGGTCGGCACGGGACCGCGGATTTGGCGACCGTAGGGCGGGGGCTTGCCCCCCGCCGCTCCGACGGCCGTCGCGTCCTCGGCGCCGAAGAGGCATTCCGCCTTCTCGCCGCCTACGGGATCGTCACACCGCCCTCGCGCCTGGCCCACGCGGGAGACGACGCCGCGCGGATCGCCGAGAATTTCGGGACGGCGGTGGCGCTGAAGGCGGAGTCCCCGGCCATCCTGCACAAGACGGACGCCGGCGCGGTCCGCCTCGGCGTGCGCGGCGCCGACGACGTGCGGGCGGCCTTCGCGACCATCGTCGACAACGTCCGGCGCCACGACCCGACCGCTCCCATCGACGGCGTGCTCGTCCAGGCGATGGTCACGGGCGGGACGGAGATGGTCGTCGGCCTGCATCACGATCCGCAGTTCGGGCCGGTCGTCATGGTCGGGCTCGGAGGTATCTTCGTCGAGGTGCTCGAGGACGTGGCGTTCGGCGCCGTCCCGCTCACCCGTGGCGACGCGGAGGACATGCTCGCGAGCCTGCGCGGAGCGCGCATCCTCGACGGGGTGCGTGGACGGCCCCGTGCCGACCGGGCCGCCCTCGTCGACGTGCTCCTCGCGGTGTCGCGGCTCGGCGCCGAGGCCGACGGCGCCATCGCCGAGCTCGATCTCAACCCCGTCGTGGTGCTGCCCGAAGGCCGCGGCGCCGTCGCCCTCGATGCGCTCGTCGTCCTGTCGTCGAGCGAAAGGAATCAATGATGGACAAGGATCGCTTCGGCAACGAACACGCCCCCGGCCTGCCCTACGCGCGTGGGCGCATCCTGACCAGCACCGAGGACGACTTCCGCAAGCTGCGCCAGGCCTGGCGCGTGATCGAGGCGCGCGTGAAGCAGGGTGGGCCCGACGCCGTGTTCAACTTCTCGGGACTCGAGCACGGGCTGCCGCTGGCGGCGGACGAGCTGCCCGTGGCCAACGACTTCGTGGCGCCGGCGCTCTACTTCGATCGCTTCCGCGCCGCCGCGCTCGATCACCTCGGCGGCTCCGCCGACCGTCACGACGTCGCGCTGTTCTCGCGGCTGACCGGCGCGACCTACGCGACCCATCTGACGCTGGTGAAGCCCGGCGACGGGGTGGTCGGCATCTCACCGACCGGGAGCCACCCCTCGGTGATCCGCGCCGCCGCCCACGCCGGGGCAAAGTTCGTCGACACCAGGAGCGTCGCCGCCCTCGAGGAGGCCCTCGACCGCGAATCCGCGGTGAGCCTCGTCGTCGTGACCCGGCTCGCGGTGTCCTACGAGCTGATGCCGCTCGAGGCGATCCGCGCCGCCGTCCGGCTGGCCCACGGACGCGGCGTGCCCGTCTACGTCGACGACGCCGGCGGCGCGCGCGTCGGTCCCGCGCTCTTCGATCAGCCGCGGACGCTGGAGCTGGGCGTCGACGTCGGCGCCACCGGCCTCGACAAGTACGGCACGGTGGGACCGCGGCTCGGCGTGCTCGCGGGGGAGAGCGGGCTGGTCTCGCGGATCCGGGCGCGCGCCTTCGAGATGGGGCTGGAGGCGCGTCCCCTCTTCTATCCGGCGGCGTTCCGCTCGCTGGCCGGCTACTCGCCCGAGCGCGTCCGACACCTGGTCGAGACGTCGCGCGAGGTCGCCACGGCGGTGAAGAAGGTCGTGGGCGAGCGGCGCGTGCACGAGACGCCGGTGATCGCCGCCCTCCTCGCCGAGGACATCCTGGAGATCGCCATGGAGCGCGGCGGGCTCGGCGAGCCCGCCATCGTGCCGTGGGAGGCGACCGCCGCCTTCACGATGCTCCTGCTCCGAGACCACGGGATGATGACGGTCAGCTTCGTCGGCATCCCGGCGGGCACCTCGTCCCACATGATGAAGTTCATCCCGCCGGAGACGCTGGCGCGCTTCGGCGGTGCCGAGGCGTACGCGCGTGCCGTCGACGACGCCCTCGACAAGCTCGCCGCCCTCGCCGGCGATCCCGCCAAGGTCCGGCGCCTCCTGTTCGGTGAGTCGTGAAGGCGAGATCGATGCGCCCGCTTCGTTGCATCGTGCTGGCGGCCGTGATGCTGTCCGTGGCGTGGCCGGTCGTGGCCGGCGCCGAGTCAACGCTCGAGACGGTCAAGAAGCGCGGCAAGCTCGTGGCGGGCGTGCGCACCACCAACCCGCCGTACGGCTACATCGACGAGAAGGGTCAGAACGTGGGCTTCGACGTCGACATCGTGCGCGCGCTCGCCCAGAAGCTCGGGGTCGGGCTCGAGCTGAAGGAGGTGACCGCGCAGACGCGGATCCCGGTCTTGCTCAACGGCGGTGTCGATCTCGCCGCCGCGGCGGTCAATCACTACATCGAGCGCGACCAGGTCGTGGACTTCACGATCCCGTACCTGATGGTCGACGTCGACGGGCTCTTCGTCGTCAAGAAGGGCGGGCCGCTGCGCGGCGTGAAGGGCTTCGAGGATCTGGCCGGCAAGACGCTGGCGATCGCCCAGGGCGCGGGAGCGGGCCAGCGCTTCGTGAAGCTCCAGCCGACGGGCAAGGTGCTCGAGTTCCAGGACTGGCCGGCGGCGGTGCAGGCGCTCCGCCAGGGCAAGGCCGACTTCATCACGACCGACTCCCCGGTGCTCTACTTCTTCGTCCACAAGTTTCCCAACGAGCTGGAGCTGGTCGGCCGCGGCGCGCCGCTGAAGCCCATCGGCATCATCGTCCGCGAGAACGACTCCAAGTGGCGCGACTGGCTCAACGTGGCCCTGATCGAGATGTGGGAGGACTGCAGCTACCAGCAGATCTATCGCCACACCTTCGGCCGCAATCCCGATCCGCGGTTCGAGATGCCGGACTGGCGCGTGGTCTCGCAACGAAAAAAGTGTGACTGAGTTCGACTGGAGCGTGCTGCTCAAGTATCACGCCGAGCTGCTGGCGGGGTTGCGGGCGACGGTGGTGCTGACGGTCGTGGGGCTCGCGGGGAGCCTGGCCCTCGGCGTCGTGGTGGGCGTGGGACGGACGGCGCGGCCGCGGTGGGTGCGCGTGATCTTCACGGGCTACGTGGAGCTGTTCCGCAACGTGCCGCTGGTCGTGCAGATGTTCTTCTGGTTCTTCGCCGCCGGGCTCGGGTCGCTGGCCGCCGCGGTCGTCGGCCTCGTCTGCTATTCCGCGGCGTACATGGGCGAGGTCGTGCGGGCGGGGCTCCAGGCGATCCCGCGGGGCGTGAGCGACGCCGCGCTCTCCGTCGGGCTCTCGCCGCTCCAGGCCGTGCGCCACGTCGTGCTGCCCTACGCGCTGATGATCACCATCCCGCCGCTCACCAACGAGGCGCTCAACGTGCTCAAGAACACCTCGGTCGCCATGACGGTCGCGGTAGCCGAGCTGACCTTCCAGACCCAGGCCATCAACGCCTACACCTTCCGCGGCTTCGAGGCGGCCACGGCCGTCACGTGCGGCTATCTGGGCCTCGGCCTGGTCCTCGTCGTCGTCGCCACCGGCCTGCAACGCCGCCTCGGCGTCGCGCGCCGGGTGGGGTGACCGTGTCCGCCGATGTCGTCATCCAGAACCTGCCGTATCTGATGCGGGGGCTCCG
>Ga0207646_10006759_pt1 | contig 11805 bp, 10 predicted proteins | sample KBSK5502metaG_FD_184343 | JGI IMG/M metagenome (GOLD analysis project Ga0207646, IMG submission 184343) | Corn, switchgrass and miscanthus rhizosphere microbial communities from Kellogg Biological Station, Michigan, USA - KBS K5-50-2 metaG... | ecosystem: Host-associated > Plants > Roots >...
AATAATCCTATTTTGTTATCACATAATAGTGTAAATGTAACAGGGGTGGCCGCTACGGATGTATCTGCAACTAACAATAACAGTAGCCAACAGGAGCAAATATCATCGACAGTGACATCACCTATAGCAACAGAAGGCTTTGACTCAGCAACTGCCAATTCTACTTCGGCTACCAGTCCTATTTCCTCAGGTGCTAAGCTTTATACGAATGTGAATAATACCAATTATGATAACAACATTAAGCCATTATCGGTTTTAGTACATCTGGGCAAGAATTCTCTTCATCCTGGAGATAAACAGACGATAACGCTCAGCGTCGCTGACAAAAACTCCACCGCTGCCATTTCAGGAGCTTCAGTATCAGGAAAAATTACAGGACCATCGGGAGCTCTTAAGAAAGTAGAAGGGACAACAGATGATAATGGTAAGGCCTCATATTCATGGAAAGTTCACAACGATTATGCAACTGGGAAGTATAAAGTGAAAATAGAAGTATCTGCTCTTGGTTATGAAAATTATACAGGATCAAAAACGTTTAAAGTAACTCCTATTCCTGTTACTGTTACCCATGACAACTCTATTACATCAAACTCAGATAGTAGTAGTACTCTTCCTATTCCCATCGCCAATGATAAAGTCATTCAATCAGCTTCGCCTGTTACTATCCCGGATAATATTGCATCAACTTCAGATAATCCTAATAGCCATCATCACAAGCATCATATTCTTTCTTCAAATATGATTTCATCAGCTTCGCCTGTTCCCATCCCCACCGATCAGGTTTTTCCATCAAACTCAGAGAATACAAATACGAATACTCCTAATATCGTCCAGTATAGTAGCAGCATTAGAGGAGACATGAATTCAAACAGTCTCAGTAGCAGCCTAGAGAGTAATGTTGGCACAAATGTAGGTGGTCTTGCTCAAAAAATAATCAATGATGTTAAGAATAAACTCGAAATGCAAGGTATTCATTTTCCTTGATTGACTAAGATATCGTCTGCTATGGTCTCTAACCCAACGGCTGATGATCTAAGAGTTTTCTTCTAAAACGCCTAAGTATAACATTCAAGTAGTATTTACTATAAATGAGTACGTCTGTTAGGAATATTGGTGCGACATTTGCTACACAGGTGACAAAAAATAACTGACACAGACAAATGGTTCCCAGGGAGTATAATTATCTGTTTGGTATTTTTGATGGCATTGGTCCTAGTAACTAGTGGTTCGGCAACGACGAGTGTTTATGCAGCAACACCAATTATAAAACCTCAACAAACTTTACCAAATTGTATCGATCCGACAGGCCATAATTTACCATGTGTATTATTCATATCTACACTACCTCCACCTAGTCACACAATCTCATGTCAGGAGACTTCAGGACAGGTTTTCAAATGCACATTTATCATAGAGAAGCTTCCGAATGGAAGTAAAATTGTGACTATAACTGTGTATATTCCTACCAACACCGTAGTGAAACAAATACAGAGCATCCATGTTGTCAGGTTAAATGTAAGGGTTTCTATTCATACGATATCTGATTGTGAAAAAGATAGTCATGTTGTCATTATTGATGGTCTACATGATTGTGTACCAAATAATCCTACGCCTCACCCAGATGATTCGTGTTTGTTCAACCCAGAGCAAGATAAGTGCAAACCAGATCCAAAAACAGGTCAATGTCCACCAGGCTTTAATATGAATGTCTATGAGCATTGTTTTCCAAACAAGCAATGTCCGAAAGGGTTTGAAAATCATGATGAGGACGAAACTGGTACATGCTATCCAGTAACAACATCTACGACACACAACAACGTATCTAACACTACCAATTCTTATCCTGGTGCATCATCAAAGTCCTCTACGAACAACGGTACGAAAACAACGCCTTTATCTCCATGTGATCTTACAATCAAGAATTGCGCTGAAACTGGCACGCCACCACTACCAGGTCCACCTTTATCAAACAATCCACCTTCGCCTTCACAGGAACAACCATCGAATCCTACTCCACCAACTGATAATGGTAACGGTAACAACAATGAAAACAACCCATCTCAGCCATCAACTGGAGCAAATGACAACGTTAAAGGCAGTGATAATAGTGGCTCAGACGATGGCAAAACCAATCCAGGTACAAGTTCACTCCCTAATCCATAGGACACGTGCTGCTGAAAAAGACATATATTTATCGAAATGGAGTCAGACCTCGTCGTTTTGCTGCATTATACTGGAAACAATGAATAGATATCTACTCATATATTTGCTAACGAACATCAACAAATTGCTTGGAAAATGAGTATGCTAATTCCCACGAGTAGCAGATATTGTCGCTCGGCATTTTTTTTCAAGCCAACTAACTGGTGATAAAAGATACATCTGATGGTATCAATATTCGAGCTTGATTGATACAATCTCTGGTTAATGCAAGAAAAAATATTAGGAATTCAAAGTATACTCCGACTAGTCTCTAGTATCTGCAACGATCGGAATTTTTTGTGTGTATTACTACTGAGAAGGTCGGATTTCCCTAATACTGAAATCCTTGATATCTACGTCAGTAGTCTTGTCCCATCTGAAGGTGGCAATTGGACCTCCCCAAGTTATTATTTGGTCAGACTTTCCTCCACATACCTGTCCTTGGTCTCCGAACCCGCCTGCATCCGTGAACTCGTTCACCTTTACCCAATTTCCATTATTATTTGGATCAAGCCAGATCTCCTCTTTTACTACTATGGTGCCATTCTGCTCAATATTATACATAACAGCCTTATATCCAACCCATTTTCCTTGGATTGGATCTGTAGCAGGCTTATGAGGTGTGAAAACATAATGTACATGCCACTGCTCTTTTTCGAATCTAGTTGTTCCAGCGAAATCCAATTCTTCCTTTATTGAAGTACCTTCACATCCTAGTGGGAATCCAGAACCCGTGTGATGTCCACCTCTTGCATACCAAGTGAAACCATCACTTGTATCGCCTTTATTGAACTTGACATAGCCAGTCATTTCTATGTTCTTCCAATCATTAGGAGATTGCATGTATCCTTTAGCGGCTAACTGTCCTTGATTGAGTGTGGCTATTAGATCATGATGGTAACCTGAAGAAGTAAATACATTAAATCGTACTGCGTTACTAGTTACCTTCCAGCTACCATCGGCATTTTTTGTCAGTGTTGTTTGGGGATCTGTTCTGTTATCATGGTTAGGGTCATTCATATTCATGAACCAGTGTTCTCCACCAGCTTTTGTTGGATAGATCTCCTTTACTCCGAACTGATCTAAGGTGCCTGAAGTTGCATTACTAACTATAATGGTTACTGTAGCAATGTTGCTGTCTACTCCCAGTCCATCAGAGGCCTTGTAGGTAAAGCTATCAGTGCCAATAAATCCGCTGCTTGGAGTGTAAAAGACGTTACTGGAGACTGTACCAGGAGCGACTGTACCATGCGTAGGGCTTCCTACCACGGAGAACTTTAGTATATCTCCTGGAATTGGGTCAGTGCCTGTTAGAGTAATTCCGATAGGTGTCTCTTTGTTAGTTTGGATGTTTATGTTATTAGCAGTAGGAGGTGGAGGTGGTGGCGCATTAACTGTTATCATGACCTTAGCAACGGTGCTGTTTACTCTTTGGCCATCAGTTGCTCTGTAGGTAAAGGTATCCGTGCCTGAGAATCCGGTGTTTGGAGTATAAGTTACGGTGTTGGAAGTCGGATTGGATAATGTACCGTGCTGGGGAATAGCAACCACAGAGAACTTTAGCGTGTCTCCTGGAATTGGGTCAGTGCCTGTTAGAGTGATTGTTATAGGAGTACCTGAGTTAGTTGAGATGGTTTTGTTGTCAGCAGTAGGATGGGGTAGAGCATTAACTGTTATAATTACCGTAGCAATGCTGCTGTCTACTCCCCCTGCTTGACCATTTTTGGTTGTGGCTTTGTAGGTAAAGCTATCAGTGCCTGAGAATCCAGGAGTTGGAGTATAAGTTACGGTATTTGGAGGCGTAGTATTAGGGGTTAATGTCCCATGCTGTGGATTAGCTACCACAGAGAACTTTAGTACATCTCCTGGAATTGGGTCAGTACCAGTTAGAGTTATTGTTACAGGAGTACCTGTGTTAGTTTGGTCGTTTATATTATTTGCAGTAGGAGGGTTATTTTGTGCTGCATTAACTGTTATAATTACCGTAGCGATATTGCTATCTACTCCTTGACCATCAGTGTCCTTGTAGGTAAAGCTATCAGTGCCTGAGAATGCTGTATTCGGAGTATATGTTACACTATTAGCAGTAGTACCAGTAGTAACTGTACCATGTTGTGGAAGACCTACCACAGAGAACTTTAGTACATCTCCTGGAATTGGGTCAGTACCAGTTAGAGTTATTGTTACAGGAGTACCGGCGTTAGTTGAGATGGTTTTGTTATCAGCAGTAGGATGGGATGGCGGTGGAGGTGGTGGTAGTGTATTACTAAACCCAACAACACTGAATTCTGTTATACTTGCCCAGTTATTCTCTGTATTTCCATTAACTGTGATTCTTACAAATCTAGCAGTAACATTCGTTGGTAAGCTATAGCTTTCAGCAGATAGAGTTGTTCCACTGCTCTTACCTGTGAATACATTCGTAAAGCTAGTACCATCTCTTGAAGCTGATATTACAAAGTTATTTACTCGCAGATTTCCTCTATACCAAGCAATATTCACACTGCAAATAGTCTTTTGTACACCTAAACCAGCCTGAATGAACGAACCAACTCCTAGATTCGACCATCTTGTGTTAAGATTGTTGTCCAAGACATTTGCAGGTACATTCCGGTCATCAGCATCATGATCTGGACCATTATGATCATCGCCATCTCCGGTGCCACTCGCTGTGACACCACTAACAGGTAACTTTTGACAACTATTTGCTGGCCTGATTCCAACTCCAGTTTGAGCATAGGAATATTGCATAGATGAACTTATTGCGGTAACTGCGACTGAGAGTATGAGTATAGTGATTATTGCACAGACTGCCGTTGGTTTTCTTGTAGATTGATTATGTAATCTGATCATTTAATACCCACAGTCACATTTTCATGAATCAATACATATCTTGACTTCAACCTTGTGAACTGATGTGTAGATTTTGTTGTTATTTGGGTACATACTGCAGAGAGTTTAATGATTATGAGTACCGTTATTATATACGATGGAATGATAATTGCTTTCATCCAGAAAACGCTAGGGAGTTCTGTATTTATTGTGCACCGATGTGTGTACTAGTATTCACAATAGTTTCTATTGAATATAATTATCTGTTTATTCAATTGCTAGTTGATATCTAAAGGGAGAAGTGATTATTCTACTTGTATTATGGGTAGTTAGACTTCTCATTTAATTTTTATTTACACTACGAACAATGAATATATTCACGTGCTAGAGAAGTATTTCTTATATTACAAACCTCCTGAAGAAATCATGCCAAGTGTTATATGATGCAGCTGAATTAGGTCATTGCATAGCTCCATAAGCATGTTTCAAGTCGTCTGGCTGGAGCTCGTTCCAACCAGACGTTTAGAGGTAGAATCTATCCCTGCATCTTAGTTTTGTAGTGCTTGAACAATTCATTCATACAAGAAAACACAGATATTAATACAGAGCTGATTGAAAGCAGCCACCAAAATGAAAGAGTCCAGTAACATTTTCATACATCTTCGTCTCCTGCATGTCCAATTCTAGTACGAAATCGCGATTATCATTAAGCATAAAATCCTCGACGATATTTTCCGGTGATGGTTTGTTTGATAACTCCAAACATAAACCTTCCCTGTTAGAATTAGAGTTAGGGTTAGAATTCTCAGCCGTCATTTTTTATTGTCTTCGATTTGGGTTATACGCCTGAAATTCCTCAATACATTGATGTTCCCATAAACTAGATGAGTAATAAGAGAATAGAAAGGTTCTTGTTGAATGTATAATATATTGCAGACACAAAACTTACCTACTTCTTCTTATTATTAATATAAGCGAATTCGTGATGGGACGACATGGCCTATATTCCATCAAGGAGATTGTATTTACATTGTTGATTGTGAATGGATTAATAATAATTTCATCTTTATCTGTTATTAAATTTTCTGATGTGAGTGCAGCAGAAACAAAAAAAGGTAATAGCACAGCAACAGCAACCATAGTAGCTACGACTACAGCAAGACATGATCCTCCTTCACCCGATGACTCGGGAACATTGCTAGTTGTAGAATCAGTGAGGTTTGCTAATGGCTCATTTCCAACCGTCCCGCCAGTTGAAATAGGCACTGTAACAGTAAGCGGTAATAATCCTACTCCAACTCATTTTAAATTCGCTGCAGGTGACAACGAAGAAGGAACGGAAGTGCAGATTGGCCCTGGCAAATACTCTGTAACTTTTTCATTACCAAGTAATTATAAATTAGTTGGTACTGAATTCAATTGTACAGGCGTGATGGTGATAGGAGGCTCTGATCAGTGTACACTTGATGTCCAACAGCAGACAGGATTACCAACATCAAGATAAGCTACATCGATAAATATCATCCTTCAATTGACAAGCATAAGTCAGGTACAAAGCAAAGACACAGCCTGGTTTGTATTAGCACATATCTTTTTAGTTACTAGTTGTTATAATTCTCAGCCATAATTCTTCATGTCTTCCATTTGGAGTGTGTTCGCATAAGAATGGCGCATGCTGCTACCGCTCTGTTCGAAGATATTTGGTTTCTTCAAATGCTGTTCAGGTCCGAATTATCCTGATGTCCATCTTGTCCCATCCCTAAACAACCAGCTTCGATTACGTGTGTGTTTTTATCTTATTGCATATTACAATATGAATAAATGTATCTACAATCTACAAATGATTTACACTAAAACACATGTCGATACTGGATAGTCATCTTATTTAGTTGATACTTTTCGACAGATGCCGTTCCCTGTTTACAAGTTAAGATCAATATGTCACTGATCTTATAAGGACAGACTGGAATGCCTTTGAATTAAAGAATGATGGCAGGAGTAGTAAATATGAAAACAATAAGATCGTCGAGCATTATTGTACACAAGCAAGTATTTCCATTCAAATATCATTTCTGTAAAGGTGTACGGTAGTAGCATTAAGATGTGCAAGCATGGCATTCTTCTAGTGTAATACCAAAATCTTAAGCATTCAAAATAGATATAATTTTCTAGAATAGAAGGTTTCTAGTATAATGGACAGTAGTACAAAGAGATACTTATAATCGATAAGACAACGAAATAGTATAATATAATAGAAATCGAAATAAACTTTAGTACAAAGCTTGGCTTATCATATATCCTTGATTTGAATTGCAATATAGAAGATGAAATATAGAAGCCGGAGCGAAATAGTCGGGCTACTCTTGGATGCGGCAAATGGCGGAGCAGCTACTAAGACAAAGTTGATGTATAAAGCATATCTGTCTTTTAATCAGTTGAGAGAATACCTTGCACTTTTGGTTGAAAATGGCTTGATTGAATATGAACAAGGAATGCAGACTTACAGAACAACAGAGAAGGGTATGCGAGTATTGCATCTACAAAACCAAATGGATGAAGTGGTTCCTATCAGTTACATCAAAGACAAATGAGCAAGAATATGGTAAAAAGGAGAGGGATGCTGACTAGGATGAATATTTCAAGTCATCAAAAGCACAGGAAAGAGCAAAATAGGTATACTAGCACCGAGCTGCAATTTGAAATCGAATGCCTACGTTGTTACGACACCATGCAATTATGTTCTGATCTTGACGGCCTACACTATTTCTGTGAACAGTGTGGCTTTTCACTCCATACATAAAAGCGATACGAATTTCTCATAATGTCTAGTGATCTTCAAATTCCTTCTTAATGAGATTTGAGGTATTGATTAGATCCATAGATGAAACTACAGTAAAGGAGTACCAAGTTAAATACCTCAGCAGTAACATTTGCACATACAATGACAAGATCATCGTGGATTATGCCATAAATTATCCAGAGAATCGAACCAGTAGCTAAAAGAATCATAAGATATCTTGAAACATTTTTCATTCTTCTTGTGCGATATGCTTTGACAATTTAAGGGACGAAACTCAAAGTGGCCAGGAAAACCGCAGATATACCAATTAAAGAATCATATCCAAAGTTCATTGAAACTTCACATTGTAAACCCTGATGGTGATATCTTAATCGAGAAAGAAGCAGAAAAGTTGTATAACTACGACCTGAAGCTTAAGGATCTTACTGAGATTAAAGGCCATATAATGAGATTCATTACTTCTCTTTATTAGAAATTCATTACAAGCCTCTATTACAATTGCAGTTAATGTCGTATCATGATCTGCTCAAGCACAATGCAATCAAAGTGTTAACAAGACTAACAAGTAGCGTTAGACGAATAAGGAAAAATGTTGATCTAACTTACACCAAGATTTCCGCCACACGCACAAAAATTGAACTCGTCTATTCGGGAATTACAGAAATGACATGGGCCAATACTATCATAATCTACTTCGATTGGATCTTTGCCAAAAATGTTGCGATGAACATTAATTTCTTCCGGTATTTCTTCTATGTTCACTATTTATCACACCTTATTGCTTTCTGTGCTTCTTATTCAACATCCTCTCTCTGACATCGTAATAAGGCCACATATAGTTAGCTTTGAAGATTCTATCATACTCTATGATTTACCAGTGTGACTTCTTTCTCATCATCCGTCTGACCTCTATATACATCCAATTCCTTAAGAATGCTTATTACCAGAGGGATCTCCAAATCAACCTGAATCGCGATGAATTCTTCGGCTATGTTAGATACGTAGAGATTCTTAACAACTATTTTCTTTTCTTCAGGAATGTCTTTAGAGGTGGTGGGGTGATTGGATGCCGCACCTTCTAGCATATGTAGTCTATAGTATGTCCATAGATATAAGATCATCTAATAAATAATTAAACATCTGAAGAATGTCCTTGTTCTCGATGTCTATGATGGCCATTTGTTCTCGTCCCGACGAGACGTCGCCCTTACTGCAGGCCTTCCTCCTATCATATTTCAATTTCCCTTATGTAACTCAGCTGTCGTTCGAAGGATCAATTACAGTATCACTAGAAGCATGATCAATGTCACTTGACTTAGCCTTATTTGTATTCTCAATTGAAGGAGGATATTTACCGATATACTTCTTCTTTAGCTCGTCGCTATCGTCTTTCCAATATGTATAGTAATAGGGTCCATGCTTTCATCTAGAACAATCTGACTTTCCACACTTAACATACTCCTCTCTTATTGTAACATTACCTGGAAGATTTCTAGAATTACTGATAGATTATCTTTCTAATTCGATTTTTGCTTCAGACCTCAACTCTTCTGACTTCACTTTTGCTATGAGTTTATCGCTTCTTTCAATCAGCTTATCAATTCTTTTCTTTAACTTAGGCCAAGGAACACGTTTCAATAAACTCCAGTTATCAAGCATGCCATCTAATCATAATTCTGTTTAGTCTACACTGCTCTGCTAGTTTCAATCTATGCTGGAGGTCTTCAGATTCTGTGAGGTGCAAATTGTTTGAGTGGTTAACCAATAGATCGACCGCCTCCTGTCCAGGCTGTCCAGGTTGACCAGGCTAATAGCACTTTTTTCCAAGCCTCTTAAAGTCTTCCAGCTTTAGAGTTTTGGCTTTAAAATTCTATCTATCTTTTTCTTATACGTGCAATAATTCTTGTACATGCAATAACTGTCGTTAGCACTTAACATGGCAATATACGGTTTGGTTGGACTTTTATTTCTGGTCAGTTTTCACATTTAACATTGGCCTAAAATGTGTTTGGATCGAGTTGGCTTTCTACCACTACCAATGTATTGTATGACAAAAATACATTATGGTTTTATTCATGATAATCTTTTCGTTTGACAAATTGGAAATAAATTAAAATACTTGGATGTCATAATTCTTTTCGACGTCCATACGGTTTCTTGATCTGTCAAAAGGAAGAAGATAGAATAGATTACTGATGGATATACAATTGTTTAATATTTCTTACCCCATGTATCGAGAACATATGATGACTTATAAAAATAAAAGATAATGTAGGCACCTATTTGCTCCGTTACACTTGTTATACCAGCTAGTGGTAATCATCTTAGGCATTCATTTTCTCATCTGTCAAACCTTTATTCTGCCTAGTTTCAACAATTTTTGAAAATTCTAATGTTACGCCTCTTTTAGCACGATAATCGAATTGATATGCTTCCTTTTCGCATATAGACATTGATTCGAGCGTACCACTACTGCATGATGGACATTCGGTAATCATATGTGTATAGGTACCAATGTAAGATGCACACCAAAAACATCTTTGACATAGCAGAAATTGTATTTGCTTTGGGAGTTTTATCTCGTCTACGCCGCTGTCTGAAAAAACAGAGCTTGAAGTAGTAAATCTTTTCAAAGGAAAATCTTACCTAGAATCGATAGCATTTGATATAAGAATTTCTACGAATTAATTATTACAACTACATTCAGAGTAGCTGATAAAACAGTTGTGTGAAACTAATCTCGATAAATTTATGCGTTATAATAATTGCACTGTAATTAATAAAATTCATAGCAGCATTATCCGTACATTGTTATTATTCAGTGGCAATATATTCCGAGAGTTTATTTTCCTTCAGTAATAGATGCTATATAGTTAACAATGACTCCCAAATACAGGACCGATAGCTCAGAATTTATTCATTCGTTATCATCTCGAGAAAATTTTGTTATAAGGCAATCTCTATTCAAAATTAGAACTGAAAAAATTGACGATTATGATACAGAAGAACTACAAGCTAGTCAATTAAATTATTTCACACCTGATCATACTCATTACTGTCTGAGGTAAGGTTGAGTGACTATGTCCTACTATGATCGGAATAATGAAGTCGCGTATCATCATACACGAAGTGTAATACTACTGATTGCATTTACTCTTCTTATGGCTGCCATAACATGCTTGTTTGCATACTTGTTTGACCAAATATCCGGCCTCCAGACCTTGAATCAAAAACCATAGTTTAATATTTATTGCAGTGTATATGCGAAATTGAGATTTTCACCATCATCAGACTTCTCGATACGAATAAAGACACAATGTACCTATACCAAGCATTGAAAGCCAGCGTGTTGTAGTATCCATTTCTATCACCTACCCTTGTATGCGTAACCCTCTTCTTGTTTAGCAGCTTCTTGTTTTTTCTTCTTTTTACGAAGTCCCCTGACTTTCTCAAGAATTTCTCTTAGTTCCTCATCATGGATTTTTGATATACGAGCATCACATTGAATACCTTTAGCCTGCAACACCTCCTCCGTTAATTGGACAATCTCCTCTTTATGCTCTTCTTCCTCCTTGGTTAGCATGTTGTGACTTCTAAATCTGAAGAAGGCAAATTTGCTCATAGGTGAGGTACATTACTAATAACTTGCTATTTACTTTATACTTTATCTCAAATGCATCCTTTGCATGGTAGCTTAGCCGGATGTTTAGATGCTAATACTACTCACTTGATTTTATTTTCTTCAAAAGCCACGTAGCCCTATCTTGACCTAGTATTTCCTTGAGTTTCTCTTCCGATCCCATAGATCCTGTTCTTTCCCATGAATCTAGCATTTTAACAACATTGTCTTTAACATCAGGACTGAAATCTCTTACTGCGTTTTCAATTATCTTCTTGCGAACACTTGGGAGATCTTTGGGTCTAAAAACTGCTCCCATAAGATGTCATCAACATAATACCAATAATAAGTT
>Ga0207646_10006760_pt1 | contig 11805 bp, 8 predicted proteins | sample KBSK5502metaG_FD_184343 | JGI IMG/M metagenome (GOLD analysis project Ga0207646, IMG submission 184343) | Corn, switchgrass and miscanthus rhizosphere microbial communities from Kellogg Biological Station, Michigan, USA - KBS K5-50-2 metaG... | ecosystem: Host-associated > Plants > Roots >...
CTGGCAGGATGTCGAGCAGCTGCGTGACGCCGGCATCGACGTCATCTCGACGCTGAACGTGCAACATGTCGAAAGCGTCAACGACGTCGTCGAGAAGATTACGGGCATCGTGCAGCGGGAAACGCTACCCGATCGTGTCCTGGACCTCGCCGACGAGATCCAGTTCATTGACATCTCGCCCGAGGCCCTGCGCAAGCGGATGCGGCACGGCAACATCTATGGTCCGGACAAAGTCGAAACCGCACTGGCCAACTTCTTCCGGCCGGGCAACCTCGCCGCGCTTCGGGAGATCGCGTTGCGATTGGTCGCCCAGTCGATGGCGACCTCGCGAGCGGTGCTGGCCCCGGCTGAGGACGTGCTGGTGGCGATTTCCGGCTCGGCCAAATCCGAGGCGTTGATCCGCCGCGCCACCCGGCTGGCCCGGCGCCTCGGTGGGCTGTGCATGGTGGTGATCGTTGGCTCCCCGGGGGCCGTGAAGATGGAGGGCTATCAGCGGCTCGCGGCCCAGCTCGGTTGCTCATTCGTGTCGCTCGGTGGGTCCGACATCGCGAAGGGCATCATCGAGGCCGCCCAGCTCGCGAATGTGCGCCACCTTTTCATCGGTGAGTCGCGCCAGGCTGGGCTGTGGTCTCGCTGGCGCAAAACGCTGGCCGATCAGCTGGTCGATTCACTCCCGGACATCGACTTGCACGTCATCGCCCCTGAGCACGTGACGCCGCCGCCCGACATCGAGCCCGAGCGCCGCCTGCCCGAGGACCTACTTCGTGCTGAGCAGCGTGCTGGTCGACGCGGTGCTGACGTCCGAGTCTATCTCGGGTACGCCGACGGCTCAGGCACGACCACGGCCATGCTCGACGAGGCGCGGCGGCGCTGGTCGCGTGGCGCCGACGTGGTCGTGGCAGCCATCAACCCGCGGGTTCCGGCGAGCGGGCTGGCCACCCTCGAAGTGCTGGGCGGACCAGAAGCGCCTGCCGGTCACGACCGCCTCAACGTCGAGGCGTTGCTGAGCCGAAATCCCGAAGTGGCGGTCATCGATGAGCTCAACGGCCTCGATACGGAGGGCCGGGTCCGGGCCGAGTCCCTGGCCAGGCTGGTCGGAGCCGGCATCACGGTGCTGGGCACGCTGCATTTGCTCGACCTGGCCAGCGTCCGCGAGAGCTACGCACCGCTGCTCAAGGAGCGCGCCCCCGGATCCGTCCTGTCGGATGACGTGCTGACAAGCATCGACGAACTGGAGATCGTCGACGTCACCCCCGTCGTATTACTCGAACGGTTGCGCCGGGGCGAGATCATGAGTCCGGCCGACGCGGCGCGGGCGCTTCAGGCTGAGTTCCGCCCTCAGATCCTGTCGGCCCTGCGGGAAATGGCGTTCCGACTGATCGCCGAGCACACCGACCGCCGCCTGGTCGCATACATGCGCGAGCGGAAGATCGAGGAGCCCTGGGAAGCCCGACCGCGCCTGGTCGCCTGCATCCCGCCGCGCCCGGGGATGGAGCCGATCATCCAGCGGATGGCAAGCTTCGCCTCGCGCACATCCGGCCAGGTCACGGTGGTCAGCGTTCGTCCGCCCCGACTCTCGGAGCCGCAGCGCCGCTGGCTCGGCGAGTACGCCGCCCTGGTGCACCGCGATCAGGGCGAGTTCGTCAGCCTCTACGGGCGAAACGTGGCGGCGACGCTCGCCGGCTACCTGCGCAAGACGCTCAATACCGAGGTCGTGCTGGGGCGCCCGCACCACCGTTGGCGGCCGTGGCGAACGACGTCCACGTTGATACGCTTGCTCGAGGACATCGACGTGCACATCCTGCGGCGGGAGCAGCCCGTGCCACCGGCGAAAGCGGCTATGACTCCGACTGCGGGATCGTAAAGCGAAACGTCGTCTCGCCGGGCTCGCCGTCTTCCAACGCGATGCTCCCGGCGTGTGCCTCCACCAACCCGCGGGTGATCGCGAGCCCGAGCCCGGAACCGTCACCATCGTCGGACGGGCCTTTTACGAAGCGGTTGAACAGCCGATCGCGCATCGCGGGCGGCACGCCGGGGCCGTGGTCGAGCACGCGGATGGTGACCTGGCCCGGATTCTCCTGGCTTACCCGCACGCTGATCGGCGTTCCGGGAGGCGCGAAGCGATTGGCGTTGTCAAGCAAGTTGTCAAAAATCTGTCCCAGGCTGTCCCAATCGGCCAGCGCGCTGACGCTGGCTTCCTTTTTGTCCCAGGTAACAGCGCGATCCGGCGCTATCCGCTTGAGGCGCTCAGCCGCGGCGGCCACCGCATCGCCAACCTGCACCGGCTCCAGCGTCAGGTGGAGGGCGCCGCTTTCGATGCGCCCCAGGCTGAGCATGTCGGCCAGCAGCCGGTTCAACCGCCTCGCCTCGGTCGCGATGCCTTCAATTCGATAGCGGACGGATGCGTTCATATCCTGCGTGCGGAGCATGTTGGTGCTGTCGGTCAGGATGGTGCCGATCGGGGTGCGCAGCTCGTGGGAGAGGGTCGCGAGCAGGTGGCGAAGATCCTGCTCCGCCTGCTGCAGCAGCTGCACCTGTTGCTCGGTGCGCGCCAGCCGGACGGCCGCCTGGGCAGCGGCGGCCTGGTCGCGGTTGAGGCGCACCAGCTCGGCGTTCACGTCGCGAAGCTCCCCGGCGAGCGCCTGCGCCCTTATCTGCGCCTGGCGGCGTCGCCCGGCCGTGAAGCCGACGACACCCGCTGTTCCGAAGAAGATGGCCAGGTTGACGAGGTCCTGTTCATCGGCGACCGTCAGGGTGTGCATCGGCGGGACAAAGTAGTAATCGACCAGCAAAAAGCTGACCGCCGCCGCCAGTAGCGCGGGCCAGAGCCCACGCGCCACCGCGATCACGGCGACCACCCCCATATAGATGAAGACGTATTCCCGCTGCGGCGAGTGCGTCTGCAGCAGGATGGCGGTCAGCACCGCCGGGAGAACCAGCGCGGCCACCGCAACGACGATCTCCTCGAGCTGGTCGCGTCTCATCACGCCACAAGTCTGGCGCAAAAGGCAACGGGTTAGAGTAAGCGAGGCCATGGCGAAGGAACCCGGAGAGCGGCGCACCGGAGGCATCGTCCGGCGGGGCGTGGAGCGGAAGATCGAGGACCGTCAGCTGCTGGAGCGTCCCGAGAACGCTCCAGAGTTCCTCGAAAGCGACCCCTGGCGCGTGCTGCGCATCCAGGCCGAGTTCGTGGCCGGGTTCGATGCGCTGGCCACCGTCGGTCCCGCGGTTACCTTCTTTGGCTCGGCCCGCGTCCGTCCGCCCGATCCAATGTACGATGCCGCGCGCGCCCTTGCCGCCGAGCTTGCCCGCCGGGGTTTCGCCATCATCACCGGCGGCGGGCCGGGCACGATGGAGGCGGCGAATATGGGCGCGCGTGAAGGTCGTGGGCTCTCCGTCGGCCTCAACATCGAACTGCCGTTCGAGCAGGGCCTCAACGAGTACGTCAACCTGGGCATCGAGTTCCACTACTTCTTCGTGCGCAAAACGATGTTCGTCAAGTACGCCGAGGCCTTCGTCATCTTCCCGGGCGGCTTCGGCACCATGGACGAGCTGTTCGAGGCATTGACGCTGATTCAAACGGGGAAGATCGTCCACTTCCCGGTGATCATGTTTGGCTCGGCCTACTGGGCCGGGCTGCAACGGTGGATCCGAGACCGTGTGCTCGCTGAGGGCAAGATCTCAGCCGAGGACCTCGACCTGATGGTCGTCACCGACGACATCCAGGAGGCCGCCGATATCGTGCAGCAGTACTACCAGCGGAAGGTGTTGGAAGCCCAGCCGAGGGACCGGGCGGAACCGAAGAAGAGCGACGCCCAGTGACGGCATCGCTCGAGGTGACCTTCCTGCAGGACGGCGCCCAGCCGGCTGAGCAGGTGGCCGCAGAACTCGCCACCTTCCTCGGCGCCGCGCAACGCACGCTTGACATCGCGATTTACGATCTGAATCTGAGCGGCTCACCGGCTGACCAGGTACGGGCCGCGGTGATGGCCGCCGCCGGTCGCGGCGTCGCGATCCGCCTGCTCTACAACGTGGACTTCCCCAACCCGATCCCGGTGCCCCCGCCTTCGCAGGCCGACACGGCGTTCATCGCCAGCTTGGGCGTGTCGACCAAACCTGTCTCGGGCATTCCCGACCTGATGCACCACAAGTACATCGTGCGCGATGCGGCGACCGATGCGGCAACGGTGTGGACCGGCTCCATGAACTGGACGAACGATTCGTGGACGCGCGAGGAAAACGTGATCCTCAAGGTCCCGTCCACGGCATTGGCGGCTGAGTACGTGAGGAACTTCGGCGAGCTCTGGCAAACGGGCCGCGTCGACGGCAGCGGGAAGTACGATCTCGCCGGCGTCCCCGTTGCTTACCAGGACAGCCCGGTCAAGGCGCACGTTTACTTTGCGCCGGGCCGTGGACGCCAGATGGCGCATGTGATCGCCAATAGGATCGCGCATGCAAACCGCCGCATCCGCGTCTGCTCGCCGGTGATTACGGCGGGGGTGATCCTGGGGACGCTGGGCGACCTGGCGAAAAGACCGCATGCGGACTTCAAGGGTGTCTATGACCGCACCCAGATGGCGGAAGTGCTCGGCCAGTGGCGGGTCGACCCGCACGCGACCTGGAAGGGACCAGCTTTCCAGGCGGTGAGCACTGCGTTCCCCTTCGCCTCCAAGGTCACCACGCCCTACACGCCGACCAGCGTGCACGACTTCATGCACGCCAAGATCACGGTGGTCGATAACACCGTGTTCACCGGCAGCTACAACCTGTCCCATGCGGGTGAGGACAATGCGGAAAACCTGCTCACCCTCGACAGTGCACCGCTGGCGGACCGGTTTGTCGAATTCGTGGACGCGGTCTTCGCGCGCTACGCAAGGACCCCGGCCACTGCGCCAAAATAGGAACCATGGCGGGGCGTCAACGCGCGGCCCTTTACGCCGGATCACTGCTGTCGCTTGCGGCCCTCTTGCCCCCGCTGAGCCGGCTGGCCGACCAGCGACTGAGCCTGCACATGCTCGAGGAGATGCTGCTCCTGGCGCTGGTCATCCCGCTGCTGGCCTACGGCGCGAGTCCGTTACTGCACGACCGCGCTGGATCCTGGATGCACCCGGTCGCGGGCATCGCGGCTCTCAACCTGGTGCTCTTCGGGTCGCAATACCCGGCTGTCGTCGACTTCGCAGTGAAGAATGCGGCGTTCCGCGAGGCGACCCAGGCGATCTTCATCCTTGGCGGATTCCTCTTTTGGTCGCCGATTGTGAGTCGCAATGGTCTGAGCGCCATTGCGAAGATTGGCTGTTTGATGGTCGCCGGGGTACCGCCCACGATCCCGGGCCTGACGCTGGCGCTCTCGCATCACGTCTTCTATCAGGCTTTTGGCTCACTCGAGGATCAGCAGGTCGCCGGCCTGCTGCTCTTCGGCACGGCGAAATTCGCGCTCATCACCGGCACCTTCGTGCTCCTCTGGCGACTGCTCACCCCGCAGCCCGAGCCGCCGGATCGTGACGACCGGGCGGCCCAGCGCGGCGATCTTCCACCCGGGGCCCCCGCCTGGCTCGAGCGGCTCGACGACGAGCTGCCCGCCGAGGCCGGACGTCTCCGCCTACCGGTTCCGACCCCAGCTCAAATCAGGGGCCACGGGTAAGCCCAGCGCGAGCTGGGCTCCGGGTAGCGTCCCTCATCGGCCAGGCGCCGCGCGCGCTGCGCGAGCCCGCGAACCTCGGCCCCCGAGATCAGCTGCTGCAGGCTCTTGACCCACCCCTCGCCGGCGACGAGCTCGTCCGCGAGACGTTGCGCATCGCGGCGCAGCGTTGCCGCAACCTCCTCGCCCGCGAACTCCCAGATGACGGTTCGCAGCTTTGGGAGGGGGTGGAACGTCAGGCCGTTGTCGACGCCCCAGATGTGACCGGCGCCGTCGAGCAGGCAATGGCCGCTCTTACGGTCGGCGTTGTTGACGATGACGTCGAAGGCCGCCATCGTTCGAAAGTCGGCCGCGCGCGCGGGCATCAGCGTGAAGTAATGCTCGCTGATGTCGGCGACGATAAACTGCTGCAGAGACCCGGGTCCCAGCGGACCCTGCGTCCGATAGACCGTGAGAGGCACGACCTGCCAATCGAGCGCGGCGCTCACCAGGTAGGCGGCCACCTCCCGCTTACCCAGCGTGCCATCGGGGAAATCATCGAGCGGCGTTTCACCCTGCGCCGGTTTATAGACGCCGAGCGTCTCTGCGCCTTCCGCGCCGCGAACGTGCGCGAGGTACGTGTAGTTCGAGCAATCTGGCATCAGGCCGCGTGCCTTGATGCGGCCCTCGCGCAGCAGCCGCTCCTGCGCGCCGCCATCCGGAGACGGTGTGGCTTGCGCCATGACTAGTGATGTCCGTTGAGCCGCGGACAGACGCCGCCATCGTGATCGATGGGTCCGCCGCACATCGGGCACGGCGGGCGGCCGGCGCTGATAAGGACGGCGGCGTGAGCGGCGAGCGCTTGCATTTGGGCGAGGCTCGCCTGGAAGTGACCCGTCGCTGGCTGATCACCTTCGTCGACCAGCTCCACGAGCGAGACTTCGAACGCCTTCTCATCCTGGCTGTAGGTGAGGGTCATGAAGCCGACCCGCCAGATGGGCGCGATCGGCTCCTCGAGGGCCATGTCGGGCAACTTGCCCGCCGGCGGGACCGGCACGCGGGAGAAGACTTCCTGCAAGCGTTCGGTCAGTGCCCGCAGCTGATCCTTCTCGATGGCGAGGCTGACCAGCTCGGCTGCGGTGCGCACCTGGAGGTAGAAGGCGCGCTTGCCCGGCTCGCCGAGCGCCCCGGTGGTCACTCGGGTCACTTCGTCGAAGTCAAAACTTTCCGACGCCATCGCTCTATTGTCCCGTACCCCGTTTGAGTGCCGGGCGACCGGATAAGAAATGCGGGCCGCTGGGGGAGCGGCCCGCTAAAAGAGGGGAGGGGCTATGTCTGTACCCAGTCTGGGCGACGGCTAACGTGCAGCGCATCAGGCGAAGACCTGAATGCGTAATGGCTCCAAACTGATTGGCAGGCAGCCTCAAAACCTGCCTCAGAACCGTGCCTAGAATGAGGTGTGAGACCCTCTTTGGACCCTCGGTGGTGGCACCGGAACCTCACCACATTTCAGAAGGTGGTGGTGGCCAACAGCGCCATCATCGCTGCCGGTGCGATCACCGGCCCGCTGATCACCTTGAATTTCTCCGGTCGCACCCGGCTGCCCTTCCTTGTCGGACTGCTGGCGATCGGGTTGGTCGCCATCCTGGTGGCCAATTTTCTGATCTTGAGACTCGCGTTCAAGCCGATGCGCGAGCTCGAGACCACCATGAGTTCAGTGCAGCCCGGGGTTGATGAACCAAGAATCCACACCAACTTCTCCGACCCGGATCTACGGCGCATCGCGACGGTATTCAACTCGATGCTCGACCGGCTCCAGCACGAGCGCCACGTGAGCGCGCAACGAGTCCTGCAGGCACAGGAACGAGAACGGCAACGCGTCGCGCGCGAGCTCCACGATCAGACCGGCCAGGCGCTGACCCACGAGATCATCAGTCTTGACTTACTGCTGGAACGGACCGGCGACGTCAAGGCGCGCCAGCAACTCGAGGCTGTCAAGCACACGCTCGAGGAAACGCTCGAGGAAGTGCACCGCATGTCCCAGGACCTGCGTCCCTCGGTGCTCGACGACCTCGGCCTGGTCCCTGCGCTACGGACGCTGGCCAAGCAGCCCTCGGGGGCCCTGGTCGCGCTCCAGGTCGACGGGCTACGCGACCGCCTGCCGGCGCCGATCGAGACGGCCCTGTACCGGATCGCCCAGGAAGCCCTGACCAACGCCAACAAGTACGCGAAGGCCTCACACGTCAACATCGACCTGCGCTGCCTCGACGGTCACGTCCGGCTGCGCGTCCGCGACGACGGCGTCGGTTTCGATCCCGGTAGCATCCCGGAGCGAGAAGAACCGGGACGTGCGGGGCTCGGGATCTTCGGGATGCGCGAGCGCGCTACGCTGCTGCGCGGGACGCTCGAAATCCACTCGGCGCCGCTCAAAGGCACCGAGGTCATCGCCAAACTGCCGCTGGAGGACAACCATGCCGGTTGAGCGCAAGACGATCAAGGTGATGCTGGTCGAGGATCACAACCTCGTGCGCGCCGGGATCCGCGCCGTGATCGATGGACAGAGTGACATCCAGGTGATCGCGGAAGCCACCGAGGGCCGCGAGGCGATCCGATTGGCACGAGCCAACTGTCCCGACGTGGCGGTGGTCGACGTGGCGATGCCGAACATGTCGGGTATCGAGGTCACGCGCGAAATTCGTCGCCTGTGCCCGCAGACCCAGGTGTTGATCCTTACCGCGCACGACAACGAAGAATATTTCTTCCAAACCCTGAAAGCGGGCGCCGTAGGTTACGTCCTCAAGAAAGCAGCGGCCTCGGACCTGATCGCCGCCATCGAGGCAGCCAGCCAGGGGGAGCCATATCTGTATCCCTCCGTGGCGCGCTTGCTGGTCTCGGACTACTTGCAGCGCGCGCCAGAACGGGAAACCTTCGAGCCACTCAGCGATCGCGAGCGCGAGGTCCTGCGATTAGTCGCCGAAGGCAAGACGAATCGGCAAATCGCCGACACGCTCTTCCTGAGCATCAAGACTGTCCAGACACACCGCGATCACATCATGAAGAAGCTGCATATGCACGACCGCACCGAGCTGGTGAAGTACGCGATTCGAAAAGGTCTGATCGAGGCCGACAGCTAGACGGCTTCCCCGCGCGGGGCCTCAACATCGAGGTCACGGATGGCGGCGATCGCTCCGACGCGTCCGCGCCGAGCAATCAGGCTGTACACCACCGGCACCACGACCAGCGTAAAGACGGTGGAGGTGATCAGGCCCCCCACGACCACGACCGCCAGCGACTGCGAGATCAGTCCGCCACCGCCGCTGGTGCTGAGGCCGACGGCCACCGGGAGCAAGGCCACCACGGTGGCGACCGCCGTCATCAGGATCGGCCGCAATCGGGTTGCTCCCGCCAGCAGTAGCGCGTCGTGCGTTGGCTGCGTCTCCCGCGCGCGTTCGGCGAAATCGATCAACAGGATCGCGTTGCTGACGACGATGCCGAACACCATCAGCACGCCGAGCAGGGCCGGCAGGCCGAGCGCGCTGTGGGTTACGAGCAGGGCGGCGATGCCCCCGATCAGGGCGAGCGGCATGCTGACCAGGATCACGAATGGCGTGACGACCGATCGGAAGAAGATGACTAGGATGATGAAGACGATGGCGACCGCGATACCGATCGCCAGGAACATCGACTGGAACGACTGGTTGATGTCCTCGCTCGTCCCTCCGGTGTCGAGTTTGACCCCAGCCGGCAATGGCACCGACTGCACCGACGCGGTCGCGCGCTGCGAGATGCCGTTGGTATCGGCGCCGTTGATGACGGCGCTGACCGCGACCAGCCGGGTTCCATCGCGCCGGTTGATGGAGTCGGGCGCCACCTGGTTCGTGATGGTGGCGACGTCTTTCAGTACCGCCCCTGGTCCGACCGGCAGGGCGCCCAGCCGATCGACCGTCACCGAAGCCGGGTCCAGCCGCAGACTAACCGGCGACCCGTTCCCACCGAGGTTGCCGAGCGGCACGGCCGACAACGCCTGCGAGACCAGCTGCGCCACCACTCGCGGGCTGAGCCCGCGGGCCGACGCCTTCGCCGGATCGACGTCGACCGTGAGCTGTGGCTTGGCCGCCGCCAGATCGGACTGAATGTCGCTCAGCTCCGAGTCCTGCTGCAGCTTAGCCACGATCAGATCGGATGTGTCACGGAGGGCCTGGTCATCCTGCCCGCTAGCCCGTGCCTCGAAGCGGTTCGAGCTTGGGCCGAACGACGCGATCGCCAGTTGGGCGTTGCCGATCCCGTAGAGCGCGTTGAGCCTCTGCTGGAGGCGGTCGACGACCGCGCTCGATCGGCGCTTATCCCTGGTCAGCAGTAGCAGTCGTGCGCGGTTCGTCGAGAAGCCTGCGGTATAGCCACCGTAATCGCTGCTCGCGACTGTAACCTGCACAAGGTTCACATCAGGGTCGGCCATGGCCGCGTCCTCGAACGTCTTCAACTGTTCAATGGTCTGGTCGCTGCTCGTTCCTGGCGGCAGACTGACCGTACCCTGCAACTGCTCCGTGCTCCCGAAGTCGAAAAAGTTCTTTGCCACGAGCGGCGAAGCCACCAGTCCGACGGCCAGCGCAAAGAGCAAGGTCGCGGCGACCACCACGATGGTTTTCGTCAACCTGGAGGAGAGAGCCCAGCCCAGCAGTGGCTCGTAGACCCGGTGGGACCAGTCGCGCCTACCCTCCGCGAGGGCGGCCCGCCGCTGCAGGAAGAAGCTCACCAGCACCGGGATCAAGGTGAGCGCCACAAGAAGAGAGGCGAGCAGCGAGATGGTCACTGTGATCGAGAACGGGAGAAAGAACTTGCTGATGATGCCGCCCACCAGCGCGATCGGCAGAAAGACGGCGACCGTGGTCAGGGTGCTCGAGATCACGGCCTTCGAGACTTCGCTGGCGCCGTTGAGCGCGGCCAGCCGCGGCGGTTCGCCTTTTTGGAGATGCCGGTAGCTGTTCTCCAGAACCACGATCGCGTCGTCGATGATCCGGCCGACGGCGATGGTCAGGCCCGCCAGGGTCAGGATATTGAGCGAGAAGCCGCCGACGGCCGTCCCGAGCAAGGCCACCAGAACGCTGGTCGGTAGCGAAACGGCGGTAACCAGCGTCGCTCGGAGGCTGCGCAGGAAGAAGAAGATCGCGAGGATCGCGAACAGCGCGCCCAGTAGACCTTCGAGCAGGAGATCGTTGAGGGACGCCCGGATCGCGGTGGCGCTGTCCTCGATCAGTGACAGCCGGTCACTCGGGTCGAGGCGAAGGGCGGCGACCCTCGAATGGATATCGTTCGACAGGCTGATGGCGTTGCCGCTCGGGTCGCGAATCACCTGGATGCTGAGCGAGGGCAGCCCGCCCGTTCGCGTAATGCCGTTCACCGGCGCGGGGGCCTCCTGCACGGAGGCGACCTCTCCCAGTGTCACGATCGACGGCGGCGCGGACCTGGAAAGCTGCGACCCGGTACCCACGGGCACTGCGCGGAGATCAGCTGCGGTGTGCACGCTGCTCACGACCTCGACAGGAACGACGAGGTTGCCGTTGAGCGACTCGCCCGCCGGCACGTCGACCTGGTCGGCCTGCAGTGCTTGCGCCACCTGGAACGGCGCCAGTCCGTGGGCGGCCAGTTTTGCCGGGTCGAGCGTAATGGTAATGGCGTTTTGCTCGCCCCCCACGACCTTGACCTGCGCGGCGCCCGTAGCCCCCTGGAGCGCGGGCGCGATCACCGTTTGCGCCTCGTGGGTAGCTCGACTCAGGTTGCCGTCGGCCGCGGCCAGCGAATAGATGATGCTGGGCGCGGCGCTGAACGAGAACGTCTGCGCCAACGGCTTGCCGGCGCCCGCCGCGAGTTGAACCTGGGCGAGGCGCTGGTTGACGGCGTCGAGATCATCCTTGGTGCTGGAATCGACCGTGAACTGGACCACCACCTCGGAAAAGTTCTGGCTTGACGACGCGAAGACGTGCAGTGCATGCGGCAACCCATTCAACGCGCTGGACAGCGGAACGCTGACGTCTCGGTCGACGACGGCCGGGTTGGCGCCCGGGTCACTGGTGACGACGTAAACGCTGGGAAAGTCGACGGAGGGAAGCAGCTCCTGGTTGAGCCGGAAGATGCTGACGATCCCAGCGGCCATGAAGAGAACGCCGAAAAGAATGACGACCGGCCGGTTA
>Ga0207646_10006761_pt1 | contig 11804 bp, 9 predicted proteins | sample KBSK5502metaG_FD_184343 | JGI IMG/M metagenome (GOLD analysis project Ga0207646, IMG submission 184343) | Corn, switchgrass and miscanthus rhizosphere microbial communities from Kellogg Biological Station, Michigan, USA - KBS K5-50-2 metaG... | ecosystem: Host-associated > Plants > Roots >...
GGCGGCGGACAGCAGGCGCATGGGCGAGGACCTCCTGATGGAGAGCACGGGCCGATCGAGACGGGAGCCTACGCCCGCCGGCGCGTGCGCGTCAACCGGAGGATTGACCACCGGAGGATTGACCTCCACCCCCCCACTGGCATAGGGTCCCCGGTCGATGCTCCCGCTGATCGCGCTCCAGGCCGGCGTCACCCGCCTGACCGCCATGGACCTCGCGATCGTGGCCCTCTACTTCGCCGGCGTCTTCGCCATCGGGTTCTACTTCGTCCGGCGGGGGCGGAACACGGCCGATTACTTCCTGGCCAGCCGCGACGCCGCGTGGTGGGCGATCGGCGCGTCGCTCTTCTCGGCGAACATCGGCAGCGAGCACTTCATCGGCCTCGCCGGCTCCGGGGCCGCCTCCGGGCTGGCCGTGGGCCATTTCGAGTGGCTGGCCTCGCTGATCATCCTCGTGCTGGGCTGGGTGTTCGTGCCGTTCTACCTGCGCTCGAACGTCTACACGATGCCGGAGTTCCTGGAGCGGCGGTACAACCGGGCCTGCCGCGTCTACCTGGCCGGCATCTCGCTCGTCGCCTACGTCTTCACCAAGATCGCGGTCGCGCTCTTCGCGGGGGCACTGGTGCTGCAGGCGGTGCTCGGCTGGAGCATGTGGAAGTCGGCGCTCGCCCTGGTCGTCGCGACGGGCCTCTACACCGTCGCCGGCGGGCTGGCGGCCGTGATCTACACCGAGGTGATGCAGACGGTGGTGCTCATCGTCGGAGCGTTGACGTTGATGTTCATCGGCCTGGGCCGGGTGGGGGGCATGGCCGGGCTCGAGGCGCGGGTGCCGGAGGGCTTCTTCCACATGATGAAGCCGCCCAGCCATCCCGATTTCCCATGGACCGGCATCTTCTTCGGGGCGCCGATCCTGGCTCTCTGGTACTGGTGCACGGACCAGGTGATCGTGCAGCGGGCGCTCGCGGCGAAGGACGAGGGCCACGCCAAGGCGGGCGCGGTGCTGGCCGGGTTCCTGAAGATCCTGCCGGTCTTCATGCTCGTGGTGCCGGGGCTGATCGCGCGCGCCCTCTATCCCGAGGAGATGACGGCCGACTCCAACGCCGCCTTCCCGCTGCTGGTGGTGCGGCTGATGCCGCGCGGACTCGTCGGCCTCATGGTCGCGGCGATGCTGGCGGCGCTCATGTCGAGCCTGTCCGCGGTGTTCAACTCCAGCTCGACGATCTTCACGATGGACTTCTACCGGCACCTGCGGCCGAAGGCCGGCGAGCGCGAGCTGGTGAACGTGGGCCGGGCGGCCACCGTCCTCATGGTCGCGCTCGGGCTGCTCTGGATCCCGTTCATGAAGCACATCAGCAGCCAGCTCTGGGTGTACCTGCAGAGCGTGCAGGCCTACATCGCGCCCCCGATCGCCGCGGTGTTCCTGCTCGGCGTCACGTGGAAGCGCGCCAACGGCTCCGGGGCCCTCGCCGCCCTGCTCACCGGCTTCGTCCTCGGCACGGCGCGCTTCGTCCTCGAGCTCGCATACGCGGGGCAGCCGATGGCCGAGGGCCTCCTGCGCACCTTCGTACGCATGAACTTCCTGCACTTCGCGGCGGTGGTGTTCCTCGTCTGCGTCGCGGCGCTGGTCGGCGTGAGCCTCGCCACCGCCGCTCCCGCGCCGCGCAAGGTGGCCGGCCTGACCTTCGCGACCGTGGAGCAGGCGGTGGACATGAGCGAGGTCCCCGCGAGCGTGGCCGCTCTCCCCATGGCCCCGGAGTCGCCGGCGTGGCGCCGGCGAAACACGATCCTGTCCGGCCTGCTGGCGGCGACGATCGTCTCCCTGTGGATCTACTTCCGATGACGGCCGCGCCGCGGCCGATGTTCTTCCCTGCGCCCGCCGATTTCCGGCGGTGGCTGGAGAGAAACCACGCGAAGGCGACCGAGCTGTGGGTCGGCTTCCACAAGAGGGGCTCGGGCCGAGCCAGCATCACCTGGCCCGAATCGGTCGACGAGGCTCTTTGCTTCGGTTGGATCGACGGCGTGCGTTACCGGATCGACGACACCCGCTATCGCATCCGCTTCACGCCGCGGAAGCCGAAGAGCGTGTGGAGCAACGTCAACGTGAAGCGCGTCGCCGCGCTCAAGAAGCTCGGTCGCATGACGGCGGCGGGGTTGGTCGCGTTCGCGAAGGCCGATCCGAAGCGGTCCGGGATATACGCGTACGAGAGGAGACACCCGAGGCTGGGTGCTGCCCATGAGAAGAGGTTCCGGGCCCACAAGAAGGCCTGGACGTTCTTCAAGGCGCAGGCTCCCTGGTACCAGCGGACGATCACCTACTGGGTGGTCAGCGCCAAGCGGGAGGAGACGCGTCGTCGTCGTCTGGCCACGCTCATCGCGGGCTCGGAAGCGGGGCGCCGTCTGGGGCTGTTGACGAGCCCCGGCGGCCGCCGCTCAGGCACGTGACCTTCGCTCGACGACGGCCGCCGCTTCCGCGGCCACGCGATCGCGCAGCCGCGCCGGCTCGATGACGTCCGCGCGCGGGCCCAGACCCAGCACGACGAAGCAGGCCTCGTCTTCGTGGTCGAACTGGACGCGCAGCGTCGCCCATCCGGCCGAGTCGGGCTCCGCCACCTGCTCGACGGGATAGGCGATGCGCCACATCGTCACCCACTTGGCGGTCCGTGGCTCCAGGCGCAGCGTGGCCTCGTACCGCGGCCACCCGTCCTGGAACTCCTTGGTGGACGACTTCCAGTAGGCGGCGAGATCGAAATCGGGGGGCCGCTCGCTGGGCCGGTCGAGCAGCTTCGCCTCTTCGATACGCGACACGCGATAGGTGCGAAATCCCCCCGGCGTATGCGCGACGAGGTACCAGGCGCTGCCCTTGGCGACGAGGCCGAGCGGATCGACGGCCCTCTCGACGCGCTCACGGCCCGCGCGCCAGTACCGGATCGCGAGCTTGCGGTCGCGCGTCACGGCATCCTGTACGATCGGCATCATCGCGAGGTTCTCGTTCGTGCCGCGCCAGCCGGTCGTGTCCACGTAGAGCCGCTGCCGGATGGAGGCCGCCTGCGCGCGCAGCGACACCGGCAGCGCCGCCATCAGCTTCTCGAGGGCGCGCTCGGCGGCCCGGGCCAGCCGCACGTCGCCGATGACCCGCGGCTGCGCCATCAGCAGCGCGCGCAACTCCGACTCGTCGAGGCCGGGCACGCGCGTGCGCCAGTCTTCGTCCAGCTGCCACCCGCCTCGCGCGCCGCGGAGCGCGAACACCGGGACCCCCGCCGCGCTCAGCGCCTCCATGTCACGATGGACGGTGCGCGCTGACACTTCGAGCCGCCCGGCCAGCTCGCGCCCGGTCAGCCGGCCGTGGGCTTGAAGCAGCAGCAAGGCGGACAGCAGGCGATCGGCCCTCATGGATCCAGGTCCAAAATGTAGAGGGTAATTATGACACTCCCTGACATATATGCCTCGATATCCTGGTCCACCAGGAGGCCCACATGAAGATGACCGAGCTGTTCAAGGAACAACTGGAACGAGAGGCGCCGATCACGCGGCGGGCGCTGGAGAACGTGCCGGAGGGGAAGCCGGACTGGAAGCCGCACCCGAAATCCATGCCGCTCGGTTATCTGTCGTCGCTCGTGGCCTCCATGCCGGGATGGGTGGCCATGGCGATCCAGCAGGATGAGCTGGACCTGCACCCCAAGGAGGGCAAGCCCAACACGGCGCCGGTCGTGAGCACCCGGCGTGAGCTGCTGCAGGCGCTCGACGACTCCGTCGCAAAGAGCCGGGAAGCCCTGGCGAGCACCAACGACGACTTCCTGATGACGCCCTGGCGCCTGCGGGTCGCCGGCAAGGTCGTGATGGAAGCTCCGCGGCACGTGGTGATCGCCGATGCGTATACCCACCTGGCGCACCACCGCGGACAGCTGACCGTCTACCTGCGGCTCAACGAGATGAAGGTGCCGTCGATCTACGGGCCGACGGCGGACGATCAGAGGTTCTAGCCGCCGCTGGCCTGGCCGCCGCCGCTGATGTAGAACTAGGCGGTGATCCCTTCGTTACCCGGGTCCTTCCTGGTTCTGGCGAGCCTCGCCGTGCCCGCCGGCCCGGGCGCGCGGGCCAGCTACAAGCTCGGCTGGGAGAGGGAGCAGAAGGGCGATCTGGCCGGCGCGGCCGAGGCGTACGAGCAGGCCCTCTCGCTCTCTCCCGCCCTGGCCGAGGCCCGGGACCGTCTCGGCTTCGTGCGCGGACAACAGGGACGCACCGAGGAAGCGCTGGCCGAGTTCGAGAAGGCAACGAGGGCGCGGCCGGACCTGTTCGACGCGTGGTACCACCTCGGGGCGACGCGGTGGTGGACGGGAGACGCCGCCGGGGCGCTGCCCGCGCTGCGGCAGGCGGTGAAGCTCAAGCCGGGCCACGGCGAGGCCCGCTACTACCTGGGCCTCACGCTGAAGGGCACCGGCGATCTCGGGGGCGCGCTCGCTCACCTGCGTCAGGCGGTCAAGCTTTCCCCCGGCCTGGCGGTGGCGCACCTGCACCTGGGAGTGACGCTCTACGAGATGGGCGACGCGGAGGGCGCGGTCGTGGAGCTGCGCAAGGCGGTCGCGCTCGCCCCCGACATGGCCGACGCACGGAACAGCCTCGGCCTCGCCCTCATCAAGAAGGGCGAGGCCGACGAGGCGGTCGCCACCTTCACGGCGCTCGTCGAGGCGCACCCCGACAACCTCGTCGCTCGCCACAACCTCGGCAGCGCCTTGCTGCAGAAGGGCGACCTGGAGAGTGCGGTCGCGGTCTATCGGGAGCTCACGACGGCCGACCCGAAGAGCGCCGAGGGGTTCTACAACCTCGGCATGGCCCTGAAGCAGAAGGACGACTTCACGGGCGCGGAGGAGGCGCTGCGCAGAGCGGTCGCGATCGATCCCGCGCTTCCCGAGGCCCACTACACGCTCGGCGTCGTCCTGTGGCAGACGGGCCGCGCCGCCGAGGCGGCCCAGGCCTTCCGGGAAGCGGTCGCGCGCCAACCGGCCGAGGCCGATCCGCACTACATGCTCGGCACGATGCTGCGGCAGCAGGGCAAGGTCGACGAGGCGCTCGCGGAGTTCCGCCTCGCCATCCAGCGGCGGGATTCCGCGGAGCCGCACCTGAGCATCGGCCAGCTCCTGCAGCAGCGCGGCGACCGGGAGGGCGCCGCGGCCGCCTTCGCCGAGGCCGAGCGCCTCAACAAGAGGAAGGCCGACGCCCAGGCCGCCGCCTTCGCCGCCAGCGCGGGGCGGAGCAAGCTCGCGAGGGGAGATCTCTCGGGGGCCGTCGCGAGCTTCCGCGAGGCGGTGCGTCTCGCTCCCGAAGATGCGCCGGCCCGGTATCAGCTCGCTCTCGCATTGCGAAAGACCGGTGCGCACACGCAGGCCCGCCGGGAGATGGCGGAGGCGCGCCGGCTGGCCCCTTACCTCCAGGACCCCGAAGACAAGTGAGGAGCGAGCATGCAACGTGGACCGAAGTCCTCGCGCCGTGAGTTCCTGAAGCTGGCCACGGCGACCACCGTCGCGGCGTCTTCCCGCGTCCGCTTCCTCGATGCGCAGGAGGCGGCTCCCGTCGCCCCCGGCGAGCGGGTCGGCCTGGCCACGATCGGCATCGGCGGCCAGGGGACGAGCGACACCAAGGCGGCTCTCAAGACGCCGGGCGTGGAGCTGGTAGCGGTGGCCGACCTCTACGACGGCCGCCTGGCCCGGGCGAAGGAGACCTTCGGCGACAAGGTCGCCACCACCCGCGAGTACAAGGAGATCCTCGCCCGCCCCGACGTCGATGCGGTCATCATCGGCACCTCGGACCACTGGCACGTGCCCATCACGGTGGCGGCGCTGGCCGCCGGCAAGCACGTCTATTGCGAGAAGCCGATGGTCCAGCGCTGGGAGGAGGGCCACCAGGTCATCGACGCGCAGAAGAAGTCCGGCAAGGTCGTGCAGGTCGGCAGCCAGCGTGTCAGCTCGGTCGTCTACCTGAAGGCGCGCGACCTGCTCGCCCGCGGCGCCATCGGGGAGCTGAACATGATCGACGCCTGGTGGAGCCGCAACTCGCCGATCGGGGCCTGGCAGTACTCGATCCCCCCGGACGCGTCGCCGGCGACGGTGGACTGGGACCGCTACCTGGATGGCCGCGCGCCGCGGCGTCCGTTCGACCCGCTCCGGTTCTTCCGCTGGCGCAACTACCAGGACTACGGTACCGGCGTGGCGGGAGACCTCTTCGTGCATCTCTTCTCCGGCGTGCATGTGATCACGGGATCGCTCGGACCGACGCGCGTGATGAGCACGGGCGGACTGCGCTTCTGGAAGGACGGGCGCGACGTGCCCGACGTGATGCTGGGTCTCTTCGACTACCCGAAGACGGACCGGCACCCGGCCTTCAACCTCACGCTGCGGGTGAACTTCGCCGAGGGCGGAGGCGACAACTCGGGCCTGCGGTTCGTCGGCAGCGAGGGCGTCATGACGGTCTCCAACGAGGTGTCGCTCACAAAGCAGACGCGGCCCGCCGAGCCCGGCTACACGATCGACACGTTCCCGAAGGCGACCCAGGAGCAGTTCATGAAGGAGTATCGGGCGAAGTATCCCGACGCCACCGCCCAGCTCCTGCCCCTCGAGGTCGAAACCTACCGCCCGCCACGCGAGTACAACGATACGGAGCACCACTTCCGGAACTTCTTCGCGTCCATCCGCAACAAGGCGCCGATGGTGGAGGACGCCGTCTTCGGCCTGCGCGCGGCGGGGCCGGCCGTGGTGTGCAACCTGAGCTATTTCGAGAAGCGGGCGTACGCGTGGGATCCCGAGACGATGCAGGCAACGCCGAAGGGCTAGGAGGCGGACATGCTCCCCGCACAGATGCTGGTGGAGGCGCGGCTCCCGAGCCACGCTCTCGAGAATCCCGCCGCGGAGGCCGCCGGCCGCCTGGACGCGTTCCTGGCCGGAGTCGATTGTCGCGACCAGCGGATCGCGGTGGGCGCCGGCAGCCGCGGCATCGACCGCATCGCCGAGGTCGTGCGCGCGGTCGTGACCACGTTGACGGCGCGAGGCGCCCGCCCGTTCATCGTCCCCGCGATGGGGAGCCATGGCGGGGGCACCCCCGAAGGCCAGGTGGAGCTGCTCGATTCGTTCGGCATCAGCGAGGCGACGATGGGCGCGCCCCTGCGGCCCTCGATGGACGTCGTGGAGATCGGCCGCACGCCGGCCGGGGAGCCCGTGTTCACCGCCCGGGAGGCGCTGGAGGCGGACGGCGTGGTGCTGATCAACCGCGTCAAGCCGCACACCGACTTCGAGAGCGTGCGCGTGGGCAGCGGGCTCGTCAAGATGACCGCCATCGGCCTGGGCAAGGTGGAGGGAGCGGCCGCCGCTCACCGCGCCGCGCGCCGCCACGGCTACGAGGAGTCGATCACGGCCGCGGCCCGCGTCGTGCGCTCGCGGCTGAAGCTGCTGGCGGGCGTGGCGCTTCTCGAGGACGCGCACCACCACCTCGCGCGGGTCGACGTCGTCCCGGCGGCGGAGATCGAGGCGCGGGAGCCGGCTCTGCTCGCCCAGGCGCGATCCTGGATGCCGTCCCTCCCGTTCCCCGAGGTGGACATCCTCATCCTGGACGAGATCGGCAAGAACATCAGCGGCGCCGGGATGGACACCAACGTCGTCGGCCGCGGCGTCGACGGCATGCCGTTCCGGGCCGCGCGCTCCCGGGCGAAGAACATCTACGTGCGCGGCCTCACGCCGGAGTCGCACGGGAACGCGGTCGGCGTCGGCCTGGCCGAGGTGGTGCGCTCGCAGATCATCAAGGAGATGGACTCGCGCGCCATGTACACGAACGCGCTGTCCGCGATGACGCCGGCCACCGTCCGCGTCCCGATGCACTTCGATACCGACGCCGAGTGTCTGAAGGCGGTGCTGCGCGTCGCGGGGGCCGACGCCGAGGAGGCGCGCATCGTGCGCGTGCGCAACACGCTGGCGGTCGACCGCTTCGTGGCTTCCGAGGCCTACGCGGCGGAGGTGGCCGAGCGCGACGACCTCACGGTGGTGATTCCGCCCCGGCCGTGGACCCTCGACGCGCAGGGCAACTTCGACTCGGCGAGCGACCTCCTGGCGGCCGCTTCCTCTTGAGCTGACCACGGCCGCGCTCTCCATCCACAGGGCGGTGTAACCGACCTGGGCGCCGAGGGAGCTGCGCGATCAAGCAGCGGGGAGCGATGTTCGGGGGCGTGGCGCAGGTCATGACGCTGGTCGTAGCCCGCGATCGGCGAGCGCGGTGGTCAAGGTGGGCCTGTTCACGCGGGTGACCTTCCTGGCCGCGCTCGTCCTGATGCGCATGCCGCCACCGCGGCCGCCGTCTTCGGCATCACCGGCGTGGGCGCCACCGAGCTGTTCATGTACCCGTACTGGTGCGTGGAGAAGGCGTACGCGCGCTTCGTGGGCCCCCCCGAGACGACGCCGGAATGGCAGCGGCGCGCCCGCGGCTGGGTGCGCGTCATGCACGTGGACATCCTCGTGTCGATGGTCAGCTACACGATCGCCACCCTGGCCTTCTATCTTCTCAGCGCCGGGGTCCTGCACGGCATGGGCCTCGTCCCCGCGGCGCGCGACATGATCCCGGTGCTCTCGAACATCTACACGCAGACGCTGGGTCCCTGGGCGCTGTGGGTCTTCTACGTGGGCGCGATCGCGACGCTGTACGGGACCATATTCGCCACCACCGCCGCCCAGTCGCGCATTTCGCCCCCCGGTGAAGATGGTGGTCGCGGGCGGCATCGCGCAGGCGGTGATGCTGCCGCTGGTGGGGGCGGGGGCCGTGTGGCTGCGGCACCGCCGTCTGCCGCCGGAGCTGGCGCCCTCCGCACCGGTCACTGTCGCACTGTGGGCGGCGGCCATCTTCATGGCGGCGATGATGGCGTACTACGCTTGGCTGATCGCCGGGCAGGCTTGACCGTCTGCCAACTCGTCCCGGGACGAGTTGAGCGAGTAAATGTCAGCGAGCGGTTCCGGTGAGCCGCCTGCCCTGGTCATCGAGGAGACGCTGGAGTGCCCGGATGAACTTCACCCGGTCACCCAGTGAGGCGTAGGAATCCGCGCTCGCCACCGCACCGAGCCGCTCGTTGTAACGGGTCAGGCTCGTGACCGCTCGTACCAGATCCTCGGGATCCAGCGCGAGCTGCCGGAGCGTCAGGACCGCGATACCGTCGCAGCGCAGCTCCAGCTCCTGCATGCGCCGGTCGTCGTGATCCGCCATCGCCCGCGAATATTCATCCCAGAAGTACTCGTGTCCGAGCTCATGAGCGATGAGCGCCTGCAGCTCCTGCGGGCGCACCAGGTCGAGCGCGTCCCTCGAAATGAGGAGGACAGACCGCGCGTGCAACCCCACGAACGCATGCTTCACGTCGATCAGTCTCACGTCGATCGCATCCTTTCGCTGATGAAACTTGAGGATGGATTCTGCGATCGCCAGCTTCAGCAGGTCCTTCGGCGCGGGCCGCAGCTCCCCCTCCGTCGGGAGGCTGGCGATCACCTGGGCCCTCAGCGCTGGTGATAGCGGCAGGGGTCGGATCCGCGTCAGGAAGGCGTCGACGTCGGTGGTGTCGATTCCTTCAAAGAAAGCGCGGGCCGTCCCACTCGGGCCCCTCCTGGACTTGTCTGGATCGCTGCCGGCTGACGATGTCGCCGGCGCGAGAATCACGCATGAGAGAGTGACCGCCAGGGAAATCGCCTGAGCCAGCCTCTTCGCCATGACCACCTCCTCGGTTTGCGTGGTGGCAAGGTCGGCCGGCGCCGCGGCGACTCCATGGTGCGCACCTGAAACGGCTGGGACATGGGGATGATGCTCTAACGAGCGATGGGTCTATGACTTGCCGGCGCGGGTGACACGCGGCTTCGCTGGCTTGGTGCTAGAATCCGACCCGTCCGCCGCGTTCTTCGAGCGGCGAGAGGCCCGATGTCCGAGGCCCCCTCATCGACGGAGCGCATCGTTCGGTTCGGCGTTTTCGAGCTGGATCAGCGGACGGGTGAGCTGCGCAAGGCAGGCCTCAAGCTAGGTCTCCAGGATCAGCCGCTGCACGTCCTGACGATGCTCCTCGAGCGGCCCGGGGAGCTCGTTACACGAGACGCGCTGAAAGAGCGGCTGTGGCCGGCGCAGACCTTCGTGGACTTCGAGCAGGGTCTCAATGCGGCCGTCAAGCGGCTGCGGTCGGTGTTGGGCGATTCGGCCGAAACGCCACGGTTCATAGAGACGCTGCCGCGGCGCGGGTACCGCTTCATCGGACCTGTGGACGGCGTTGGTGTCGCCGAGCCGCCGCCATCACGTCGCAGCCGGCGGCTTCTCGGGGTTCTCACCCTGATCGTCGCCTTAGGTGTCACTCTTGCCCTGGCGCTGGTCGGTAGACGACACTTTCAGCTACCTCAGGCGCAACCGAGAGCCATGCCTTTGACGAGCCTTGCCGGTCTGGAGATGGACCCGGCTCTTTCACCTGACGGCAACCAGGTGGCCTTCGCCTGGGATGGAGGGCGGGAGGGTGATCCTCCCCAGCTCTACGTCAGGATGGTGGACGGCGGGAACCTGCTGAAGCTCACTTCCGAACAGGGAGGTGCCTGGAGCCCGACCTGGTCGCCCGATGGCCGGCAGATCGCCTTTCTGCGTAACGCAGCAGACGGTACGCACGACGTAGTGGTCGTGCCTGCGCTGGGCGGGCCGGGCCGGGCGCTCGGCACGGGTCTTGGCCCGCGTCAGCTTCTCCCCGCCGAAGCGCCGCGTCCGGGCCGTGTGGACCATGGCGTGTCGTGGTCGCCCGATGGGAAGCTCCTCGCGCTCGTCGACAAGGAACCATCGGGGAGATCCGGACATATCGCCCTGCTCTCGCCCGCCGACGGCACGAAGAGAAGGCTGACGGTTCCGCCTGCCGGCGATGACGGCGATTCCGAACCCCGATTCTCGCGGGATGGCCAGCTCGTCGCCTTCGTTCGTCGGCCAGTGGCCGGCGCCATCGCGGACTTGTACGTGGTGCCTGTCGCGGGAGGGGAACCAACCCGGCTCACATTCGACCACACGAACATCCTGGGGCTCGACTGGAGCGCCGATGGACGTGATCTCGTTTTTTCGTCGACTCGAACCGGGAGCATGGGAAGGTGGAGCCTGTGGCGGCTGGGGGCTTCGGGTGGCACTCCGCGGCGCATCGAGATCGCCGGCGACTCTGCCATGGACCCGTCAATCGCCCGGCACGGCGACCGGATGGTCTATGTCAAATGGCAGCGCGATTGGGACATCTGGCGGGTCGCGGGACCGGTCGCAAGTGGCCAAGCGCGGCGTGCATCGCCGTTCATCGTCTCCACCCGATGGGAGTTCAAACCCCACTACTCGCCGGACGGCCATAAGATCGGTTTCATCTCGCAGCGCTCGGGAGCGCACGAGATCTGGGTCTGTAACGGCGACGGGTCGGGTACGGTGCAGATGACGTTTCTCGACAGTCCCCGCGTCTACGGACCGGAATGGTCTCCCGACGGGCGACAGCTTGCGTTCACCACCACGCTGCCGGGCAACCACGAGGTCCACGTGATGCCGTCCGCCGGCGGGTTTCCCCGCCGGCTCACGCACGACCCCTACGACAAGGCACTGCCGAGCTGGTCGCGGGACGGGCATTGGATTTACTTCAACACGCGACGAACCGGATCGGACGAAGTGTGGAAGGTGCCCGCGACCGGTGGCGACACAGTACAAGTGACCAGGAACGGTGGCACCAAGGCATCCGAGTCGGCCGATCGGAAATACCTCTATTTCACGAAGCGGGCACTCGGGAAGGGTCCGCCCGGGATCTGGCG
>Ga0207646_10006765_pt1 | contig 11799 bp, 5 predicted proteins | sample KBSK5502metaG_FD_184343 | JGI IMG/M metagenome (GOLD analysis project Ga0207646, IMG submission 184343) | Corn, switchgrass and miscanthus rhizosphere microbial communities from Kellogg Biological Station, Michigan, USA - KBS K5-50-2 metaG... | ecosystem: Host-associated > Plants > Roots >...
CCACCGTTGCGCGAATGCTGCTGGACGCTGGCGCGGATCCGGATTCCCTCACCGACGACGGGCTGACACCATTGCAGTTCGCGGCGACGCAACTGTCCGTCGGCTGTGCGACGGCTCTGTTGGAGCGCGGCGCTCAGGTTGACCGCCGGGGCGCGGGGCGGCCGACCGCCCTCATGCTGGCCGCCGGGCAGAAGACCCTCACCGTCCACCATCAGGCGGGCCTGACGTTGACCGAAGAGGGCGCGACCGCAGCAGGAGCTACGGCCCTAGCTGTCGGACAGCCACCGGATCAGCTAATCCAGGAGCTGATCGACGCTGGGGCGGCCGTTAATGCGCAGGACGGCAGCAAGAACACGGCGCTCCACTACGCCGCGCGGGCCTTGAACCCATCAGTCATCGCCATCCTGCTCGCCGCCGGCGCAGACCTGGCCAGCAAGAACGAGTTGGGACTCACGCCGCTGGATGTCGCTCTCCGAGTGCACGGTGACCAGTCCATCCATTGGCGTCTGGCTCTTCGTGATGACACCGTCGTGAAGCTCTTGCAAGCGCCCTATTAGTCCGGTGTGGACGAGCCAGATCAACTACAAAGGGCTACATGACGGTGCGAAGAGCTCTGGATTTCTGGTGCTCACGAGCCGTGGATTCTGCTCACCGAGGCGCTCGTGATCACTTGCTCGCAGGATCTCACGACTAAATCAGTCGCTTCAGATTGGGTCGTCATAGCAATTCAATTCAGTGCGGCCGGTTGTTCCCTCAGGCTGATCACCTGGGTGCGCAGATCAGGACGTTATGAGCAGATTCTTGATCAGCCCCTCTGGGGTGAATCTTGCGCCCGATTCGGCGTTCTGCAGTCGAACGGCGAGCTTGGTGACGGCCGGACAGTCACTCTTCGTGATGGCCAAGCTGGCATCGTCGTCGCCGCCAGCCGGGCCTCGGCCACCCGCACCGGGGTGCTCATCCTGGGCTATCCCCACCGTCCCGGCCGCGGCCGGTGGCGTCCTCCAGGCACACGGCCTGGTTCACGCGGCCCGCCGCCAGCCGCCCCATCGGCCCGGCCGCCCCTCCGGGGCCTTGGCTCAGTTTTTGGCTCATTCACCCCTGTCCGGGACCGTTCACCGGCGGCCGTGGGCCGCCTGTTCGGGCTGGTCATGAGCGTTGGTGGCCGGTGGTGAACGGTGGTGCGCAGTACTCGAAAGCGTGCACATCAGCCCATGGGCGCCGTTCCACCAGCACCACGATGGGCACCGGCAGCCGGCCCAACGCCCATCGGATGCCCTGCGGCGAGCGGCCTACAGCGTTTCAACACGCAAAGCGTTAGGAGCGTAAGCACGTGTCTGTTAGGGCCATGACCGGGCGATGCGGACACGCCCGGCACTTGGGCGGGTGTTTCCGACGCCCGGCCGGCACGCTGGGCGGGCTCGCGACAGGCCTGCGTCTGCCGTCCGCTGGACGCACGTTTTTGGGACGCCGCTTCAGCGGGCCCAGCGCTCGGTTGTCTTTCTGCTGCTCCTTAGATGAGACGCGCCTCTAGCGGATGAAACCGTTGGTGATGAGGGCGAGCGCCAGCAATCCCGTGCAAGTGACGGCCGCCACGCCCAGAACCCGAGACCGATGCAAGCGCTTGCGGTTCTTATTCGCTCGATTCACGGTGAACTTACGACGATAGTTCTGCCAATCGGGATCTATAGTCTCGGGAAGCGTGAGGTCCTCGGGCGACCACATGTCTTTCAGCTCCTGCCAGATGTCTGTCAGCACCCGCCAGATGTCTGTCAGCTTCCGCCAGACTGGATTCTTCGGTTGTTCAGACTGCCTCTTCTTGTCCGGCACTGGCCCCCAGGTCAGTTCGGCCCCCAGGCCACCCCAGGATGCGAACAGGCCATACATCGTCGCGACAAAGGCCAGCACGAACACCGCCGCTCCTGCCGCCGCCACGCCGATCTGCCATGGCAGGCCCCCTTTGATCTCCTTGATTGTCCTGGCGCCACTGACTACCACGACGGTGCTGAACACTCCGAACAGCGTCGTCATGATCGTGAGCCAGGTCTGCGCCGCCGCTTGGACCCGGTCGTAGCGGCCGACTATGAAGTTTTGCATCTCGGTCTGCCATCTGCTGTCGGGAATGGCTTGAGGAGTGGTGCCCGCAGACGCGATCACCGATTTCAAGTCCTCGACCACCTTCTCGACCAGCGCGATCAGTTCCGTCCCAGCGTGCGGGTGATTGGCCAGCAAGACCTCGAACTGGGCCTGCCATTCGGCCGCCAACTCGGCTTGCGCCTGCGGGGACGCGGCAGGAAGCTGCTGGCGGGTCGCGTCGAGTTTCTGCCGGATCTCACGGCCCGGCGTACCGCGCCCGAACAGCCGCGCAACCTTGAGCCGGACGCCGTCCCAGTCGTCGGTGACCATTACCTGTACCAGCGCAGTCCCGGCCATCGCGGCCAGTGGAGCAAACACCATTCCCGACCCCCTTCGGCGAGCGCGATCTAACGATCGCACGCGTGCCCGCAGCGCGCCATGCCAGACGATCCCATCACAAGCGCCCGTCGTTGGGGGTCGCAGGTGCCGGTGGACTCTGGAAACGGACCCCTCAGTAGCCTTTACCGGCCTGCGGGCTGAGGGCGTCTCACGGCGGCCCCGTTTCCGGCAATAGCCAGGGGGGGCCTCTGGCGCCTTCAAGGTCCTGCCTACTTACTCCTGCGAGTACCGGCATTTACGATGGGAGGCGAGGTACGGAGTGACATCACACGATGTGACGGAGTTCGGCGGCTGGCCCCGGCCGCCGCAGTGGGTGTGGGCAGCCGCCGGGCTTGCCGTCGTGGCGGTGCTGGTCGTCGTGGTCGTCGCTCGCACCGGGCCGCACCACGCCCCCGTTTCCTCGGCGGCCCGCACCAGTGCCAGTTCCTGGTCGGCGTATGCCGAAGGCGGGGCGTGTGGCATTCTGGCCCCGGGCGGCACGGTGCGGCTGTGGAACCCGGCCACCGGCCCGCCGACCGGTGGGGTGGTCGCTTCCCCTGAATGTCTGCCAGGGCCCATGTCGGCACGCGTTCCGTAAGCCGCCAGGCTTGCTGTCCGCTGAATGCCCGTTAACGGACATCCGACGAAGTTGACGCGGGCGCCTGCGCTGACCAGGCCTGCTCCTGGGGATGATCGGGCCGTGGCGGAGCGGGCGCGTGCCCGCCGGGAGGCAAGACGGCAGCTAGCCTGAGCCGCGGCGCAGGCTGGCCGAGGCCGAGGATGCGTGTGTCGCCGCCTTCGCCGCCGTGACCGCGTTCGGCGCGGCGGGTGACCGCTTCACTGCTGCCGACCAAGCCCTCGATATGGCCTGCGGGGAACGCCTCGGGCGCCTGCGAGCGGTAGGCGGCCCGGCCGGCCCACGAACTGGCCGACGCAGCTGTGGGCGAATCGGCGCGAGGCCGCCGGTCACTCCGCCAGTACGCAGGCCTTGTGGGTGAGGTCCGCGGTGGTGGTGGCCCGCTGGCGGCCGACCTCGATCCAGGCCTCGATCAGCGTCTGGTCTGCCCCGGCGGCGATGCAGAGGTCGGCGATCTGGCGGTACCGGGCGGCGTCGCTGTGGTGCTCGCCATAGCCGAGGGCCAGGCCGGCGCACTCAGCCAGCAGGTCGACCCATCCGGCCGGGACCTGTTCCGGTTCGGCGTCCGTCGTAGCTTCCTGGCCGGCTGTGGGCCTGCCGCTGGGCGCGGGCCGGGCCGCCGGCGCTGCGGCCTGGGCGGCGGACAGACGATCCGAGGCGAGACTGCTCATAGTCACCAGAGTGTGTTCGGTGGGCTGCAAGGTCTAACGGTTGTTTCGAACGTGGCTTCGTATACTGGTTGTCATGGCTGGGCCGCCAGGGTGGTGGTCGCATGGCGAGCCGGACCCGCCCTGGTGCCTGGCCGGGATACCTCCCGCCACGGATGGAACGTGGGGCGGCTTGAGCGGGTTCCGCGTTCAATCGTTGAGGGCAGCCCCGCGACGCCTGCAGCTACGCCCGCCAGCCTGGCCGTCTCGTGGTCTCAAATGTGGTCTCATTCGCCTGGGTTCGCGGGCGTCCGCCAAGACCCATCCGTCACGGTCCGCCCAGGTCGCGGACGGTCGCGGACCCCGGTGAACGCGGGTCAGCATTGTTGGAAAGCGTGTTGGCGTTGCGTCGCACAGCGAAGGCCGGCTGATTGCCGAATTCAGCCTTTTCTCTACAAATCGATCCCGGCGGCCACTGCCAAGGGCCCGGCGGCTGCGAGAAAGACCGCAAGACTCGACCCGCGAAGTGCCAGCTGTAGGATAGGCTGCTGCCCCACCGGTACTTTCTTGCTAGTAGCACGTGCTCGTTGGTTCTCCTCTGTCCCGCTCCAGCTGAGTCGCCTGACGACGCGGGTTCTGGTGTCCATGGAGGGGGCGCGGAAATGAAAGCATGGCTGCCAGGCAGGCATTCTGTGCGGCGGGCGAGGAGAATAGCCAAGCCACGCATGATTTGCGCGGGGTTGGTTGCTATCGCATATACTGCCTTGCTGGCCTTTGCTGGAATCACCGTTCCGGCGCAAGCTAGCACGGCGGTCACTTTCGACGGATCACCTGGCACCGGGCCCCCGCCAGCCACACTCGGCCCTTATACGATGACAGCGTTCGGCACCGACTCCCAGGCGGCGGGCGGCACACTGGTAGCCGGGGTGAATGACCCGGCCGGGAACATCTCTTTTAGCCCGTCGCTCTACCACTACACGGTGGGCGCAGGTTGGGCTACGTGGAGCAACGGCTACACCGGGGACGTCTACGACCTGGGGCGGGACTCGGGTGGAAGCGTGACCGTCACCCTGCCAGCCGGCACGGACGCCTTCTACTTGTATGCGGAACCCAACCCGTTTGCGGTGATCGACATAACCGCGACCACCAACGATGGAACCACCTCTGGGAGCATCCCCGTCCAGGGCGATGCCGGTGCACAATACTTTGGGTTCTACACCGACGGCTCAGCGTCCATTAGCTCTGTCACAGTGAGTTCCAGTCAGGACTTCGCGATCGGCGAGTTCGGGATCAACACCACCGGGGCTGGTTGCACGACGCCGCCGAACCGACCGCAGAACGTGCAGAACTCTGATGTGCTCGTCTTGGACAATAGCGGAGCCGGGCAGGTCGTGGTGGATTGGAGCGCACCGGCCCCGACTTGTGACCCAGTCGCAGGTTACAACATCGTGGAAATAGACGCGCAGGGCCGCCCGGGTCAGACCGTGGATACGGTCCCGGCTTCAGCCACAACTGACATCATTGGAGGCCTCAATCTCTGCACCTTCTACCGCTTCGGGGTGGTGGCGGTTGGGGCTGACGGCCAGCAGTCACCGGTCGCCTACCCATCCAATCAGGCGTTCACAACCGCGCCGCCGATGTCCAGTCCTCCGGTGGTCACGATCCTGCTTCAGGGCGTTAACTCGTCGCTGCTGCCAGGATTTCCAGCTACTAGCTGGAACCCACTGCGCACCGACTATTGCACGAGCCCAGACGGCATCAATGCCGACATCGGCAAGCCTGGGCAGGTCCCCGCGCTTGCGTCGCTCGCCTATGACTGGCTGAATGTGAAAGATGCAGGGATGGCCGACTACGCCGGGCCAGGGGCGGGAAATAACCTCATTGACTCCGCAGCCTCCACCGGCGGCCTGGTACTCCCGTTTTCCTACAACGGCGCGACCCTTACTGGGCCCGCCTCCTCTCCGACCTTTACCGTGCAGTCTTACACCAAGGATGACGTCGCGAACTCGCTTCCTATCCCAGAAACACACAAACTTGACGTCGAGATCGCCGAGATCAACAATCTGTGGCCGAACGCGAAGATCATAGTCGTCGGGCATTCCAACGGCGGGCTGATTGCGCAGCAGTGGTGGTGGAATTACGGCCGGTACCTCCCGCGGGGCGTCGTACAGGTGTTCTCGCTAGACTCCCCGATCAACGGCGTCTACGCCGGGACGATCTGCAACTCGCAAAACCCTGCTGACAAAGTCGGCTGCCGACTGCTAAGCGCATTCCTCCCGGTCAGCCACAAGCTGCTGGCCAACTACGGAACCCTGTGGCGGAACCAGGCGGCCAACGACTCGCAGTACCTGGCGGCGGACCAGCAAGACGGCCTCTACACCCCCATCGTCACGCTCGGTGACCCCCTCTATGACGCCACAGACAACGGCGCCCGGACCCACCAGACGCCGGGTGCCTGCGACTTCTCCAGCCAGGGCACCAACATCGGCTGGGCCTCCCAGGGCCTCCTCACCGGCTGCCAGTTTGCCGGTGTAGACAGGGTCGAGATCGCGTGCGACGGAGCCAACGCATGCTACGACGGCAGCTCGTTCCCCTTCGGGGCGCCCTTCGACCTGTGGATCCACTCGTGGGTGAAGAACTCCACCGTCACCATTCACAGCGTCATGGACTACGTGAACAACTAGGCATGGGGGAGCCAGACCACTCGCTGCTTTCACACCTGGGAACGTGAAGGCGATCCTCGCACCGGCAGCGCTCGGCTAAGGGAGGGCCCCGTGTTGCCGTCAACAGCTGACGATACGTGTAGTGTCGCGTCACCATCCGTGAGACAACAGGTGCGACCGACAAGGACGAGTGCTGCGATCAAGTCGACCGCGCCCGATACGCGCCCGGCCAGGACACCTACGAGCACGTTCTCGCAGGTCAGGAGCGTACACAGCAACCTTCTCCGGAGCCGTGAGCGTAGTCTCGGAGCCTTCCGGACGCTCGGAGCGCTTCGAGGGACCGGAGAATGGACGGAGAAAGTTAGCAGCCCAGTGGCGTCTCTGCAGGTGATGGTCTGCATGAGAGCGGTGTGGAAGACCGTCGGCGCGGGCCGTGGCGGTTACGTGGCGCCTGGGCCGGTTTGCGGGTCTAGTCTTTTGTGTGCCGCGGTCGGCGTTGGGGGCGGGGGTGGAAGGTGGAAGGTGGACGGCGCTGACAGGCCGTCGGAGGTGGTGACGGCAACGCTGCCCAGTGGTGTGCCGGTCAGGGTGGAGCTGGCCGAGCCGGGCGCTGGTGATGGGGTGACCAGTGTCGGGTTGCGTGATCTGGACCTCAGCGGCGCGCTGGATACGGTGGGTGAGATCGGCGCGGTGGTGGTGGACAAGCTCAAGGCGGCCAGGCCTAGCAAGGCGACCGTGGAGCTGCGGTTCGGGTTTGCGGTGGAGGCGGGCAAGCTGACGGCGCTGTGGGTGGGCGGCAAGGGTGAGGCGTCGCTGACGGTGACGTTGGAATGGTCGGGGCATCCTGGTGTTTCGGCGGGCGGGGATGGCTGAGCGGCTGGAGGATCTGCTGCGGGCCTGCACCGTGCGGGTGATGGGCGGGCCGATGCCGGGCGCGGGGTTCTTCGTGGCACCGGGGAAGGTGTTGACGTGCCTGCATGTGATTGGGGACAGCCCGGCGTTAACGGTGGGCTGGGAACGGGACGGGCAGCAGGCGGTTGAGGTCCCGGTACTGGGCCGGGTGCTGGTGCTGGCTGACCGGGGCCGCCCGATCCCGGCTTTGGATGCCGATTACCCCGACATCGCCGTGCTGGAGGTCGGGGACCTGGGTGGTCATCCGTGTGTCGGGATCGATGCGGAGTGGCCGGGGCAGGAGGACCGTTTCCAGGTTTACGGGTACCCGCGGGAGGGCGGGGCGGTGCGGCTGACGCCGGCGCGGCTGACCTACCGGGGCACCCAGGGCACCGCACCCACTCTGTATTTGGATTTGGCGTCGGACACGGTCAAGCCGGGGATGAGCGGCGCGGCGGTGCTGAACTTGCGGTCGGGGGCGGTGTGCGGGGTGGTGGTGGCCAGCAAGCATCCGGCCCAGCCCGCGGGTGCCCTGGCGGTTCCGTGGTCGGCGATCGACGCAGGCCTGGGCGAGGTGCTGGCCGCCAACCGGGCCTTCCACCTGCAGGACCGGCGCTGGAACACCGCGGCAGCGGCGGGCCGCGCGCCGCCCGGCGGGGTGGGCGCGGGTGTTGCCGGTGGCCCGCATGCTGCCCAGGCGGGCGGGGACCTGGCTGGCCTGGCCACTGGTCGGGACGTGGGCGGGTTGGCTGGCCGGGATCCCGTGCGGGTGTTCATTTCCTACGCCCACGACGATGAGGTGCACGAGGAGCGGGTCCGGGGCTTTTGGCTGTTCTTGCGCGGGCACGGGGTGGACGCGCGGCTGGACCTGCCGGCCGCCGAGGAGCGGGTGGACTGGGCGCAGTGGATGACCCAGCAGGTCCGCGAGGCCGGCCGGGTGCTGGTGATCGCCTCCCCGGAGTACAAGCGGCGGGCGGAAGGGGATGCCCCGCCGGGTGAGGGACGCGGGGTGCAGTGGGAGGCGCGGCTGATCCGGGAGGTGTTCTACGCCGACCAGCAAGCAGGGTTGCGGCGGGTGCTGCCGGTGGTGCTGCCAGGCTGCTCGGCCGAGGACATCCCGCTATGGCTGGCCCCGGCATCCACTACCCACTACCTGGTCAGCGACTACAGCGCGGCCGGGGCCGAGAAGCTGCTGCGAGTGCTGACCGGCCAGCCGTCGGAGACCGAGCCGCCGCTGGGCACGGTGCCTGTGCTGCTGCCGCGGACCGGGGCCCAGCCAACGGCGTCGCAGCCACGAGCTGGCCTGGCATCAGACACTTGTGCCCGCGCGGGGCAGCCGGTGTTGCGGACCGAGGTGGTGATCGAGGCCGCCGTGTCGGCGGAGGGAATGCTGGCGTCGGCGGTGTGGCTGGCCGGGTCGCTCATCTGCCGGCAGGAGGCTCGGCTGCCGGGTGAGGTGGCGCAAGTGTGGGGTGCGCTGCGGCTGCCCGCGCTGGCCGCTGGTGAGCGCATGGCGGAGGCGGGCCGCCGCCTGGCGGCGGTGTTGCTGGATGACGCGGCCCAGGGGGTGCTGGCCGGGCTGGTGAACCGGCTGCGCCCGGGTGACAGGGTGGAGGTGGTGCTGGCCGCGGATGGGCCGGCGCTGTCGCTGCCGGTGGAGCTTATCCGCCTGAGCGGGGAGGCGGGTGGGCAGGTAGGGCCGCTGGGGCTGCTGCCGGGGGTCAGCGTGTCCCGCCGCCTGGCTGCGCCGGGCCACGAGCCCGGGCGGAAGGCCCCGGACGCGCCCTCTCCTGGGGTGCGGGCGGCGGGGCCGGTGAAGGTGCTGGCGGCGGTCGCCGCCCCGGATGAGACCAAGACAGCCAGCGCGCCGCTGGATGTTGAGGCGGAGATGGCGGCGGTGCTGGACGCCGTCACCGGCGTCGCCGAGCCGCACGCCCAGGTGCGCATTTTGGAGGTCGCGTCGCTTTCGGCGATCCGGCAGGCCCTGGAACAGGACGCCTTTCACGTGCTGCACCTGTCCGCGCACGGATCACCGGAGTTCGTGGAGCTGGAAGACGAGGACGGGAACCCGGTGCCGGTGACCCCGGAAGCGCTGATGCAGGCGGTGCGGCATGCCGGGCGGCCGGTGCCGCTGATCGTGCTGTCGTCGTGCTCGGGCGGGGCCACCGGGTCGGTGTCGATGGCCGCCGGGCTGCTCGGCCAGGGCGCCGACCGGGTGATCGCGATGCTCGCCCCGGTCACCGACACCTACGCCACCACGCTGGCCCGGCATTTCTACCGGGAGTTGTCCGCCCACCCGGACTTGACCGCCGGGGGCGCGCTGGCCCGTGCGCGGTACCTGGCCGAAGAGGACCGCCTGCGAACAAGCAAGGATCACCCGCCCGTCCCGGAGTATGGGGTGGTCGCACTGCTGGCGGCCGGCGGGGACGCCCCGCTGGTGGACCCGGCCCTCCCGGCGGCGCCGCTGACAGTGATGACGACACCGCCGCAGGGCACGCTGGTGCGGGACCTGCCGATGGGCGCGCTGATCGGCCGCCGGCCCGAACTGCGCACCGTCATGGGAATCCTGCGCCGCACCCCGGACGGGGTGGCGCGGTTTGGCGCCGTCAGCGGGGTGACGCTGACCGGGATCGGCGGGATCGGCAAGACCGCCGTGGCCGGTCGGGTGATCTCCCGGCTGCGCGACGAGGGCTGGCTGATCGCCGTGCACGAGGGCCGGTGGAACCCCACCGCCCTGATCGGCGCCACCGCCGCCGCGGTCACCCAAGCCCTCCCAGGTATCGGCGACCCCGACCGCGCATCCGCGCTGCGGGCTGCCTTGGGTCGGCTGTCCGACCCCGGCAGCGACGATGGGCCGAAGCTGGCCGCGGTCGCCGGGCTGCTGGGCAGCCAGCGGCTGCTGGTGGTGTTCGACGACTTCGAGCAGAACCTCACCCCGGGCGGGGAGGCATTCCTGGACCCGGCGATCGATGAGGTCATCACCGGCCTGGCCGACGCCGCCGGCGCCGGGGCGCTGTTGCTGACCTGCCGCTACCCGCTGCCCGGTGAGGACCGGTTCGTGGCCCGTGTGCCCATCCCGCCGTTGTCGGCGGCGGAGTTGCGGCGGCTGTTCTTGCGCCTGCCCGCCCTGGCCGGCCTGGACGCCGAGGACAAGCGGCTACTGGCCCGCACCATCGGCGGGCACCCGCGGCTGATCGAGTTCACCGACGCGCTGCTGCGCGGCGGCCGCGCCAGCCTCAAGCCCGTCCAGGTCAAGCTCCGCGACCTGGCCCGCGCCCACAGGATCAGCCTGGAGCGGCAGCCGTCCCTGGATATGGCGGTAGACCAGGCGGTGCTGCTAGGCAGCGCCGACATCCTGCTGACCGAACTGACCGGGCTGCTCACCCCACCCCAGGCCGGCATGTTGCGCCAGGTTGCGGTCTGCCGCGCCCCGATGACCCTCGACGACCTGGCCTACGCCCTCACCCCCAGCCAGGACACCACTGACGGCGGGAGCCAGTTCTCCCTGGCGGGCCTGCGTGCCGACGTGGACCGGCTGCAAGACCTCACCCTGCTCACCCCCGGCGACGACATCATCATGCACCCGTGGACCGCCGGCCTGGTCACCCGCAACACCGGTGACGGCCTCGGCCCCGAGCATCAACGGGCACTGGCGATGCGGCTCCGCCGCTTCCAGCAACGCCGCGGCGGCTACGGCGACTTGATCGACATCCCCCGCCACTTGGCCGCCCTCCACCGCTACGACGACATCCCCGGCATCGCCGGGCAGGCCACCCAGGTCCTGCCCGGAACCCTCGCCACGGTCGCCTACCTGGCCGAGATCCGCCCCCTGATCCCCCCTGCCGAGCGGGCCTGGATCGTCGTCGCCGACCTTGAAGTCCAGGCCCTCCTCCGCGCCGGAGACCTGCCTGCAGCCATCCGGCAACTCCAAGTCATCCACCAGCACGTCCAGGCCCGCGCCGCCGCCGACCCGGCCAACACCGGGTGGCAGCGGGACCTGTCGGTCAGCCACGGCAGGCTGGGGGATGTGGCGGTGGCGGCCGGGGACCTGGCCGCCGCCCGCACCGCCTACCAGGCCAGCCTGGACATCTTCGTGCGGCTGGCCGCCGCCGACCCGGCCAACACCGGGTGGCAGCGGGACCTGTCGGTCAGCCACGGCAAGCTGGGGGATGTGGCGGTGGCGGCCGGGGACCTGGCCGCCGCCCGCGCCGCCTACCAGGCCGGCCTGGACATCTTCGTGCGGCTGGCCGCCGCCGACCCGGCCAACACCAGGTGGCAGCGGGACCTGTCGGTCAGCCACAACAAGCTGGGGGATGTGGCGGTGGCGGCCGGGGACCTGGCCGCCGCCCGCGCCGCCTACCAGGCCGGCCTGGACATCGCCGCGCGGCTGGCCGCCGCCGACCCGGCCAACACCGGGTGGCAGCGGGACCTGTCGGTCAGCCACGGCAAGCTGGGGGATGTGGCGGTGGCGGCCGGGGACCTGGCCGCCGCCCGCGCCGCCTACCAGGCC
>Ga0207646_10006766_pt1 | contig 11799 bp, 9 predicted proteins | sample KBSK5502metaG_FD_184343 | JGI IMG/M metagenome (GOLD analysis project Ga0207646, IMG submission 184343) | Corn, switchgrass and miscanthus rhizosphere microbial communities from Kellogg Biological Station, Michigan, USA - KBS K5-50-2 metaG... | ecosystem: Host-associated > Plants > Roots >...
TGCGCTCCTCCTGCGGGCACGGATCCCGTCCCTGGTGCGCGTGTCGGACGCCTTCTCCCGACGCGGAGGTCAGTCCGCGGGCGCCGAAACTGGAGGGTTCAGGGGCGGGGAGCGTGCGTGATGGGGTGAGTCCCGCCTACCCTACGCCGATCCTGCGAAAGGCGCTTTGCGCGCCCCATGGGGACTCGTGCGCAACTCGGGATGCCGAGTCAGAATCCCCGTTTGCGTGCGGGATCGGTCACCCACCGTTCTCGATCGTGCACGCTCGACCCCGATTTGACCCGGAATCCAAGTCGCGGACGCATCTCACCACAGAGCCCGGGCCGGCATGGCCGACCCGGGCTCGAGGCTGAGGCGATCGAGGGCTATGCCGCGGCCGCTCCCAGCTCGCCGAAGGCCTCGCCGGCCTCCGTCTCGGAAGTGATCGCGCGGGCTCGGCCACGAAGCGCGAGCGCCGCCACGGCGCCGGCCGCCACGACCACCGCGCCGACCCGCATCGCCGGGATCAGCCCGTCGACGAAGGCCCCCCCGGTCGCGTACGAGCCGTTGGCCGAGAAGACCGACGCCAGCACCGCGACCCCGAAGACGCCGCCGAGCTCGCGGATCGCGTTGTTGGCGCCGGACGCCTTGCCCTCCTCGTCGGGGCGGACGGCCGACAGGACGACGTTCGCGATCGGGGCGAAGAACAGGCCCATCCCGGTGCCGGCGACGATGAACGCCGGAACGAGGACGAGGTAGTCGACCGTCGGCGTCATCACTGCCGACATCCAGCCGAGGGAGGCGGCCATGAGGCCCATCCCCAGCACGAGGAGCGGCCGCGTCCCCGTCCGTGACGAGAGGAGACCCGCCAGCGGCGCGACGAAGACCGGCATGATCGTCCACGGCAGCGTCCGGAGACCGGCCTGCAACGGGCTGTAGTGCTGGACGACCTGGAAGAACTGGGCGAGCAGGAAGATCGAGCCGAACATCCCGAAGTACATCAGGAGCGACACGACGTTCGCTGCGGTGAAGTTGCGGGAGCGGAATAGGCGGAGGGGGAGCATCGGCTCACCGCTCCGTGCCTCCCACGCGACGAACATCGCGAGGAGCACCGCGCCGACGACGAACGCGGCGACGATCGTCGGGCTGGTCCAGCCGAGCTCGTTGGCCCGGACGAGGCCCCACACGACGGCGAGCAGGCCGCTGCTGACGAGCCCGAGACCGGGCAGGTCGAGGCGGGTCGACGGGCCGTGGGTCTCGCTCAGGCGGAGGAACGCCAGCGGGATCGCCACGAGGCCGATCGGGACGTTGATCCAGAAGATCCACTGCCAGGCGAGGCCTTCGGCGATCGCACCACCGACGAGCGGGCCGATGGCGATCGCGAGGCCGGCGATGCCGCCCCACGCTCCGAGCGCGACCGCGCGTCGCTCGCGCGAGACGGCGGCCGACAGGATGGTCAGGCTGAGCGGCGTCAGGATCGCCCCGCCGAGGCCCTGGATCGCGCGGGCGACGATCAGCGTGGTGACGCTCGACGACAGGGCGGCGATGGCCGAGCCGCCGGTGAAGATGGCGAGGCCGATGATGAACAGCCGCTTCCGGCCGAACCGGTCGCCCAGCGCGGCGCCCGTCATGAGCAGGACGGCGAAGGTCAGGGTGTAGGCGTTGACGATCCACTCGAGCTCCGACAGGTTGGCGTGGAAGCTCTCTCGGATCACGGGCAAGGCGGTCGTGACGACGAGGTTGTCGAGCGCGGCCATGAACAGCGCGATCGAGCTGATCGCGAAGGTCCAGGCGACGCTCACGGGTCGGGTCATGGCTCTCGGTCTCCTTGTTTGTTAGTAGTTACTAAGTACTCAGACGAAAAAAGGGGCGCGCGTCCGTCGGTCGTCAGCGGCCCTCCTCGAGCATCTCGAGGGTCCACGTGTTCGCCTCGCCGGGCAGGCCGATGGCCGCCCCCAGGTTGAGGAGCATGCCCTCGGCGAAGAACCGGTGGGTGTCCTCGCGGGTCGCGCCCGACACGTCGCGGACGCGGGCGTAGAGCCGGGCCCAGCCGTCGCGCACGGCGGCCTGGATCTCCGGGTCGGAGCAGGCGGCGTAGGACTGGAGCTGGACGAGGAGGAGGGTCCGATCGGCGAGGAGCTTCTTGTAGGCAAGGCCCATCGCCTTAAGGGACGTGTCGCAGTCGTCGGTGCCAGGAGTCCACCGGGCGGCCGCTTGCTCGAAGACGCCGATGATCCGCTCGAAGCAGCTCCGGGTGACGGCGAGGAACAGGTCCTTCTTCGTCCCGAACAGCTGGAACACGTACGGCTGCGAGACGCCGACCCGCCGGGCGATCGCCTCCGTCGACGCACCGACGAGCCCGCCGGTCGCGAACTCCTCGGTCGCGGCGGCGATGATCGTGTCGCGCCGCTCGTCCGCGCTCATCCGCGGCCCGCGCTGCGAGCCGGGGGAGCGGGTCCTGAGGCCTGTGGCGGTCGTCATGCGAGTAACTTAGCAATCACTAAGTCACATGTCAACCCCGAGACGACCGCCAGCGCCCGAAATCGCCTCCGGCGACTTGTCCGATCGCGGCCGCGCTGCGAGAATACTCCCTGGGAGTATCAGCGTCGGCGATCCAGGAGCCCGAATGGACGGACACGAACACCACGCTCAGGCTCGGGAGCACGAGATGAGCGCTGCCGGTCACGACCGGCATGCCGGTCATTCCGTCGCGATGTTCCGCGACAAGTTCTGGCTGAGTCTCGCCCTCACGATCCCGGTCGTCCTCCTCAGCCGCGATATCCAGGACTGGTTCGGCTACCGGCTACCCGACTTCCCGGGTTCGAGCTTCGCCGCTGCGATCCTCGGCAGCGTCGTCTTCCTGTACGGAGGGCTGGTGTTCCTCCGGGGCGCCCGCGGTGAGCTGGCCGAGCGGCAGCCGGGAATGATGACCCTGATCTCGCTGGCGATCCTCGTCGCGTTCGCAACGAGCTGGGCAGGAACACTGGGCGTCTTCGACGTCGCGATCTGGTGGGAGCTCGCCACCCTCATCACGATCATGCTGCTAGGCCACTGGCTGGAGATGCGCTCGATCGCTCAGGCCCGCGGCGCCCTCGCCGCCCTGGCGGAGCTGCTACCCGACACCGCCGAGCGGGCAACGGCCGGCGGCACGGAGGAGGTCCCGACCGGAGCGCTCGTGGCGGGCGACGTGATCCTCGTCCGGCCTGGCGGACGGGTTCCCGCGGACGGCGAGGTGATCGACGGCAGCGCCGACGTCGACGAGTCGCTTGTCACCGGCGAATCGCGGGCCGTCCCCAAGGAGTCAGGCGACCGCGTGATCGCGGGGACTCTTGCGGCCGGTGGTTCGCTGCGCGTCCGGGTCATCGCGATGGGCGACGCGACCGCCCTGTCCGGGATCATGCGGCTGGTCGAGGCTGCCCAGGCGTCCGCCTCGCGGGCCCAGGCCCTGGCGGACCGCGCCGCAGCGATCCTCTTCTACGTCGCCCTCGCCGCGGGCACCATCACGCTCCTCGGTTGGTGGCTCCTGGGCGACCGCGAAGGCGCCCTGGTCCGAACGGCCACGGTCCTCGTCATTGCCTGCCCGCACGCGCTGGGCCTGGCCATCCCCCTCGTGATCGCGATCTCGACGTCGCTCGGCGCGCGAAACGGGCTGCTGGTGAAGGACCGGATGGCGCTCGAACGCGCACGGACCGTGGACACGGTCATCTTCGACAAGACCGGCACGCTCACGAAGGGTGAGCCAGCGCTGGCCGAGGTGACCGATGACGAAGCGCTTCGTCTCGCCGCTGCGGTCGAAGCGGACTCGGAGCACCCGATCGCGCGCGCGATCACCGAAGGTGCCCGCGCCCGGGGCCTGGACGTCCCGGCCGCGAGGGGCTTCGAGGCGCTCGCCGGTCGCGGGGCGCAGGCCATCGTGGACGACCACGAGGTCGCGGTCGGCGGACCGCGACTGCTGGCGGATCGCGGGCTCCGGGCACATCCGTCGGCCGAGGGATGGGACGCCCAAGGCCGGACGGTCCTCCACGTCCTCGTCGACGGCGCGGTCGCCGGCGTCATCGCGGTCGAGGATCAGGTCCGGCCTGAATCCCGCGAGGCCGTCGACTCTCTCCACCGGCTCGGCGTGCGCGTGGCAATGATCACGGGCGACAGCCAGGCCGTCGCCGACACGGTCGCGCGCCGGCTCGGGATCGACGACGTCGCGGCCCAGGTGCTCCCGGCGGACAAAGCGGACGCGGTCCGCCGGTTCCAGCAGGGCGGCCGTCGCGTGGCGATGGTCGGTGACGGGGTGAATGACGCGCCGGCGCTGGCGACCGCGGACGTCGGGATCGCGATCGGGGCCGGGACCGACGTCGCCGTAGAGAGCGCCGGGATCGTCCTCATCCGGAGCGACCCGCGGGACGTCGTGGGAGCGATCGAGCTGTCCCGGGCGACGTACGCGAAGATGGTCCAGAACCTCGTCTGGGCGACCGGTTACAACCTCGTCGCGATCCCGATCGCCGCGGGCGTGCTGGTGCCATGGGGAATCGACCTGCCGATGGCCGTCGGGGCGATTGCGATGAGCACGTCGACGATCATCGTCGCGGCCAACGCCCAGCTCCTCCGCCGCCTGCGGCTGCGCCGCGCGCCGGCCGCGGCGGTCCCAGATCGCAACCCGAGGTCTGCGACCCTGACGTAGCGTCGGTGGCGGAGCGGGCTCCGCGAACGGCAGGCGCCGATGACGTCCAGCCACGCGTCACCCAATCGGCCGAATGGCGCGGCGCTGTCATCGGATCGTCATCCCGGCGTCACCGCGTCTCGGCAGGCTCCGAGTCAGCCATGCCAGGGAGGTTTCGCATGATGACTCGACCGACGATCGCCCTTCGGACTGCCACCCTCGCGGCCGTTCTCGCGGTCGCCGGCCTCGCTGGTTGTACGGCGCCCGCGGCCTCGACTACGCCAACGGTCGCGCCCTCCGCAAGCGAGGCGATGATGGAGCACAGCGCGTCACCCAGCGAGGCGATGATGGAGCCCAGCGCCTCGCCCAGCGAGGCGATGATGGAGCCCAGCGCCTCGCCCAGCGAGGCGATGATGGAGCACAGCCCGGCGCCCTCCGGTTCGTGACGCTTCTGCTCGCCTTCGCGTTCGTTGCGGGGCTGCTGACGATCCTTGCGCCATGCACGCTGCCCGTCGTGCCGCTGCTGCTCGGCGCCGCGGCCGGCGACGGCCGACGGCGGGTCGCCGGCATCTTCACCGGCTTCGCGGCGAGCTTCGTCGCGGCGACGGTCCTCCTGTCGGCGTTCCTCGCCGCGGTCGGTCTCACGACCGACCGCTTGCGACTCGTCGCCGTGGCCGCGCTCGGGCTGATCGGCTTGACCCTCGCGATTCCGCGCCTCGGCGCCTGGCTCGAACGGAAGATCCCGAGCCGCGCGGTCACGATCGGCGCCAGCGCTGGACCGGGTTTCGGCGCTGGCTTCGCGATCGGAGCTGGTGTCGGCCTGGTCTGGGCTCCATGCGTGGGTCCGATCATGGCCGCGGTCATCGCGGCAGCCGTGGTCAGCGGTCCCACGACGGCGTCCGCGGCAATCGCGGTGGCGTACGTCCTTGGCGCGATTGTTCCGCTCGCCGCGATCGCACGCTGGGGACGGCGGGTCGCGGGCATGGCCGACGGGGACCGCGGCGACCGGATCCGGCGTGCGTTTGGCGTCGCGATGACCACCACGGCCGTGGTCGTGCTCACCGGGCTCGATGTCCCGCTTCAGGCTCGCGTGAGCGCCGTGCTGCCGCCCGAGCTCGCCTCGGCGTTGTTCGCCCTCGAACAGCAGCCAGCCGTCCAGGAGGAGTTGCAGATGCTTCGTCCCGCCGATCCCGCCGCGGCGCAGTCCATGCCGCTCGAGGATCTCGGACCGGCGCCTGAGCTCACCGGCATCACGACCTGGATCAATAGCCCGCCCACGACCCTGGCGCAGCTCCGGGGCAAGGTCGTTCTGGTGCATTTCTGGACCTTCGGTTGCATCAACTGCATCCACGTCCAGCCGTACGTCAACGCCTGGTTCGACCGCTATGCCGCCGAGGGTTTCGTCGTCCTCGGGGTCCACACGCCCGAGCTGTCCTTCGAGCGCGATGTCGACAACGTCCGACATGCGGTCGCCGAGGCGGGGATCCGCTTCCCGGTCGCCTTCGACCCAGACTTCGCGACCTGGAACGCCTACCGCAACAACTACTGGCCGGCGTTCTACTTCGTCGACAAGGCCGGCCGGATCCGCCATGTCCATTTCGGCGAGGGCGACTACGACGGCTCCGAGAACGTCATCCGGGAGTTGCTCGCGGAGCCGGGGCCGGTCTGACCGTCGCCCGGCGCCGACATTGGTCGGCCGTCCATGAACGCGGCGAGAAGCCGCCCGGGAGTCGACCGATGACGGTCGGACGGAGCCCGGGCCGGCCACCGCCGACCCGGGCTCAAGAGCCGTGCTATTTGTTTCGGAACGCGGCGCCATCGTAGGTTCCAGCCGGTTCCCCGGCGTGTCGGAACGCGGCGCCGTCGTAGGCTCCAGCCGGTTCTGAAGCGAGGCCGATCGTCGACGTGCCGGCGTTGGTCGCGCCGAGGTACTGCGTGACCCCCGCGCCGACCATTGCTCCGCCAAAGAGTGTCGCGGCGAGGAGCGCCACAAGGGGCGCCGGGGCGAGCGACACGGTCGACAACCGTCGCGTGCTCTGTCCTGCGGTCATCGGAGGGTCTCCTTCCTTCGTCTCGGGTGGGAGCCGAACGGCTCATCCAGGCCGGACGTTATCGACCGCTACTGGCCCGAATCATCGGTGAACTCCCGCATTCCGAGGCCGCCAGGCTCAGTTGGAGGGGTCGATCTCCATCAGTCTGCGAGCGAGCTCGGTGCGATTCCGGGCGCCGACTTTCGCGAGCGCGTTCGACACATGGCGCTCCACGGTCTTGCGCGAGAGGAAGAGCTGTGCCGCGATCTCTGGGTTGCTCGCGCCGTCGATGACCAGGCGGGCGACCTCGACTTCACGCGGGGACAGTTCGACGTCCCCTGACAGAACGCCCGCCTCCAGCGGCTGTCGGCCGGCCGGTCCTCGGCGCCAGGTCCGAATACCGAGCTCGCGGAGACCACGATCGGCGACGCGCCCGAGGGCGACCGAGCCCGCGGCACGAGCCTCGACTGCAGCGGCCGAGAACTGCGCGACGGCTGCCTCTCGGTCATCCCCTGACAGAACCTTGGCGAGGTCGAGCCGGAGGCCGATCGCGTCGATGACCCGGCCCATCGGCGCGGCTGCGGCCAATGCCGCCGAGAGGCGGCCGGCGGCCGGCTGTGATGAGGCGGATTCCTGAGCGGCGAGGAGACCCTCCACCCACTGCCGGGTCACGGCGTCCTGCGGGTTCGGATCGGGGCGCGCGGCGTCCCATGCTGCGATCGTCTGGCTGGCCTCGGTCCATCGTCCGACCGAGGCCAGTGCCTTTGCACCCCACAGTTCGAGCTCCAGACCACAGCGGGGACAACCGGATTCGGCCGCACATCGCCGGCCTGCCTCGACCTGGTCGACGACATCGTTGGCTGCGGCGGGGCCGTCGAGCAGGGCCAACCAGGTCGCGAGCAGCTGGTAGGCAGCCATGGCTGAATGGCGATCCTGGGTCTCGCCGTCCCGCATCAGCTGCGCGACCGCCGTCCGACGATCTCCGAGGTGGAACGCCAGTTCCTGTGCCACGAACTGGCTGCGGCCCAGCAGTCGGCCGCGCGGCCCGATCCGGTCGACGAGGCCGAGCGTCTCGCGGATCACTTCCTGCGCCGCGCCGACCTGCCCGCTTTCGAGCAAGGCGCCGGCGAATGGGAAGCCCGCCTCGACGGAGAGCGATGGATAGACGCGCCGATGGCCCTCTTCCCAGGCGCGTTGTCGCGTCGCGAGCGCCTCGCGAGATTCACCCCGGATCGACGCCGCCGAACCCGTGGCCAACATCGCCCGGATCTCCTCTGCGCCGTCGAACCCGCGGGCGGCGCCGGCATACGCTTGGGCCACATCGGCCACGACCCGCCACTGGTCGTCCTGCACTGCCGCGGCGAAGGCGACCCTCAGCGCACCGATCACGGCCCGTCGATCATCGGTGGGAAGCAGGTTCATGCCGCCGATCGCATCGGCGAGGCGCACGGCCTCCGCCGCGGCCCGCCGCGCCAATGGCCAACCGTCGCGCGGTCGATCCTGGAGCCAGATGACGACCTCGGCTTCAAGGGCATCGAGAGCAATGCGATCCGCCGACCTTGTCGCCTCAGCCCGGGCCCGCTCGATCGCCGCCCGACTCGCCGGCTCCAGGTTGAGCTCGTACGCCGCCCGTGCTGCGCCCAGCAGTGCGCGCTCCCGAGCCGGACCCGGCGTCACCTGGTCCGACAGCAGCGTCCACCGTTCGTACGCGATCCGATCCTCGCCCAACTCTGCAGCGAGGGCGGCCGCCGCTTCGCGAAGCTCGACCACTCCCGGATCTGTCGGTTCGGCCTCATCGGCAATGGTCCCGATCAGCTCGAGTCCCTCCGCGCCGAGCCAGCGCCGCCGAGGGGAGCGGACGAGCTGGAGCGACAGATCGACCGTGGGCATCTCTGCGGCCCGCCGATGCCCGAGGGCCGACCGGAGGGTCCCCAGGTCGCCTTGCGCCAGCTCCTCCAGGGTGTTGGCCCAAGCGCGGTGAAGACGCCGGCGCGTCTCTTTGGAGAGTCGCTGGTCCGCGGCGGCCCGGACGAGATCGTGGACCAGCGATACGTTGCGTCCGGTTCGGCTCGCGAGCCCCTTGGCGATGAGGTCATCGAGCGCCGCCAATGCTTGCTGTTCCGACCAGCCTTCGACTCTCAGAATCTCGTCGATCGTCGCCGGCCGACCTCCGACGGCCAAGAGGGCGACCAGCTCGGCGGCATCGGGAGCGGCATATCGGAGTTGAAGGTCGATGACATGATCTGCTCGGCGATTACCCTGACTTCCTGCGAGGACGGCGAGCCAGAACGGAGATCCCGCTGCCTGCGACCAGATCTCTGCCGCGCGCTCCATCCGCGTGTCGGGTGCGAGGGCTCGGGCGAGGCGGATCCCATCGTCGCGATCGAGTGGTTCGAGCTCGGCAACCACGAGCTGATCCGCGTCCGCAAAGACGCGTCGAAGGGCATCGCCATATGAGCCAACGACGGGCGACGGTCGCGACATGGCTAGGAGGCCGACCGCTCGCTGGCCGGACACCGCCGCCCGGAGAAGGTAGTGGCAGAGCGCGAGCGACAATTCGTCGACCCACTGGAGGTCGTCGACGAGGATCAGGAGTGGCACCAGCCGCTCCGAGACGCGTTGGGCAGCCTCGAAGACTCGGATTGGCTCGAGGGCTACCGCATGCGCCGGCTCGCTCAGGAGCTCGCTCAGCCGACCGCCCGGATCGGCGCGGACGAGCGTCCGAAGAAGCTCGGCCGCGGCAGCCAGCGGGACGGTTCGTTCGGGCTCGTAGCCGACAACATCGAGCCCATGGCGGGAGGCGATCGACGATCGTGCTTCGTGCAGGAGCCGGGTCTTCCCCAGGCCTGGTTCACCGACGAACAGGAGAGCCGATGGGCGGCGATCCACGGTGATCGTCCGGCCCAAGGTCCGAATCAGATCGAGCTCCGCGGCCCGACCGACGAAGGGCACGGTCATGGCCCCTGAACCATACGCCCGGGTGGCAGCGCGACCGCCGACTGATACCCGTGCCGCGGGATGCCCGGCGCCTAGATGTACTTCCCAATCACGTTGTTGACGGGCTGAGGGCCCGTCTTCCAGTAGCCCGAGTCTAGGGTCCCCAGTAGCCGGCGGACCAGCTGACCGCGGCCAGCTTCTTCTGGCCGGCCAGCGACGGATGGAAGTAGTCGCGGGTCGAGATGTCGCTTGCGGCGAACGCCAGGTTGAAGACCGCGTTGCCGTCGAAGCGGCATTGGGTGTACCTCGCGCAGACCGTCGCCAACGCGGTGTTGAAGTCGACCTCCCGCCCGAGGACACGGTCGCGCCGGTCGACGTCCGCCTGGGCGGTCGAAAGCGGCCGGGCCAGCATCGACTGGCAGACCTGGCCGAGCGACCAGATGAAGCGGGCGATCCCGTTGTTCTTCAGGACCGACCAGAGGTTCTTCACGTTCGGAACGCTGACGACGTAGATCTTCGTCGTCGGGGACGCCTGGGTGAACGTCGCCATCGCGCTCGAGAACTGGGCCGTGAAGTCGGCCACCGAGGTCATCGCCGCCTCGGTCGGCTGACAGACGTCGTTGCCGCCCATGAGGATCGTGACGTAGTCGACTCCGCGGCCGGCGACGGTCGTGAGCTGGCCGCCCAGGTCGACCATCCGCGCGCCGCTCTTCGCGTCGTTCCAGACGTGGCCGGAAATCGCGGGGTTGAGGCCGAGCAGCCGCGTGTAGTGGCTGACCACCGTCGTGTTCGTGCCGGTCGACCAGGACGCGGCCGGGTTGTCGGTGAAGGCGATGCTGCCGGTGTTGTAGGCCCGGGTGATCGAGTCGCCCGTCGACGCCATCGAGTTCGGGAAGGCGGTGGCCGCCGCCGCACCCGACGTGGCGCCGACGAGGATGCCGATCGCTGCGACCACCGACGCGGCGAACCCAATCCGCCGTTGCCGGGCGATCCCCAACTGCTTGCCGTTCATCGCGACCCTCCTCGCAAGCTCTCCTGCGTTGAAGAGTACGCCTCGACGCCAGCCTTCCCGTCTTGCCGGGAACTTTCGGGGCGTAGGTTGTCCCATACCGAGTGAGCGCGACACGTCGAGTCGCGCCGGATCGGGAGGTCCGATGGATCGGGATCTCGTCGAGCGGGCGATGAGGGGCGATCACGAAGCGTTCGCCGTGCTGGCGAAGGCGTCGGTCGATCGGCTATTCAACGTCGCGCGACTGATCCTCCGCGATCACAACCGCGCCGAGGACGCGACCCAGGAGGCGCTCGTCGCCGCCTGGCACGACCTGCCCGCGCTACGTGATCCCGATCGGTTCGAGGCCTGGCTCCATCGTCTGCTGGTGCGGTCGTGCTATCGCGAAGCCCGACGCTACCGGCGGCTCCAGGAGATGGAGATCCAGGAGCTCGCTGTCGAGGGCGCTGAACCGGACCGCAGTCTCCTGCTCGCGGACCGGGATGTGCTCGAGCGAGGGTTCCGCCACCTCGATCCGGATCAACGCGCCGTGCTCGTGCTCCACCACTACGTCGGCTTCCCCCTCGCGGAGATCGCCGACGTCCTGGGCGTCCCACTCGGGACCGTCAAGTCCCGACTGTTCCGGGCGACCCAGGCGATGCGTTCGGCCCTCGCGGCCGACGCATCGTCGACCCGACTCACCGAAAGGCGGATCGGATGACGCCGCGCGACGAGACCCTCGTGCCTCGCGACGACTTCGACCGCCTCCTCGCGGCCTGGTTCGAGGCCGATGCCACGACTCGGGCGCCCGAGACGATCGCGGATGCCGCGCTCGCCCGGACGTCCGGTACCCGACAACGGCCTCGCTGGCTGCCCTTTGGAAGGTGGCCCGCCATGCAGACAGCCCTACGACTCCCATCCCTGGCATCGATCCCGCGAGTGGCCTGGGTGCTGCTCATCCTCGCTCTCCTCGTCGCCCTTCTCGCCGTCGCCGTTGCGTTCGTCGGGGGGCGCAAGGTGCCGCCGCCGTTCGGTCCGGCCCAGACGGGGCTCGTGGCCTTCGACGCGAACGGCGACATCTACGTCGCGAACGCCGATGGCACGAATCGCCACGCGATCACGTCGGGTGCGTCTGTCGACACCGCGCCGACCTGGTCGCTCGACGGCCAGCACCTCGCGTGGTTCTCGAAGACATCGGCTGACGCGCGGCA
>Ga0207646_10006767_pt1 | contig 11796 bp, 10 predicted proteins | sample KBSK5502metaG_FD_184343 | JGI IMG/M metagenome (GOLD analysis project Ga0207646, IMG submission 184343) | Corn, switchgrass and miscanthus rhizosphere microbial communities from Kellogg Biological Station, Michigan, USA - KBS K5-50-2 metaG... | ecosystem: Host-associated > Plants > Roots >...
GCACCGCCGGGCCTCGCGCCGCGAGACCCGGCGGAACGGCGTCCGCCGCTCAGAGGGCGGCGTCGCCGAGCCCGGCCGCGACCAGCCGCCCACAGGCCCCGCACTGCTCGGGCTCATCGGTGATGCTGCCGGAGAATTACGTGGCGATCGTCAGCTTCCTGACGGCCCATGGGTACGCCAAGCTCGCGGCGGCTGGCATCGCGGGGAACATGTACCAGGAATCCAAGGGCAACCCCGAGTCGGTGGGCAGCGGCGGAGGCGGCCTGATCGGCTGGACCCCGCTGCCCCCCGGGTTCGTCACCGGCAACCCGGCCGCGGACCTGCGAACCCAGCTGGCCGCCGTGCTGACCTACAACCAGCAGTGGGCGCAGTACATCCCGGCATTGAACACCGCGACCAGCGCCACCCAGGCGGCGGACATCTACATGAACTACTTCGAGCGCCCCGGTATCCCCGCGGCCTACAACCGCGAGGCCGCGGCTGCCGCCGTCGCCAGCGCCTGCGGGTTCTGAGCGAGACGCCCGCCTCGGTCGGCTGACCGGGCCGGCTGTCGGTGGCGACCGGTAAGGTCTCGGATCGCAGCTGTTCGGGCGTTGTGTGGCTGGGGGCGGGCGCACGGCGACGCGCCTCCGCGATACTTGATTTAATCGAATGTCTGTTCGATAGTAGTTTCATGGGAGCCGCGATCGCACAGGTCACCTCGCTGCCGGACCTGCGTGAGGTGGGGCCGGACCTGCGAGGGCTGGGGCCGGGCCTGCGTGAGGTGGGAGCGGACCTGCGAGGGCTGGAGCCGGGCTTTCGGGATGCAGGGCCGGGCTTGCGGGACGCGGAGCCGGGCTTGCGGGACGCGGAGCCGGATCGGTGCGAGGTGCGGTCGGCCGGGCAGTCCGGGCGGGCCAGCCTGGCCGGCCTGCTTACCGAAGGCACTGTCCGCCCGGGCCGCGACATCGGCGCTGGCCACGGCGTTCTCGCCGACGCCGGCCTGCTCCCTGTGCTGCCCGCGCTGCGTGACCTGCTGCCCCAACGGGCGCTGCAGCGCGGCTCGGTCGTGTCGGCGGGCCCCTGGAGCCTGCTCTGCCTGGCCCTGGCGGCGGGGCCGGTGGCCTCAGGGGCATGGTGCGCGGTCGTCGGGATACCCGAGTTCGGGGTGATGGCGGCGGCCGATGTCGGGCTTGACCCGGCCAGGCTGCTGCTGGCCCCCGAACCGGGACCCGGCTGGGTGCAGGTGGTCGCGTCGCTGCTCGATGGCTGCGAGCTGGTCATGCTGCACCCGCCCGAGCGGCCGCCCGCCCAGGTCAGGCGGAAGCTCGAGGCGGCCGTCCGCCGTCACGGCGCTGTGCTGCTCGTCGCGGGGGACTGGGAAGGCGCGCAGGTCAGGCTGCGCATCGCCGCCCAGGAGTGGACCGGGATCGGCTCGGGGCACGGGCGGCTGCGCGGGCGCCGTGCCCAGGTGGTGGCGGACGGGCGTGGCGGCTGGTCACGATCGCAGGCACGCTGGCTGTGGCTGCCTGGCCCGGACGGCGCGGTGACGTCCGCGGCCGATCCGAGTTACCAGGAACAGGCGAGCACGGGATGAGCAACGGGGACGACCGCAGCCGGCGCGTGCTTGCCGTGCGCTGCCCGGCTTGGAACCCGCCGAGCCTGGTGTCCCGCCAGGCCGGCTACCCCAAGGTGAGGGAATTCGAGCAGGTAGTCGGCGCGGTACAGCAGTTCTGCCCGCGAATCGAGGTGCTGCGCCCTGGCCTTTGCGCGTTCGCGGTCCGCGGGCCAGCCAGGTACTTCGGCGGAGAGGCTGAGCTGGGAAGCAAGGTCGCCGAGGCCGTGACCCTGCTGGGCTATGACTGCGGCGCGGGCATCGCCGACGGGATGTTCGCCGCGCTGCTGGCCTCGAGGGACGCACTGCTCGCCGCCGGGGACGGCAGCGCACCGGTCAGGATCGTGCCGCCAGGAGGGACGCCCGCCTTCCTCGCCCCGCGGGCGGTCACCGTTCTCGGCGAGCCCGACCTGGCCGATCTGCTGGTCAGGCTCGGGATCAGGACGCTTGGCGAGTTCGCCCCGGTCCCCGCCGCCGAGGCGGGAAACAGATTCGGCGCGCAAGGACTGCTCGCGCACCGGCTCGCGCGCGGGCTTGATCCGCGGCCGCTCGCCGCCCGCCCGCCAACGGCCGACCTGGCGGTCCAGGTCGAGTTCGACCCTCCCGCCGAGCGGTCTGAACAGGTCGTGTTCGCCGCCAAGTCGCTGGCCGGCCGGCTGCACGCCACGCTCGCCGCGAGCGGCCTGGCCTGCGTCAGGATCCAGGTCCAGGTGACCGGCTGCAGCGGCGAGGAGAGCGTCAGGCTGTGGCGGCACGACGGGCTGCTGTCCGAGCTCGCCGTGGCCGAGCGGGTGCGCTGGCAGCTCGACGGCTGGCGGCCGCCAACCCGCGCCGACCAGGCCGGGGAAGCCGATCCGGCTGGGGTCCAGGTCGGCGGGATCAGCCTGCTGCGGCTGGTGCCCGATCAGCTTGTCCACGATCAGGGTCGTCAGCTTGGCCTGTGGGGCGACGCCGTGGTCAGCGACCGGGTGGCCAGGGCGGCCTACCGGGTGCAGGCGATGCTCGGTCACGAGGCGGTGCGCCAGCCGGTCCTTGCGGGCGGCCGCGGCCCATCCGACCAGGCGGTACTCGTGCCGTTTCACGACACCGAGCCGATAAGCACGGGGCCGATAAGCACGGGGCCAATAAGCACGGGGCCAATTAACGATACGGGTGCGTCTCGTAATAGGGCGGCCGGGAACGAGCGCAGGCCCGCCACGGTCCGGCCGGTTGACCGGCCCTGGCCGGCCAGCATCCCGCCGCCGGCCCCGGCCACCGTCTATCAGGTTCCTCGCCCGGCGAGGCTCACCGACGGCTCGGGATCGCTGGTGGAAGTCAACGGCCGCGGGCACCTGTCCGGCGCGCCAGGCCGGCTGTCGGTCGCCGGCGGGCCGCCGGTCGCCGTCACCGCCTGGGCGGGCCCATGGCCGGTCACCGAGCGCTGGTGGGATCCCGAGCACGCTTGCAGGAAGGCCAGGTTCCAGCTGGTCACCGCGGACGGCGCCGCCTGGCTCGCCGTCGTGCAGGACGGCCGCTGGCTGATCGAGGCCAGTTACGACTGACCGAACCACCTGACCGCGCTGCGACTGACCCAGCTCTGGCCGACACTGACCGGCGTCGGCGTCTCGCGATACGTTGACCGTCATGACCGCCGAAATCACTCGCGACCGCCTGCGGCGGATCGATGCCCTGCCGGAGTTCGTCGCGGCGCTGGCCGCCGGCGACGAGCCGGGACTGGCGGTCGGCGTCTATGCCGACGGCGAGCTTGCCGTGGCCGCGGCGGCGGGCTGCGCCGTGCCCGAGCACGGCGTGCCGGTCACTGAGCGCACCGCGTTCGACATCGCGTCGGTCAGCAAGCACATGACCGCGGCCTGCCTGCTGCTCCTGGCCAGGGACGGCCACCTCGACCTCGACGCCGACATCCGGGCGGGCCTGCCGGAACTCCGGCTGTCGCGGCCGGTCACGCTCCGACAGTGCCTGACCCACACGGGCGGGCTGCGCGACTACTTCGCCCTCTGCGACATCGCGGGGATCGGCGTGGCGGGGATCACCGAGGACAGGTTCATGGACCTGGCAGTCGGCCAGGCCGATCTCGATTTCCCGCCGGGATCGGCGTTCTCCTACTCGAATACCGGCTACGCGCTCGCGGCCGTGCTCATGCGCCGGCTCACCGGTGCGAGCCTGGCGCGGTTCGCCGCCGAGCGAGTGTTCGGCCCGCTTGGCATGACGGCCACGCACTTCCGCGACGACGTCTCGCTGCTCGTACCCGGCCTGGCCGCGGGGTACGTCGCCGCCCCGCGGGGAACCGGATTCCGCCGCTACGACGTCACCGAGGAAGTCGTCGGGGACGGCGCGGTCGTCACCACGCTCGCCGACCTGGCCGCCTGGCACGCGTTCATGGCCTCGGGTGCGGTACTCGGCACCGACATCCGGGACGGGCTGCTCGCCAGGCAGGTGCTCACCGACGGGACGAGGCTGGGTTACGCGCTCGGCCTCGAGGCGATCGACGTCGGCGGCAACGCGGCCTGGTGGCACTCGGGCTCGTGGGCCGGCTACCGGGCCGCGGCGATCTACCTGCCGGGCCTGCGGGCCGGCGTCAGCGTGCTGGCGAACAGGAATGACCGCTACGCCTCTTACGTCGCGCGCACCGTGGCCGCGGCGCTGACCGGCGGCGGCAACCTGGCCGCCGCGTACCGCGCGCTCACCGGCGAGCCCGCGCCCGACGAGCGGGCGCGCCAGGAGGCGCGCGCCATAGCGGGCCTGTGGCACGATCCCGACCAGGACGTCTTCGCCGAGTTCGTGCTCGGGCCATCCGAGCGCGGGCCGGTCCAGGTCCTCCACGGGGAAGGCGATCTGGCGTTCCGGCTCGGCGCCGACGGCGGCTGGCACGGCACAGGCCAGGCGGCCGGAAGCACCTACACGGTGCGCGACGGTGCCCTGATCGCGAACTCGGGCCTGTCCGGCCGCCCCGTCGGCAGGTACCTTCGGGCCGAGCCCGCCGCGTCGCAGGGATCGCCGCCATCGGTGCCTGCCGGGATTTTCTTCAACGAAGAGCTGCGCGCGCATGCCGTGATCAGGGTCGGCGAGTCCGGCGCAGCCGAGATTCTGATCGGGCTGGCCGCGCCGCGGACGCTGCTCCCGGCCGGGGACGCCCTCTGGCGCGGCGTGCCGGACGGGCACCAGGCCGTCGGCGGGCCGGTCACCGCCCGGCTCGCCGAGGACGCCGCGCTGCTGATCAGCGCGCCTGGCGCGCGGAATGTCAGGTTCGAGCGGGTTCGCGGTGCCGCCGCCGAGCCGGCTCTGATGCGCGGCCTGCGCGGGGCCAGGTAGCGGAAGGCGCTGGCCCCGTTGGCGACCTACACCAGGGATCAGGTGCTGGCGATGGCGCCCGACGCCGCTGCGGCGAAGGCCGGGCTCGGCCACGCGAGTCCCGGCCGCTGGTCGGGCTGCGGGCACGACGCCAGCGCCGTGTGGGGCGAGTGCCAGGGCAGCGGGAAGCTCCCGTACCGGACGCAGGTCGCGTTCGCCGACGGGGCGACGAATTGCTCGTGCCCGAGCAGGAAGTTCCCCTGCAAGCATGCGCTCGGGCTGCTGCTGCGCCACGCGGACGGCGCCGTGCCCGCTGGGAGTCCTCCAGAGTGGGTTATCGGCTGGCTAGCGGCGCGCGCTACCCGTATCGATCGGGTAACAAGGGACGGGCCGGTTGATCACCGAGTGCGCAGGGCGGCCAGCAGGGACGCCAAGGTCGACGGCGGCGTGGACGAGATGCGGCGCTGGCTCGCCGACCTGGCCCGCGTCGGCGCCGGCGCGGCGCAGTCGCAGCCCTGGGCGTGGTGGGACCAGCAGGCCAGGCGGATGATCGACGCGCAGGCACGCGGCCTGGCGTCTCAGGTCAGGAGGATGGCGGCGATCGCCGCCACCGCGGGCCAGCGTGCGGACTGGCCGGAACGGCTGACCGACCAGATCGGCTCCGCGCATCTGCTCTGCGAGGCGTGGCGGCACAAGGACGCGCTGCCCGAGCAGACCCGCGAGGCGATGCGGGTCAGGCTCGGCTACAGCGTCGCCACCGAAGAGGTCAGCACGTCGGGCGAGCGGGTCAGCGATACCTGGGCCGTGCTCGGCCACCGGCTGGGCGAAGATCAGGGCCTGCGCAGCCTGCAGCAGTGGCTGTACGGCGAGGGAACCGGGCAGGTCGTCACGTTCCTCGCGTTCGCGGCCGGGACCCAGCAGCTCGCGCCCGGGCTGCCGCCTGGGCGGCGGACCGCCGCCACGGTGGCCCTGTACCCGGGCACCCGGCCTGCCAGGGCGCTGATCGTGGACCGGGAGGCGCGCAGCGAGCCGCTCGGGCCGCTGCCGGCCGAGCCGGACTGGGACAGCGCGCTGAACCTGGCCCAGGAGTGCCTGTCGGCCGATCCGTGGGCCGAGGTGATTCCGCTGGCCGTGCGCGGCGTCACGGTGCTCCCGGTCGAGCCGTGGCTGCTGCGGGACACCGCGGGCCGCGCGATGCCGGTCACGGCCGCTCCGCCGGTGCGCTGGGCGCTGCTGGCGCTGTCTGGCGGGCGGCCGGTGGACGTCGCCGGCGAGTGGGACGGCTTCGCGTTCACGCCGCAGGCGGCCGCTCCGGCCGGCCAGCCCGCCCGCCTCCTGCCGGGAGCGCAGCCGTGAGCGAACCGGAGGGGCGCACTCCAAGCGGCCAGCAGGCGAGCCGGAAACGGCTGAATTGGGCCGGGCTGGTCGACGCGGCTGTGCTTGGCACCGGGCGGGCGCAGGTCCCGGCCGCGGCCGGGACCTGCGCAGCACTCGCCACGGCCGGCCTCGAGGACACCGACGATCAGACCAGGCTGCTGCATCAGGCTGCCGCGCTGTCCCGCGCCAGACGGGCCGGCTTCCGCCCGCCCGCCCGCTCGGACCGGTCCGCTCCCGCGCCCGCCGCCGATGACGGCAGGCCGCCGGTCTCGCTGAACGCGGAGCGGCGGCTGGCGGGGTTGCTCGCCGCCGGCCAATACGAGCTGGCGGCCGAGTGGCTCGGTCACCTGGACGGCAGGCGTCCGCCTGACGTGCTGCTGCCCGATCTGCTCACCGCCGCGGCCAGCCGGCCGCGGCTGCGCGCGCGCCTACTGCCCGCGCTTGGCCCGCTGGCGGGCTGGCTGGCCGGATTCAACGACGAGTGGGCGTGGGCGCGCGCGGCCGGGCCGCTGCCCGCCGGCCCGGCGCTCATCTGGGAGACCGGCGGCGGCGAGGACCGGCGCGCGCTGCTCGGCATGCTGCGCGCGGCGGACCCGGCCGCCGGGCGGAACCTGGTCGCGTCCACCTGGGAAACCGATTCCTACCGGGACCGGGCGGCGTTCGTCGCGATGCTGACGACCGGGCTGAGCCTGGACGACGAGCCGCTCGCGGAGCGGGCGCTGGCCGACCGGCGGGCCGAGGTGCGCAGGGCAGGGGCCGAACTGCTGGCCGCGCTGCCAGGGTCGCGCTACTCACGGCGGGCGGCGGCGCGGGCCGCCGCCGCGGTCCGGGTCGAGCGGGCCGGACTCCGGACGCGGATTGCGGTGACGATCATGGAGGTCGTGACGGCGGAGATGCTGGCGGACGGCATCGAGGGACCGCGGTCTGGCGGCATGCGGGAGCGGGGAGAGCTGCTGCGGCAGCTCGTGGCGGCGGCCCCGGCCGGGATGTGGGCCGGGCACACCGGGCTCGACCCAGCTGGGCTGCTGGCGCTGGCGCACCGCACCGACTGGCCGAACGCGCTGCGCGACGGCTGGACGGTCGCCGCGATCAGGGACCGCGACCCGGAATGGGTGATCGGCCTCCTTGGCCACGCGTCGGCCGGCGGTGCCGACCCGGGGGGACAACCGCCCGGAACCCCCAGGCGCGCGGCCGGCCGGCCCACGGACCACGACCTGCGGCTGCTGGCCGCGCTCCCGCTGGCAGCGCGGCAGGAGTGGCTGGCCGCGAACCCTGACAGCCCGCTGTTCTGGGCCGCGCTCGACCAGCTGCCTGCGCCGTGGTCGGTCCGCCTGTCGGATCAGGTGCGCGCCAGTCTCGCGAGCCTCGCGGCGGTTGCCCGAGGGCACGCGCTTGGCGCGCGCGCCGCAGTCCGCCTCGCGGCCTCCCGGCTCGAACCGCCGATCGCGCCGCAGCTGAGCACGGCCGAGGTCGCCGACGGGCTGGCAACCGCCTGGGACGACATGCTCGCCGCGCTGACCATCAGGGCGGCCATCCGCCGCGAACTCGCCGAGGAGCCCTCACCGTGAGTACCGGACAACTCGCCGACGTGCTCAGGCCGCACGCCGAGCAGCAGTACGCGGCGGAACTGGCCGCGCTGGCCAGCTCCGACGACCGGCCGCGTCCGCCCGCGTGGAGGCTCTCGCCGTGGGCGGTCGTCAGCTACGTGCTCGGCGGGACGACGCCGGACGGCACGATGATCACGCCGAAGTACGTGGGCTCCCGCCGGCTCGTCGAGGTCGCGGTCGCGACGCTGGCCACCGACCGGGCGCTGCTGCTGCTCGGCGCGCCGGGCACGGCGAAGACCTGGCTGTCCGAGCACCTTGCCGCGGCGGTCAGCGGCGACTCGACGCTGCTGATCCAGGGCACCGCGGGGACCAGCGAGGAGGCAGTCAGGTACGGCTGGAACTACGCCAGGTTGATCGCGGAGGGGCCGACGCCGGCCGCCTTGGTTCCCTCGCCGGTGATGACAGCCATGCAGGAAGGCAAGGTGGTCAGGACCGAGGAGCTGACCAGGATGCCGGCCGAGGTGCAGGACGCGCTGATCACCGTGCTGTCGGAGAAGACGCTCCCGGTGCCCGAGCTCGGCACCGAGGTCCAGGCGGTTCCCGGCTTTTCGCTCGTGGCGACGGCCAATGACAGGGACCGGGGGGTCAACGAGATGTCGAGCGCGCTCAAGCGGCGGTTCAACACGGTCGTGCTGCCGCTGCCCGCCACCGAGGACATCGAGGTCGACATCGTCACCCGCCGTGTCGCCGAGCTCGGCCGCGCGCTGCAGCTGCCGGCCGAGCCGCCGGCGCTTGCAGAGGTCCGCCGGGTCGTTCTGGTCTTCAGGGAATTGCGGTCCGGCGTGACCAAGGACGGCAGGACCACGCTGAAGATCCCGACGGGCACGCTGTCCACCGCGGACGCGATCAGCGTGCTGACCAACGGCATGACGCTCGCCGCGCACTTCGGCGACGGGCGGGTGAACGCCGAGGACGTCGCCGCGGGCCTGGTCGGGGCGGTGGTCAAGAACCCGGTACAGGACGGCGTGGCGTGGAACGAGTACCTCGAGGCGGTGGTCAAGGAACGCGCCGACTGGCGCGACCTGTACCGCGCGTGTCGCGACCTGGACGTGACGATCGAGTGACCGTCACCGTACTCGGCGTCCGGCATCACGGCCCAGGCTCGGCGCGCGCGGTGCGGGCCGCACTGCGGGCGCTCGATGCCGACGTCGTGCTCGTCGAAGGGCCGCCCGAGGCCGACCCGCTGGTCACGCACGTCGCCGGGCTGGAGCCGCCGGTCGCGATACTCGCGCACGCGGCCGACCGGCCTGGGCGGGCCGCGTTCTGGCCGTTCGCCGAGTTCTCCCCGGAATGGCAGGCGCTGCGCTACGGCGCGGAGACCGGCCGGCCGGTGCGGTTCATCGACCTCCCGGCGGCCTCCGTGCTGGCCGGTCAGGACGGCGGGCAAGGCGAAGATGAGGGGGACGGCCTCGCCGGCGCCGAAGGCGCCGGCGAGATGAGCCCGATCTCTGCCGATCCGCTCGGCTGGCTGTCCAGCGCCGCCGGCCACGACGATCCCGAGCGCTGGTGGGAAGACGTCGTCGAGCACCGGCTCGGCGGCGACCCACTCGAGCTGTTCGCGGCGGTCGCGGAGGCGATGACCGAGCTCAGGCAGGCGGCGCAGGCCGACGGCTGGCGCGCCTCGCCGCGGGAGCAGCGCAGGGAAGCGGCGATGCGCCAGGGCATCCGCGCGGCGGTCCGCGAGGGCCGCGGCGCGATCGCCGTGGTCTGCGGGGCCTGGCACGTGCCGGCGCTCGCGGAGCTGCCGCCCGCGCAGGGACGCGCTCGAGCGACTCGGCCTGCGCAGGATGCTCGTCGAGCCCGAGCTGCTTGCCGCCGTTGAGCCCGACGTCCACCTGGTCTGCGCGCTGCTGTCGCTGCGGGGGGCGCTGCCCGAGCGGTCCAGGCAGACGGCCAGGATCGTGACCGGCAAGGTAGTCGAGGAGATCGAGCGCCGGCTCGAGGCCGAACTGCACCGCGCCGTGCTCGGCGCCCTTGACCGGGCCGCGCGCAGCCGCCGGCCGAGGCTGACCGACGTGGACTGGGCCGCGACCATCCGCGCGAACCTGAAGCACTATCAGCCAGAGCTGAAGACGATCATCGCGCAGACCCTGATCGGCCACGCCAGGCGCCGGCGCGTCGCCGCGCTGAAGGACGTAGTGCTCCTGGTCGACCAGAGCGGCTCGATGGCCTCGTCGGTGGTCTACGCGGGCGTGTTCGCGGCCTCGCTCGCCTCGCTTCGGGCGGTCCGCACCAGGCTGGTCGTGTTCGACACGGCAGTGGCCGACCTCACCGACCAGCTGGCTGACCCCGTCGATGTTCTCTTCTCGACCCAGCTGGGCGGCGGGACGGACATCAGCCAGGCGGTCGGCTACGGTCAGTCGCTGGTGAGGCGGCCGGCGGACACGGTGATGGTGCTGATCAGCGACCTGTTCGAGGGCGGCGACAGGGAGGCGCTGGTGGCGCGGATCAGGGCGATCACAGGCAGCGGCGTCACCCTGATCGTGCTGCTCGCGCTGTCGGACGACGGCGCCCCGGGCTACGACCACGACCTCGCCGCCACCTGCGCCTCGCTCGGGGCGCCCGCGTTCGCCTGCACGCCCGACCAGTTTCCCGGCCTGCTGGCGGCGGCCATCAGGCGCGAGGATCTCGGGGTCTGGGCCGAGCGGCACGGGCAGGGTCTGCCCGGCTAACGGCCGAGCATGGCGGCGATGGCGGCGATGGTCGCCAGCGACAGCGTGGTGGTGACCAGGACCGCGCGGCTCGCGATGGCCTCGCCGACGCCGTACCGTTGCGCGAAGACGAACGAGTTCTGTGCCGTCGGCAGTCCCGCGCAAACCACGACCGCGAGCAGCAGCGCGGGCGGCAGGTGCAGCAGCAGGCCGATGGCGCAGGCGAGCGCGGGTTGCACCACGAGCTTGAGCGCGGTGATGGCCGAGATCTCGGTGGCCCTGGCATCCGGCGAAGGCTCTTTGCGGTACAGCGAGGCGCCGAGCCCGATGACCGCGGCGGGCAGGGCGGTCAATGACAGCCACGTCAGCGGGGTCAGCAACGTTGGCGGCGGGCGGAATCCCGCCACGGACGAGGCGATGCCGAGCGCGGATGCGAAGATGACCGGGTTGCGGAACGGTACGGTCGCGGTCCGCCAGAAGCCGACCTTGCCTGCCGCTTCCGCGTGACCGCTCGTTTCCGCGTGCCGGTCGAGTGCGATCAGGATGACGGGCGACACGACCAGGGTCTGCAGCAGCAGGGCCTGGACGAGAAACGAGATGCTGCCAAGGATCTGCATCGCGACCGGGATCCCCAGGTTCGCGGCGTTGACGTATCCGGCCGCCATGCCCCAGATCGCGCGCTCACCTGGCTTGCGATGAAAGAAGCGGCCCGCGCAGTACCACCCGAGCGCGATCATGAGCGCCGTGCTGGCCGTGAAGGCGGCGAGCGGCCGCGCGTCGAACCCGGTCAGCGGCGTCCTGACCAGCCTGACGAACAGGGCGGCGGGCATCGCCAGGTGGAAGACGAACCAGCCGAGCATCGCGACCGGGCGATCGCCGAGCAGTCGCCAGCGGCGGGCGGCGTACCCGGCGGACGCGAACAGCCAGATTGGCTCGAAGGCGCTCAGGATGGCCATTCGCTCGTCACTGACCCCCGACGGCGAGGCTGCGGCGGCGAGCTACCCAGCGGCCCGCCTCGGCGCTGTTGACGTCATCGACCCTCCGCACCAGCGCCTTGCGGGCGTCCTCGTCGCGCTCGTGGGCGGGGATCAGCCGGTACTCGTGGATCGCGACCGACAGGTCCGCCCAGGCGCTGCCGTACGCCAGCCAGTTCTCGTGCGCGTCGAGCAGCTTGTAGAGCCCGGCGAGCACGACGGTGCTGGCCGCGGTGCTGGCGGTCGCGGTGGCGCTCACTTTCAGCGCCGCCATCACGGTCGTGCTCGCCGTCGTGAGCAGGATC
>Ga0207646_10006768_pt1 | contig 11795 bp, 14 predicted proteins | sample KBSK5502metaG_FD_184343 | JGI IMG/M metagenome (GOLD analysis project Ga0207646, IMG submission 184343) | Corn, switchgrass and miscanthus rhizosphere microbial communities from Kellogg Biological Station, Michigan, USA - KBS K5-50-2 metaG... | ecosystem: Host-associated > Plants > Roots >...
TCGCCAGAGTTTGCAGAAACAGGACCCATCGTCCTGATCGTTTGAATAGCAAGGAGGTGGCTCAGTTTTGCTACAGCGCGCGGCTCACTATCCTCTTGACGTTTACAGGTGTGGATGCGATGAGAAAGGCGATAGGGTACCTGGTGTTGCTGGTGATGCTCGTGGTGGCGATGTCTTCGTTGCATCTGACGGGAGGGAAGGATACTCCTGGGACGGTGCGGCTCCTCGTGCGGATAAGTCAACTGGACCCAGGGCAGTATCGTTCGACCGCCGAATATACAACCTGGGCGTACTCCACCTGTTCCACGGCTGCCATGACCGAAGTCATGGATTACTATGGCCGGCACTATCGGATGACCGATGTGTTGGCCGTCGAGGCGAGCATTGGAGCAATTACGCCACAACAAGGGCTGCTCGAAGATGCTGGCATCGCTCGTACTGTGGCTGCCTTCGGCTTTCAGACGACCTGGGGGTACCAGTTCTCGCTTGACCAGATCATTGATGCAGCAAATGGAGGTACGCCGGTGATTGTGGCATTTTCCCCACAACGCTATCCAGGTGGTCAACTGGTGGTGGTGACTGGTGGCAATCGTACGACGGTGTTCATGGCTGACTCGTCGATGTGGAACAGGCGGTTGCTCAGCCGCACGCGCTTTCTCCAGTGGTGGGCAGGGTTTGCGGCAGTCGTCACGCCGCAGGAAGGAGCATGAGATGGACGATGATGAATGGCGACGATCGAACGCGAAACGCAGGCGGCAAGCAGCCAGAGAGGAAGCTCGGTTTCGTCTCTTCTGTTTCGTCTTTGGGAGCATTGCGCCTATTGTGTTGCTCGTGCTCATGATGCTTGTGAGTTGGCACTGGTGGTAGGAGAAGCATGGGATGTGTGTATGGCAAGCCATTTGAGACTTCTGGTGTGGTATAATTAGCAAAACTTAGTCTATGAACCTGCATAGAATATCGAAACCCACTGCTCACTCTTCAAGCTGACAGCAAAACTGGCGATAGGGGCGCACTCCACTGTTCTTGCTATCATGTGGTAGTACAGTAAGCTCATATTGTGGTATTGGAAGTCGTATTCACTATATTGTGACTTTATCCTCCTTCTGCTATAGTAGTGTCACATATTTGAGTCTTGAAGCAGGAAGTTGAAAAGGCATAATGCTGATCAATATTAGTCGCTCTGAAATAGACGCCATCAATCTCGCTGGAATTATCATGAGTGTAGTAGGTTTCTTTTATTTGAGCTATGCGCTCTTTGAGCGTAAACCTCTCAAATGGTTCGTCCGGGTTGTTACTCCTACTCTCATAGGCGCTTCCATTCTTGCAATCGCAGGTATCTTAGAGTTCATTTATATCGTCAGAGGTGAAGACCCACTTATGATCATACGCATTGGAGTGATCTATGCGTTGGTAGGAGGGTTCATAGGTATTTGCAATGGAATTTTCGTGGAATGGCCTCTCGTAAGTGATAAGCCAGAACGCTTTTCGCCGAAAGGTTATTTAATTGGACTCATCTTGATGTTTTTCATTTGCTCACTGATTGCCTCTGTATACAATCTTACTCCTGCAAGAAGTTTCCTTGAGGGGGCTATTCTTGCACCTATTGGTGGAATAGCTGGTGGGCTCTGGCAATTCATCAATTGGGCACCTTCTACCTCTATCGACAAGGCTCCGAAATTTTCATGGAAAGGTTGCCTGGTAGGACTTATCTGCGCTTTCTTGTTTGGACTTGTAATCAGTCTTATTTTAGGACGCTCGCAAGTTTTGAGTCTTCTATTTGCAAGTATTCTAGCCCCCACAGGTGGAATAGTTGGTGGGCTCTGGCAGTTCCTGAAAAAGGATTCACTTTCTGCTGAACAGAGAGTACGGATAAGCAAGAATAATGACAGTATACTTAACGACTTATCTGGAAAGGAGCATACAGAAGGAGACTATCTGATATCAAATTGGAGGATTGTAGATGATAATTTGCTAGCGGAATTGTCTTCAATTAAGAAGACCTCTTCAATTTCTGATAAGAATACCGATGTCATATTAAATAATCTGATAGAATGGGAGTATACAAAGGCAGGTATTATAGTGCCGAAGAAAAAAACTGCAGATGTTAGTCCATCAGAAGAGTCACTGGCTATAAACAAAGCACCTTTATTTTCGTTGAGAGGTTGCTTGATTGGACTTATCTCTGCTTTCTTGTTCGGATTCATATTAGCATTGGCTGTTGACATCACCTTTGGGATTGACCTTATTGCAAGCTTAAGAGCGGCTCTGACCACAGCATCACTAATAGGTCCGGCAGGAGCACTCACTGGAGGCATTTCACGCTTCATCTTCTGGCGAGCAAACGGTCTTACGGATGATCAGTTGGGACGTATTGGCGCAGGACTGACTTTATTTGGCTTTCTTTTGCAAACATTTCCGACATTAGTGGACCTATTGAATATTCCAATACACTAGATTTTGACATAACAAGAAATCACAACCCTCTTTATTCTCCCCTCTTCTTCTTTTTTACATGACGTTCCAAGTGTAACTATGACGATAGCTGGCATCGAATGTATTTGTCACAACCATTGACCCTTGCATACATATGCCCATCTTGATAAATAAACCCCTCGATATCTAACAAAAAATTTGTTGCATCATCCCGGGTACATTTCAGACTGATGACGTTATCACTCGTGACATTTCCGTTGCAAGAATAGTTGGCTTGTTTATTCGTATCAGCGTTAGTAAATATGACCTCTAAGATCACATTTCCCTGTGAGTCTTCTGCGCCGCTATTGATAATGCGTTACCTACGGCATGAATAAACGTCCGGTAGTATACCATGTGCCCTGAGTACCATTACTGCCAGACCAAGTACCTTGCCAACCCGTGCCGGCCTCCCCGGTACCCGTATACGTGATAGTTATCTGATTGCCAGCAGAATCGGATTCGATGATAACAAACCGAATATCGCCGTTTTGATAAACTGTACCATTATTAATAGGGAAACGAGCAGTACTATTCGTCAACGTACCCTGGAAATTCTGCTGGTTTTGCTGGGTAATTTGAAGAGTAGCCCCGAAAATAGTCCCCGTCCCTGACCTTTGATAGTATAGGGAATAGGTCCCTCGAATGTCTGAATAAGTTGCTGAATAAGTTGGTGCTGCCGTGGAGCTTGGTGGCGTTGCCCCTATGGGGAAAACAGCTTCTGGGGTGCCTGAGGGGGTGCCTGAGGGGGGGCCTGGGCTTACTCTGACAAGCACGATGGCTACGATCGTTACTGCAGCAGTGATCAAAGCGACTATTATAATCGCATTTCGTCTTGAAGCCCTTTTTTTGACTGGAGCGTTTTCTCCCGACTTCACAGCGCACCTCTTTAAACTATGTTGTCCTGGGTACGTTCCTAGCGCAGTAATTAAACCTGTATAATTGTATGATAACACGAATACAATAATTACGCAATTTCATTCGGTAAGCATTAGTGCTATTTCGATACCTATAAGTAGGTTATAACCTGAACGTGTACCCTACAGTCCTTAGGTGTGGGTGAGAATGGCTGTCCGCTAATTGCATAAATGGTTACGATAATAAATGTTGATCCACTAAAGGCACATTTAGCGGAACAGGAAACTATAACGGGAGTACTCTGAATGTCAAGGAGATTATAAGCGCTTCTAAGTTCATCCTCCAAACCCGGACAGACTCGACGCTTTTAACTCCAGGGCGGGTAATACAATCCTTTTCTGGAATTTCTAGTGGCAAGCCATGAGGGATGTAGGTATGGATGCGGCGAGATCGGGGAATAGCCTGGGGTGGAGGCGTGGATGCGAGGCCCTATCTCTCGCCTGCTCCATCCTCTCACGACTCCTGGAATGGCCTGGCGCTGTCCAGCTGAGCGGGTGGGGTGTGGCGGTGGTCTGCCGGGGGCGGTTAGTACGCGCGGTGGGGTAGGGGCCCCACCGACGGCGTACTAACCGCCTGGGGCGCGAGGCAAGTATACCGCGCCCATGAAAATACCGGAGGGGAGGAAGCGGCGTCCCGTTCTATGAACGTACCTCCTTCTAGCACCCTTTACTTGGCTCTGCTGACATCGGTAAACATCGTTCGTCTGGTTGCATTTCTTACCTTTTCTCGGTACAATTTTGTGTAGAATATCTTCACACACCTCGTCTCTGCGGTTTCGGGTACATCTGCACGCTAGCAAGGAAGCAGCTTGCTGAAAGGAGGCCATCGATGGCAAACGAAACAAACACCTTCGTCGTTAGTCGTCCCGTTGAAGAAGACAAAGACATCAGGGGCATTGTTCAGGATGTGTTGGTTACTGAAAATTGCTCTGCTAAGTGTCCCACTTGCCAGCAGTCCTGCGCTTATACGGCAGGGCATGGGGGTCTTCACCATTGTGATAAAGGGCATGAGTGGATTTAATCTCTCCATAAATCGGACGAGTAGGTTCTATTGCCCTCTTTAGAAAGTGCCCCAGGAGCCTGGTAGCTTGATGCTACCAGGCTTTTTACTGACCTCTGTATAATACCAATTCCGGTTACTTAGTGTACTTTCGTGTGACAGCGAGTTGGCTTCTCTGGCCGGCTACATGTCAGTGATCAGCAGGATTTGGTATAAGTTGCTAAACTTGTGACGCTACTATGGCCTGTCAACAAGGCCATGTGAAATAAGTGGATTCAGATCATTATGCAGGGATCAGTAACAACTGTTGAACCGTGGCTAAAAACTCATCAAGGTCGAAAGGTTTCTCAATGGCGCTGATTTGGCGTTTTTCGATTTCAGGTCGGAGCGCTTCAAGCTGGGCTGCGGTCACCAAGAGAGCAGGAACATCTTCGAGTCCTGGGGTGGTATGCAGCAGGTCATAGAGTTCCAGACCATTCATGCCTGCGAGTCGATAGTCCACAATAAACAAGCTGGGCTTGATCTCCTTGGCGAAGTTCACGGTCTGGGAAGCGTCCGTTGTCATCTGATAGTGATAGACTGTGACCTCTGAAAAGAGGGCCGCAAAAAACGCTTGATTGTCTGCATCATCCTCAACGACCAGAATGGTCTTCGCGGTGGTTGGTTGCTCTACGGGAAGCGGTGGTTGGCTCTCTTCTTGTAGCATACTCTCACCTCGCTTGTTTCGGTCATGACCGAATTGTTGCTCTAACTGATGATGCCTTTCACCACCATTTCGGGTATGTCGAAGTGGTGGTGAAAGGCATCAAGGCTCTTCCACAGTCAAGTATAGCATAGTGGTGTGAAAGAAAAAACGAGCTCTGACGAAAGTACCTGGCGCATCGGGTGAACTCACAGTGCTTCAGTGGTTGTTTCGTGTGAAGGAGGTGGTCGATGCAGAAAGCAAAGGTGGTCAATGCCGGGGTGGATACGCTGGTGCTCAATGCGTTCTACACCGGTGAGCGGGGCAGGCCATGCAAGCGTGAGCTTGATCCGTCGTTGTGGCAGCAGTTAGATGCGTGGAAGCGAGCGGCGCAAGAGACACACGAGGAATGCCCCACCACGCTGCTGTTTGGGGATGTGGTGCTGCATATGTGTCCCAATGGTGCAGGTCAAGGGCAGTGGCCCTGGATGCTGAAGACCAAAGATCTCACGCTGTACGTCTCTGGTGGGCATTGGAATGGGATTGCCTCGGTACGGTTCAGTTCGCAATATCTCTGGTCGTGTCAAGGCATGCTTGATGCGATGGTAAGCGCTCAGGTGTTCCTTGATGAATTGTTCAAGGAGGAGATGTTCTTGCAGGTGTCTTCCATCGACCTGTGCGTGGATGTGGCTGGATGGGAAGATGTGGAGCGGTTGGATCGTGCCAGCAATTTTGTGAGTCGTTCGCGTAAGCGTGGGTTGCATGAAGAGTCGGATTGGGCCGGTGAGGTGAAGTCGCGTGACTATGCGATGGGCTTGCGACGAACAGGCTATGACTTTGCCAGAGATAACAAGGCATCCAGTGCGCTTTCCTGTCGGATGTATGACAAGTCGCGTGAAATCGAGAAATCGGGCAAGGAGTGGTTTGTCGACCTGTGGCGAGCGCATGGCTGGTCTGAGGACGATGGGGGTGTGTGGCGTGTGGAGTTCAGCTTCAAGCGTGAGGCACTGCATGAGTTGCAGCAAGAAACCACCTCGCATGAGGTCGTGTTTTGGGGCGTTGAGGACGCCTATGAGCTTCCTGATCGGCTGGCGGTGCTGTGGGCCTATGCGGCTGGTCAAGTGGATGGCGGTCCTGATGGGCTGCCTGATGGCTGGTTGCGTTGCGTGGTTCCCAGTGAGGATAAGAACCGTTCGCGTTGGCCGACACATCCGGTCTGGCAACTGGTCCAGGCAGCGTTTCTCGACCCGATGGAGGTCCCTTCCCAATTTGGCAAGATTGTGCGCAAGCGGTGGGAAGACCACAACATCAATAAGGGGGTCGAGGCAGTGATTGGGTACTTGACCTCGTTAGCAGCCTGGGCTGGTGGGGAGTTGGCAGAAGATGGGGTTGATCTGTCGGTCGTGCTGCATTGGCTGGTTGGAAAAGGCGGTGATTACCTGGAACGAGTAGGGCGTGATTTTAGTGCGGAAGTCCAGCGCAAGCGGGTAAAGTTCGGCTTATAGACTCGGTAAATGGCAAGCCATGAGGGGGTTTTGCCTGATTCTTAATGAAAGATAAGTCACACAGTATATGTCGTCGGTTGGTTGCTCGAAGAAAGTGAGGTGGTTGGTATGGCAGAGAGATATGGGAAGTGGCCTGGGGTGGTTGCGATTGTGGGTGATGCGGATATGTATTGTATCTCATGTGCGAAACATATGTATGGTGAGGTGTCTATACAGGCGGTGATTGACGGTAAGAGGGGATATGAGCAGTACACTGACCATAGCCGTAACCCTTTGGGGGTAGTGCTTTACGGCAGTGAGGATGTGCATGGGATGTACTGTGGAGGCTGCGGTACTCCGCTCTGCGATGATGATTGTCTCTGCTCTCATCCTAGGCAGGCTGAGTACTGGAACCAGTATGGAACATTTTTCGATGAGTCGGAACGTGAGGTAGAGGATGAATGAAGTTCAACGGATCAGGCCAACAATAGTCTGTCTGTGTGGTTCGACACGGTTTCGTGAAGCATTTCAACGTGTGAACCGACAAGAGACGCTTGCGGGGAAGATCGTGCTGGCTCCTGGCTGTTTCCAGGGCGATGAAGGCATTGATTGGTCGTCGGAGGTCAAGCAGCGACTAGATGAGCTACATCTGCGCAAGATTGACTTGGCAGATGTCGTCTACATCTTAAATGTCGGTGGTTATATTGGTCTATCGACCAGGCGTGAGATTGCCTACGCTCGGCAGCAAGGCAAGCGGGTACGGTGGTTAGAGTCTGGTGCCTGTGGCGATGAGAATAGGGAATGAGGTGGAGGATGCAAGAGACAACACAGAATACGGTACAGCCCTTGTTACTCAACATTCCGCAAGTCTGTAAAATGCTCAGCCTGAGTCGCACAAAGGTGTATGAACTCATTCATGTGGAGGGTTTGCCTGTTGTGCGGTTCGGCAAAGCAGTACGAGTATCACCGAGATCGTTGCAGGAATGGTTAGAGCATCGTCAATCGGCTTAATAAAGGGAGTTATCAAGCCGTCTTGCTTCATCCGAGTGAGACGGCTTTTTCATGTCAGAAAGTGTGTAAGGCAATGGCGCGCAGAGGACATGGTGAGGGTTCCATCTACCAAAGGAAAGACGGCAGATGGGCCGCTAGTATCAGTTTAGAGGGACGTAAGCGTAAAACATTTTATGGCAAAACTCGCAAGGAAGTACAAGAGCAGTTGACCAAAGCCCTGCACGAGCAGCAACAAGGCACGCTGGCGACGGGTTCACGTCAGACTGTGAAAGCATTTTTATTGAACTGGATGGAGGATGTTCACAAACAGAATATCCGGTTAGGCTCTCAAAGAAGATACACGTCGCTTCTCAATAATCATATCCTGCCTGAAATCGGACACATACCGCTACAGAAGCTTACCGCGCAGCAAGTACAGGCACTCTATACGCGCAAGCTCAAGAGCGGGTTGTCCGTAAGTATGATTTCTGGCATACACGCCTTGCTTCATAAGGCATTAGATCAGGCAGTGAAATGGAAACTCGTATCAATCAATGTGTGTGACGCTGTTTCTGTCCCTACGAAGCCAAAACACGAAAACCATCCGTTGACTCCTGAACAGGCGAAGAAATTACTAGAAGCCGCGAGAAGCCACCGATTGGAAACACTGCTCACGGTTGCGCTTGCGACAGGAATGAGAAAAGGTGAACTGTTAAGCTTGCGATGGGCTGATGTGGACATTGAGGATATGAGTTTACAAGTAAAGCGCACGTTCCTGGGCAAGTACAAGGGTGAGAACAAGGAGAATGAGCCGAAATCAGCAAGCGGAAGGCGGAACATTCCTCTTGCTCAGTTTGCTGTTGATGCATTAAAGCAACACCGTATTCGGCAATTGGAAGCGCGTTTACAAGTCGGTGACGCCTGGGTTGACTGTGATCTTGTGTTCTGTAAATGCAACGGGGATTTTATCGCATTGACGACGTTTCACGAGTCGTTTAAGGCGTTATTAAGGGATGCCAGTTTGCCTAACATACGCTTTCATGACTTGCGCCATAGCGCGGCGACCATCTTGTTGAGTATGGGGGTGGACATGAAAGTGATACAACAGATATTGGGACATAGCAATTATGCCATAACAGCAAACATCTATTCTCATGTACTCCCGTCGATGTCACGAGAGGCCATGCAGAAGATGGACGATGTTTTCAGGAAACAATCACGGTAGTTTTGCTGTCAACTTAGCTGTCAGAAACCGCTTTTAACCGGGCAAGTACGAATTAAGTCAAGGCTAGAAGCGGTTTCACTGCATAGAGATGGACAGCCCGACGAAAAATATCAGATCAAATCCCCCGCCGATGCCGCCAACCTGGTCATGATGGAAATGGCTTTCCTGGATCACGAGCAGATGCGCATCCTGATCCTCGACACCAAAAACCAGGTCGTGGAGAACATCAGCCGCTATCAAGGCACCGTCAACAGCTCTGTCTTACGCGCCGCCGAAATCTACCGGCCCGCTATTTTGCGTAACTGCCCTGCCGTCATCATCTGCCACAACCACCCCAGCGGTGACCCTACTCCTTCGCCAGAAGATATCGCCGTAACCCAACAATTAGTCGCAGCGGGTCAGCACCTGGATATCGAGTTGGTCGATCACCTGGTGATTGGCAATCATCGCTTTGTGAGTTTGAAGGAGAGATTGAGATGGTAGGTACATAAGGATGCATGAGGTCTGGCATCCCTTGGGTGCCAGACCTCATGCATCACCTCACTACACTGACTACGCTCGATGGAGGTGAATTCCGCCGCCGCCGGTTCTGAGTTTGAGGCGTGCATGCGGCCCATTACCTACTTCATTGCCGCCAAATTCATTGTGTATAGTGCCGCCGCCAGTCTTTGCATCCAGACTAAACGCTGCGTCACCAGGCAAGCTGAGGTTAATCTTGCCGCCGCCGGTTCGGAAGTTGTAGCTGCCGAGCGCGTCAAGCGAACCGTCAAAGGTAATCGAGCCGCCGCCGGTTTTCAAAGACGATTCCCCGCTTAAGGCGGCCTGGCTGACTTCGATGCGCCCACCTCCAGTCTCTGTTGTGAGCTGGCCGCGCGTGTTTCCAAGGATAATGGGGGAACCACCGGTGTGCAGGTTGATCTGGCCCTGGAGATGCTGGGCCTCGATGCGCCCACCGCCGGTACGCAGATCGATCAAACCTTGCAGGTTATCGGCTTCGATGCGCCCACCGCCTGTTTTCATCGCGATCTGCCCCTGAAGATCGTGCGCGTGCACGCTGCCGCCACCAGTGCGCACGCGCATCACCCCACTCGTGCCCTGAAGCGCGACTCGTCCCGAGCTATTCTGCAGTTGTACATCGCAACTGGACGGCACAGTGATCTCGAAATCGACTGTACGCAGACCAAACTGGAGGAGGTTCCAGGCCATGCGGCTTGAGATGTCCAGCACGTCGCCATACTGGTTGTAATGTATCTGCATACGCTCGGTGTCGATGCCAATACCGCTGGCGCGTTTGGTCGCGGTCACGCTCACCATGCCTTCCTCTCCCCGGCGAATAGCCACGGCCCCCGCGCCAGTGTTGATCACCAGCCGTGCATGTTCCATGATCTGGAAGGTGCGCGTGGGCATGGGGATAGTCACGACACGCCAGTTTGTAGCTAGCGCGGCCAGCCCGGCTATAATCAACACAATCACCACCACCCAGGTTAACCAGCTCAGAATCACGCCGAAGAAGCTCCCGGCGATAAAGACTGCGCACAGCAGAACGACCAATGCCAGCAATCCACCCATACTTTTCTGGTTTTTCGGCTCTGGTTGTAGCTTCTCACCCTCGAACGGCCAGTAATCTCGTTCGCTCAGGTCAGTATAACCCTCTTCATAGGAACGGTACGTATACTCTTGCGATGGTGGCTGTTCGCGAGAGTCTGTATTGATCTGGCGCTCTTTGAGTGGCGCTGGCGTCTCCTCTGGTGTATTGGATGTATGGTCAAATTCCTGCTGGTTCTGCATGTTCACTTCCTCAGTGCATGATAAAAATGCCATAAATTGGAAAATGCTACCCTATATACGGAGACAGTTTAGCAGAAGTTGCCATTTGGGGTGTGAATATCAGCGGAAGCCTTCTTCCCCAGATGCTCCCACCTCATCCTTCTCTTTAAACGTCTGCACTCTCTCCTTATGCTCTTGACATCATATACTTCCCATCTTATAGTACCTCCGAATTGAGCTCCTTATGGGAGGGATTGCATGATTTCAGTGCTAGAAGAAGATTATCGATATGGATTTTTAAGAACCTGCATAGATCAGCGCTTTGTTGCCTCCACACGAGACGCTTTTGAAAAGGCCAGCGGCTTGAGACCTGCTGATTATTGGCATGAAGCGTACGCTGGCGGTGCTGCTGTGCCTCCGGCTAACACAAGGAGCGAGGAGTATGCAGCCTCTCATGGAGTCACCATTTTTGGCTGGCAAGCTCATCTGAATGGCTGTCGTGGACAACCTCACGTGAGCGATCAAGAGATCATCAAGAGGCTTGATCGAGTGATTGCGAAAAAGAGAAAAAAGTTTCCAAACACGAGGCATTTTCGTATCGTGGCCTCAGAGAAGGGGACAGATATCCAGGAAATGTTTTACTAACGGGAAACCTGGACCAAGGTCAAGCGGTGATCTCTATCGTGGGCTGCTCTGGCGCATGTGATGGCTCAGTCCTCGGATCTCCGACTGACTAATCCGCAAACGGGCGCGCTGGTAGAGGTTATATCGCCAGAAGTTGATATATTAAATTTCGCTTGGCGGGCTATTAGAGGCCTTTTCACACAGCCTCTTACTCCTGACAAACACACAGCGGTGTGGTATTCTGGAGTCTGAAAAGCGTGATGTATCCGACACCAGGAGGGCCAGGTGACCGACTCATCAGATGCGCTGGCCGGTGTGCCAGCGACCTCATATCTCTCGCCGCGCGTGCGCCAGTACGCCGACCACGCGAAGGCGGCGAACACCCGGAGGGCGTACCGCATCGACTGGGACGACTTCGTGGGCTGGTGCGAGCTGCACCGCTGCGCTCCGCTTCCGGCGGCGCCCGAGACCGTCTCTGAGTATCTGGTGAGCCTGGCTGACGCCGAAACGCTCCGCCCCGGCAGTGAGGACCCCCTGTGAAGAGCGCAGATCGGTCACTACCGAGACTGGATGTCGAGCGGTTTGCCGCCGGACCGGTGCTCCTCATCGCGGCGGCGCTGTTCGCGCTGGATAT
>Ga0207646_10006770_pt1 | contig 11794 bp, 12 predicted proteins | sample KBSK5502metaG_FD_184343 | JGI IMG/M metagenome (GOLD analysis project Ga0207646, IMG submission 184343) | Corn, switchgrass and miscanthus rhizosphere microbial communities from Kellogg Biological Station, Michigan, USA - KBS K5-50-2 metaG... | ecosystem: Host-associated > Plants > Roots >...
AAAGTCAATCACTTCAAAGGGGCCGAAGCGTTTGCGAGCGAAGCGAACACGCTCGGAGATTTCGGAAAGCAAGCCCAGACGGGTCAAGGCGTGGGCGAGAAGAGTGACTTCGCCAAACCACGCAGGCACTGAGGGGATCGGCGAGGCGTCGGTCTGAATAGTCACCGAGGAAGGGTTGTCCGTACTCATACGCTCTCCTGTCATGGTATTTCCCGCTCGCTCTGCAATGGCTGAACGGGTGTCAAGAGTACTCGATCTTCTCAAATGAGGGGCGCTCTCATCTCAACATGCTCTCAGTATGCCACACAATGACCTGGAGTGCACCAAAAACCACTCCCTACTTCTCCGCTTGTTTGCTTGCATCTCGTTGCGTATCCTGTGGGCAGAGATCACCAAACCTGACGGAGTTCCAAGTTATGGATCAGTAGGCCACTTTTATACCAAAGATGGGCCGAGACGACTGCTCACCAATCAGCAGGTTCGGGAAAAACATGCTGGTATGTGGAGGGTCGGAAGTAATCCCTACTAGCAAACAAGCATAGTGAACAAAAGTGGATCGGAGGAAAAAGAGGAAGCAAGGGGTACCGGAAGCGACAAGAGCCAGGACGCGACAAGAGCAGCGGTGTACTGCCATACTCTACGTGTCCTGGCTCCATACGGGAATGAAGCTGTCTGGCGTGCCCCGTACCGGGTCGCCTGGCTCAACTCAACTCAGACGCCTGAGTCCTTTAGTCCGCGTACAGACGCCGCAGCTCCTCCCCAATAAACGCGGTGATGACGCCAAAGTTGTCGACAACCAGGCCAACGCGGTTCGTGAGGCGGAGAAACTCCTCGTTGGTGCGCAACGCGTTCAGCTTCTCGCGGTCGCCCCGGACAAGCGTAAAGCCGAGGAGATCGCCGCCATGTGGCTCCAGGCCGACGGTCTCGAAGCTCTCGACCGTGCCCTGCTGCTGCAACTGCGTGTAGAACTGGATAGTTTCGTTGAAGACCTGCAGAGCTTTGTGTTCCCGGCCCCGCACAGCAGGGCCCCATCCAATCATAAGTGCGCCAGTGGCCATTGCACCACTCCTTTCCTGTACCCCCGCTGGGGCAATACAACAACAATAACCGTGGATTACTCCACACTCAACGATAGTCCATCAAAAAGTAAGGTCAAACCTTGCAAGCGAGCGCTGCGTCCTTCCGACCCTCGGTATGTGGTGAGGACAAATGCACAAGCAAAAACGGAGAAGCAAGGTGAGTCCTCAATTGCGAGGCGATATTACCTCCCGTCTCACTGATGCATATCCTTGCCCAGTTCTCTCTGCTGATGCATAGACCACGCCCGCATCAGGCTTCCAACTTCGAGCTCTGGGCCGGGTACTGATTGAAGGCGACCTGCCAGGGATGCACATGGGCCTCCAGGAACTGTTCCGAGTGGCCATCTAAACGCAGCAGAAGAACGACGAAGCTCCTTTCTTTGTGCACCTCTTCGTGTTTTTGCAACACACCCTCACAGGTCGAGCCTGTTGAAACCTTTAGGCTGACACGAGTCGAAGAATCTCACGAGGACGTGATTCGCGCTCGTCATAGTCGAAGTCCACTCCTGCCGCCTTTGCGGCAGCAAACGACGAGGCTTGTGCGTCCTTAGACTCCCATTGTACAGTCGAAACCACTGCGTCGCCGGCGACGGTCACCCAGCAGTCAGCTGAAAGGCATCCCGGTGTCAGCCGCATTACCTCGACGGCTCGCTGGACACGCGCGATAAACTCTTCGCGATGAGAAATGTGCGGATAGTGGATTGCTACGAAGCCTACCTTCATGTTGCTCTCTCCTTTGCAAAGCAGCGTTGCGCCAGCTGGTACAAAGCTCTCAGGTCCTCACCCTGGATGGGGGGGATGATGTGCTGGCTGCCAACGTAGAGACTGTAGAACACTCTTGCAAGCTGCCGGGCGGAAAGACGATCAGCCGTCTGTGCGTATGCCACCTCTCCAAGATACGTGAGCCGCAGCTGGTCGATCCGTTGCTGGTGAACGCGAACCCTCTCGTCTTGCCATGCCCAGGCACGCAGAGCAACATCGAGCCGGGAAGGTTGTAAGCTCGCTTGCAGCACCCGTTCCCATTTTTCTGGTGGGGAAGCCTCCTGTTCTGCCAATTGGACGATGCGAAGGGTTCCTTCCTCTTCCCAAAACACCAGCAAACTTTCTTGAAAGTCCTGGTAATTGGTGAAGTGGTGGTAGAAGGACCCTTTCGTCACATCAAGTCGGCTGGTCAGGGACTCGATCGTCAGCGCTTCGGCTCCCGCCTCTTCAAGAAGAGCCAGCCCTTCTTGTAACCATCTGCGCCTGGTGAGAAGCGCCATCGTTCTTTCCCTCCTCCTTTGCGCTTTCGCACGACTCTCTCTCATAGCATACCATACGGTATGGTATTTTGCAAGGAGGAAATCTTCTCTCCTTCAGCAGCAGCTTCGTTGATCTCCATGTGCTCTGTCTCTTGCTTCCGGGCTTCTTCCCATGTTGCATCTCGTTGCGCATCCCGTGGGTGCGGCGCTCCCGCATCGCAGCCAGCTGGGCGGACACCGACCCCCACTAGGGGACTCAAGGGCACGATCACCGAGTTTCCTCTTCCAGCATCCAAGAGTGCCTTTGAGGGGCGGTACTACGGTGCGGGGATCACCACCGGACCCGATGGCAACCTCTGGTTTACGGAAGCATTCGGCGACAAGATCGGGCGCATCATGTGAGATATACGATCAGCCACACCATGTCGATGCAGGTGACAGCCCATTTGCTCATTTTTCTGCATAAGGGTGGCCATCTACTTTTAGATGCGTTAGACAAGAAAGTGGCGTGATACCCTGATCATGGAGCTCCCCACTCAAACGAAACTGCGCATGAAATAGTATGAGCGAATACCGCAAGAGAAGCACCTTTCCACCGTTGCATGCCTGGAGTACACTATGACAGAACAGTGGAATGCTGATTCTGCAGGCAGAGAAAGGAACCCTGAAATGCTGTATCGCCAAGAGAAGCAGGGACGGATCGCCATCACGCAACCGACGCATGCCTGGCTCTCCGGTCAATTGGCACGCGCCTGGGGAAACGAACGCTTTGGTGAAGTGGCCCCCTGGGAGGAGGTCTGTCTGGGAGCAGAACAACATGACGTTGGCCACACTGCGTGGGAGCAGGCCCCCACGCTCAATCCCCAGACGGGTCTTCCCTACAGCTTTCTTGAGATGCCCAGGCACGTGCATGTTCAGATCTGGTCGGAAGCGGCACGATGCGTCCTCCCACAGGGACGCTATGCTGCACTCCTGGTCTCACTCCATGGCACTGGCCTCTACGAGCGCTACGATGCGGCCAATGATCTCCCCGAACACGCCCAGGCCGTCCAGCACTACCTGGCGCAGGAGCGTGCATTCCAGCAGGAACTGCTTGCCACCTTGCGTGCCGATCCACACTATAGGCCATACGCGACTGAAGAGGTAGTGGCGCGCAACCGACGGCTCGTCGGGGTCTGGGATGCGCTCTCCCTTGCCATTTGCTTCGGTCGAAAGCCTCCGCAGTCATGGCAGCAGGTTCCTACCGCCACGAGTTCCACGACGCTGACGCTCACTGCATACGATGACGATCCCACCAAACGCATAGTCACGCCCTGGCCATTTCGCTGCCAACAGGTCACCCTCGTATATGAAGGGCGCTACCTGGCCGAAACGTTCTCGAATGAAGCGGTGATGCGCGAGGCTCTCAAGCGTGCTCCCTGGGTCACATTGCAGACCACCCTCTTCCCTGGTGAGACAGAGTGATACCTTTAAAAGGTATAGTAAAGTACACAGACTCTCAGCAAAGAGCTTGTTTTAAAGCGCATTCCTTGTTTGCTGGGATTCATCGTTGTTCGCTACTCATCGCGGGTGTGGAGAACCCATGTGACCAGACCACAGGTCAAGTCAAAAGTGTGGCATGCTCTGATGCGTGAAGAATCCTTGTTGTGCCCCCTCAACCAGAGTAGAGCGTTGTGGATCAGCATGAATTATTGGTTCAATCCTCCCCAGTCGGAGCAACAAGAACAGGAGTGCCCATCCCGAGCAGGTAGTCAACTCACACCGGCGAGATAATCTATCAGCCCTTATATGAGCAGACAGAGCCCCCTTGCTGATAGTTGTCTTTAGAGTAGCATCCACTGCTTTGCGACCCGTCGCAGCTGAGGTGACCTGCCCCCAACTACGGTTGAGGAATCAGGACACGGATCTGTGCTCCTTGCCCTGGTGCGCTCGTAATCTCAACCATTCCCCCTAGATGAGCCACACGCTCACGCATCGACTGCATCCCCAGGTGGCCAGGGAAGGACTGCTCTGGATTGAATCCTACTCCATTATCGATCACTTCCAGCACGATCCCTGTCGCGAACGCATGTAGTCGCAACTCCACCGTGGTGGCATGGGCGTGTTTCACGATATTGTGCAGCGCCTCCTGGGCGATACGGTAGAGTGCCTCCTTCGCCAAGAAAGGCAACAAAGGCTCCTCTCCTAGCTCCATCACCACTCTCAATCCATAGCGTGCCTGCACCGCCTCTGTCTGTTTTTTGAGAGCCGTGACCAATCCCTCGACCTCCAGCGACTCTGGACGGAGCTCGAAGATGAGGGCGCGCATTTCGGCCTGACCCGCTTGTGCTAGCGCAAGCACGTAGTCTAGCGGTTCGGCGAGTTTGCTTGGATCACGGTCTAACAGAGTACGCGCGGTACGCGCGCCCAGTGCAATGCTATAGAGTGCCTGCGCGACGGAGTCGTGCAATTCACGGGCTAGCTGCTGCCGCTCCTGGAGGGCCGCCAGTTCCTGCGCCTGCCCATAGAGCCTGGCATGCTCCAGCGCCACTGCCGCCTGGTTCGCAAGCGCACGGACGAGGTTGGCGTGTCGTCGCGTATAGTAGCGCGGTTGGCTGTAGGCGAGCGTGAGAAGACCGATGGCCCGACCTTTTGCAACGAGTGGAACTCCCATCCAGGAATGCAGGGGTGCAGGATCCATGACGGGAGACGTGCCCACTTCTTCTGCCGAGTGCTGAGAGAGACGTGGATCCTGGTAGATGTCGTCAATCACGAGAGGATCGTGCTGGTGGCGTTGCAGGATACGGGCCATGTCCTGCTCGATCAGCGAGAGCAGCCACCTCGTTTGTTCAAGCGGGTGCTCTCCCTGGTAGTTGAGAATCGTGAGCTGGACATCTTGCAGGGCGTACAGCACCGCCGCACGATAATCCACCACAGCCTTGAGTTGCGTGAGGATCATGTCGAGCAGGGGCTTCAGCTCAAGCGTCGAGGCGATGTTCTGGGAGACCTCAAGCAGCAGCGCCAGCTCTTTGGTCCGCTCGTTCACACGCTCTTCCAGTTGCTCCTCTGCCCATTTCCTGCCAATCCCCTGGGCAATGGCCTGCGCCACCGATGCCAGCGCGTCAAGGGTATCCTCCAGGAGCGGTTCGTGGGCAAACATGGCCATCACTCCCACCACCTGATCCTCCACCAGCAAGGGATAGCCCGCGAAGGACACCATCCCCTCACGCCTGGCCCATTCCTTGTCGCTGACACGAGGATCGCTCTGCACCTCATTGGTGAGGTGTGGCAGGCGCTCCTGGGCGATCAAGCCGATCTTGAGCGCTCCAACAGGGATTCGGCCATGCGCACCGCCCAGGTGGGTATACCTCCCAGCACTCGCCTGCAACTCCAGGACATCCTCTCCAGGCTCGAGCGTCCAGATACGAGCAAATGCCGCGTGCAGGTGATGCACCATCGCCTCGGTGCAGCGTTGCAAGATCGTTGGCAAGGTCGCACGCTCGGTCAGCGCCACACTCACGTCTGCACGGAACGTGGCGTGTTGTGCTCGCCGCGCTTGCACTTCCTCTACTTGTTTGCGTTCTGTGATATCTGTGTGCCAGCCTGCCTGGCGATAGATGGTGCCGTGCTCATCACGCAATGCACTCCCACGCGCGCGTATCCAGCGATAGGTCCCATCCTTATGCCGCACCCGGTGGTCGATCTCGTACACTTCGGCATGACCATCTATCTGTCGCTGCAGCGCGTTCACGATCAGTTGCAGGTCGTCGGGGTGCACGCGCTCTGTCCATTCTTCGAAGCCGTGGGGAATCTCATCCTCGGCATAACCAAGCAGCTGTTTCCAGCGAGGGGAGAAATAGACCACACCGGTGCGCAGGTCGCGCTCCCACCACCCGTCGTTGGACCCGTGGATGGCGAGCGCGAAGCGTTCCTCAGATGCTCGCAGGTCGGATGGCCATGGTAAGAGAGCTGACTGTTGTTCCTGCTTAGTCCGCTGTGGTGGAAGGCTCGTCTCCATCAGGCGCTTGCCCTTTCCTGTTTGGAAGCCTGCGCGCTCATCTCTCCTGACTGAGAGACGCGGGAGGTACCAGCCCGAGACGCACAGCATAGAGTGCCGCCTGTGTACGGCTCTGCACGCCGAGTTTGACCAAAATATTGCTGACGTAGGTCTTGACGGTCTTCTCACCCAGAGAGAGGTGATGAGCGATCTCTTTATTTGATAGCCCTTGTGCTAACAGTTGGAGTACTTCGTTTTCGCGTTCGGTCAGCGCCCCGGGATGCTCCGGAGCTCGTATTTCCTGCATTAGTCGCTCAGCTGCCTGAGGCGAAAGCTGAACCTGCCCTGCTGCTGCGGCCTTGATAGCCTGGCATAACTCATCGCCCTGTAAGTCCTTGAGGAGATATCCAATAGCTCCTGCTCGCACGGCCCCCACCACCAGGGCATCTTCTAACACGCTGGTGAGCGCCAGCACCTCGGTGGCGGGCAGCTCGCCCCGGATTACTTTGGTCGCCTCAATGCCATCCATCCCTGGCATGACCAGGTCCATGAGCACGACAGCTGGCTGCAGCTGTCGTGCCATCAGCACGGCTTCATCTCCATTGGCCGCCTCGCCTACCACCTCCAGTTCAGGGTCCAGCCCCAGGAACATACGGAGCCCCTGGCGGACCACACTGTGGTCGTCTGCGATTAAGACGCGAATCGTCATGGTTCCTCCGCCTTTTGACGGAGTTCGCTCCTCCGTCGAACTTCGCAACCAAAAATTATCCTTTGTCCGATGCGGAAAGCGGCGCATACACCTATACTCTAGATGTGATCGGAGAGCGACGATACATAGCGGCAAGCCGAACCATTGTTTATGGCTTGCTTGACCGGTCCACACAAGAAGTCGCTTATCCCCATTGTATCACAGTTGTCCAATCGTGTGCAGTGGAGGAGGATGCGATGATCCGCGTGCTGATCGTCGATGACAGGCCCTCGGTGAGGTGGGGACTCCGGATGCAGTTGATGCTCGAACCGGATATCGAGGTGATCGGTGAACCTGCCGGTGGCGAGGAAACGTTTTCGCTGGTGCAGCAGCTGCAGCCTGACGTAGTGCTGATGGATGTGAAGATGCCGGGGATGGATGGCCTGACGGCAACCAGAGGAGTGCAGGCAATCAGGCCAATGAGCGCCGTTGTCATCCTCAGCCTCTATGACGATACTCATCTGAGAGCAGAGGCACAAGCAGCCGGTGCAGCGGCATTTGTCAGCAAACATGAGGAGATAGATACACTGCTAACGGCCATTCGCCAGGCTTCCCGGCCTGGACATGAGTAGCAAGAGGAAGAGACGTTGCCATGATCGAGTCGACGCTTATTGATGACGGTACGCCCCCAGGTGGCAGGATCCGCGAAGCGAGCCAACACGAAGCCATCTCACAGATGCAGCCCGCACCTCTGCCTGGAGCAGATAATGCTCAGAGGGAGTCACGACCAGTCTGCGGTGAACTACTGGCGACCAAATTCTTTGTGCCGGTTTCCCCTTGTCCTCTGATTCCCCGCCCCCATCTCTTGGCCTTGCTCGATGCGGGATTACATCGCCAGTTTACGCTTGTCTCCGCTCCTGCAGGCTTTGGCAAGACAGCGTTGCTCTCGACCTGGGTGCAGTCACATCCTTCGAGCAACTCCCATATGGCCTGGGCGACCCTCGATGATCAGGACAATCAACCCCGGCGGTTTTGGGAGTATGTGCTCACGGCGTTGGGCCAGCGTGAGCCAGGCATTATTGCGTAGGCCTTGCAGCTATTGTATGCTCTTCAGGAGGCTTCTGTGGAACAGGTGCTCACGGCCCTTATCAATACCCTCACCGAGACGACAACTACGTGTCTGCCCTTGCCGCTCTCTCGCTGGCGTGGTCGCGGGCAGGTGTTCGAAGTGCACACCGACCAGTTGTGTGCGACCGTGGAGGAGGCCTCGGCCTTGCTGCATGAAGTGATGAGCATCACGCTGGAGCATGGAATGCTCCAGGAGGTCATGGTCCGAACGGAAGGTTGGCTGGTGGGCTTACAGCTCCTCGCCTTCGCACTGCGAGGGCGCGGCTCTCTGGCTTCTGTGTTGGAAGAGCTGGAGCGGACCAATGCGTTTGTGGTGCCCCTGGACCATCAGCGCCGCTGGTATCGCTACCATATCCTCTTTGCAGAGGCGTTGCGCGCCCGGCTGGAACAGGTGAACGGGGAGGAAGTATGCACGCTGCATCTGCTGGCCAGTCGCTGGTATGAGCCGCAAGGCCACACCGCCGAGGCGATGCAGCATGCCCTGAGTGCCCAAGCCTGGCAGCGGGCGGCTGACCTGATCGAGTCTATCACCCAGGCGCCCGCTGGAAAAACATGCGAGGTCCCGACGATCGTGCACTGGTTGGAACAGTTGCCCTCCGAGATCGTGCATACCCGTCCACAGCTCTGCCAGCTCTCCGCTACAGTCTTGATGCAGGAGCCCACACAGTATCAAGAGATGGTGAGAGCCGTCTTTCCACAGGGTGGAGGATCGAGTGAAGGACATCCGAGCAGTTCGGGCCGGGCTGGTTCAGAGCTCCTGCTGCTTGACCTATTAAGTGAGCGCGAACAGAAGGTGCTCTCCCTGGTCGCGCAAGGAGATTCCAACCAGGAGATTGCCACAGCGTTGGTACTCTCGGTCGAGACCGTCAAGCGCCATATGGGCAATATCCTCTCGAAGCTACAAGCGCGCAATCGCACACAAGCCGTTGCGCAGGCACGTACACTTGGCCTGCTCGCTGATGAGCCAGAGGTTGGTTCCGTTTTTCACGGCGGGGTCACGATATAGCTGAAACGCGTACGATATGCTCACAGTGCGCCTGGTAACACGTTGTGCCTCCTGGGCTCTGAGAGAGGTGGCAGCCAGGGGGAGACGTTAGTGAAAGGACATGCCGATGAAATTGCATATGCACAGTGAAGAACGACTGGAAATGGCAACCCGTGTAGAAGCGGTCGCAACTGAAACGGAGAGACTCGCCCGGTTGGGGTTTACCACTGAGGAAATCACTTCCCTGCTTTGGCTGCGACAGTGGTATCAAACTGGTGGAAGTGATCGCGCGGTTATCGTACGCCACCTGGAGTTCCTCAGGCTCCTTGTCAAGCGTGGTGCAATAGCTTTGTAGCTGGAGAAGAGCGATGGGCAGAGCTGCACTATGGCACATCGTCTGGGACAGCCGCAACGCCTGCTACCAACTCAGCGAACAGATAGAACAGGGCATAATACCTGCGAAAATACCTGGGTGCGCCACACGAGGTGACTCTGGCCTGCTTTGAGCAGGTGGCAGCCGCTCTCGCCGAGTCAGGGTCACCTTGTGCGACAGCCTTGATCACCTCACCGGACCTGAACACCACCGGAACGCCGGGCTCGGACCAGGTGCAGGAGCATTTACTAGCGACCAAGTTCTTCGTGCCTGCGTCCCGGCGCACGTCTCCCTGTAGGTGTGCCAACCCGGCAGGACAGAGCCTCCCTCGCTCCAGACTCGTGAGCCTCCCTCTGAAGAGGCCGGGGTCAAGGAGGAGATCATAGGGCATGGTACGTGAATACTTTCACCGTTTCATGGAGCTGTACCGTGAATTCACCCCAGTCTCAGAAACACTCCAAATATCCAAGAGCAGCGCAAGTGTAAAATTGGCCAAAGTCGAGATTTAGATAGTGATGGCGAATTATAAAATTGATCATGACTCTTGGCTTCCCTATGTAATGTTCCGGTTCAGTTTTTGAATTCGCCACCAACATGAAATTAGGTAAGCACCACCTGTTTACTTGATATTACTTATTCATCAGTGTGCTGTTGATCCATCCCCGCCTGCGCGGGAGTGGATTCTTGCCTGATGGGGAGATGACCGAGCTTCCCGTTCAAGACCAGTGTCCCCAAGACGTCCATGATCACACGGGAGGCGAGCAGAGCGGTCACCTCGGCCACGTCGTAGGGTGGCGAGACCTCCACCACCTCCATTCCCGCAAATCCCTCGCGCGCTACCAGATGGAGCAGCCTGAGTACTTCGCGCGGCAGAAACCCGCCTGGCTCTGGAGTGCCTGTACCCGGCGCAAAAGCCGGGTCTAGACAGTCGATATCGAAACTGAGAAAGACACACTTCGCCCCCTTCCAGGCAATATCCAGTGCATACTCCGCCACCCGGTCGATGCCGTAGCGATCAACATCTTCCATGGTCATGATAGTTGTGCGGCGCTCGCGTGAGGTAGAATACCAGTCATGGGGTTGCGTCCATCCTCCTATGCCGATTTGTACCAGATTGGTAGGAGGCGCACTGGGGATGTTAGTGGCATGAAACCACGGTGTTCCATGCATACGCTCATCCCTGTTGTACTCGCTGATGTCGGCATGCCGGTCAAAATGGATGATGCCAATATTGCCAGTAACGTGTGGTGCCAGCCCTCGAATATCCGGGTACCCAATCGAGTGATCCCCGCCAAGGACGACGGGAAAGACCGCTCGTTCATGTAAGTAGCTGACGGCTTTGGCGATCTGGTCAAAGCTCTTCTCGATGTTCGCCGGGATCACGCTCACGTCTCCAACATCCACCATAGTGAGCGCTTCCACCAGGTCGACGCCAAGTGATGGGTTATACCCTGTCCCGAGCAGTGATATCTGCCTGATCGCACGAGGTCCCCAACGCGTACCAGAGCGGTAGGTGGTCCCGCAGTCCAGCGGAACCCCGACGATAGCAACGTCCTGGCCACCGAGTGCGCGCATGTCTTCCAGAAACGGGGCCCCCATGTATTGACATCCGCCGGTGAATCCATTTTGGCCCCGCTCAAACAAAGGGATGTTCCTGTCACCGATCGAGTCGGCTGACTCCAACCATGCTCCAGCGCGCGCTGGAGCAGCTCATCCCGTCGCGTGGAAGGCCACGCGGCTTCGCGTTCCATCGCCCACGTCCCGCATAACTCTTCTCGTCTCATCGTTACCCTCCTGTTCTCAATTATGATGTTCATGACGCGGCTCCTGGATCGAGTCCTGGACACCTACCTGGAGATGTCTGCTCATTTCGTGAGGTTGCACCTATGAGTCGATCATGCTTGTGGTCAAATGTGGTTCGACGGCCAGAGATCATAGCCCATCATGCCAGCAACCCGTCCATCGGCTCATTGTGCAATGCTTGGGGCCGCTCTACGAGAAAATGTACCACACTGTTGGCCAACCTGCGGAATGTGGACGTAAGCGCGATATATTGTCAGATACGCTGTCAAACCATGCCTTGAGGTGTTTGCTCATGGGTTCAGCTGTCTTGAGAGGCTAGCTGAAGGGGAGCTGGTGTGCAAAGCGCTAGTATTAGGGTACTATATCACATGGGGGTACAGACGTGTTCTTGCGGAGGTGTAGGTCGTTGCAGAGCAGCATCAACCCGCTCCTGTGCTCGTGTGAACACATTGACTTGTTCAATGGAGTTCATCTTCGTTCACGTGCGTTCAGGCGTGTAGCTGTCAGATAGGCTGTCAGAT
>Ga0207646_10006772_pt1 | contig 11790 bp, 13 predicted proteins | sample KBSK5502metaG_FD_184343 | JGI IMG/M metagenome (GOLD analysis project Ga0207646, IMG submission 184343) | Corn, switchgrass and miscanthus rhizosphere microbial communities from Kellogg Biological Station, Michigan, USA - KBS K5-50-2 metaG... | ecosystem: Host-associated > Plants > Roots >...
TCCAATTTGCCGGTCGCTGGATCTCGTCCGGTTTGCGCCGTCACAAAAACCAGATCGCCGGTGCGAATGGCTTGTGAGTAGGTCCCCAACGCCGGGGGCGCCGCGTCGGTTCTAATCTTTGTTTTATTGACCATGAGAAGAGCTCCTCGGGTGCGTTAATGAAAATCAGATCTAGCTATCCGGACAATCGTTCCGCTTTCAGCGGAATTTCAAATCGAACTCTGACCGGCTCGCCGGCCAGCGGCGCGAGATCCAGCAGTTGGGGCTGACAGGGGAAAATAATTTGCAGGATGACTACATTTGCCGGGTCCGTAAACTCCAGATCGAAATAGTGAAACTCGGTGATGTTTGAAGCATAGATCCAGAGATTATTCTGATCCCGGATCCAGTTGCGGAAGCTTTCGCTCTCCATCGGTTCCGTTCGAATTTCCAAAGGAACTTCGATCAGGAGTCGTTTGGTAAGCTCGAAGTTCTCGAAGGCGTATTGCCAGCTTTGTTCGTAGGGCCGCTTGGTAGATCCGCGTTCGCGAGGTAAGCGCCCTTTCTGTTTGAGGCAAATGTTTTCTCTCACAAAGCGTTCTTGATCCGTGTCCGCCGTGTAATCGCCGCTGGTGAGGCGCGCCAGAAAGTCTTCGACGCTGCTACTGGTCGTGAAAACTCGACGAATAATCTTGAAATAGGTGATCGCCCCTGGGTTGATATCAAAGATCGTGATCCGCTTGGGGCGCCAGAGTGGAATTAGATTGAGTCCATACAGACCACCGACAACACTGATCATGTGGATGTCATCCCGTCTCTGTGGACCCACACTCTTGTAGTGAGCTTTGATCTCGGCGAATTCCTGAAACGAGCCGTCCTGGCTGCCATCATCGGTGCCGTAGAAAACCATCTCGGGATGGTCGTGGTAAAGCTCACGATTAAAGGCGCGTGGCGCTAGTGGTGTCACGGTTTCTCTCGCTCTCTTCCGGTTTGATTGCTTACAGATCGAGCTCCCGAATTCTCAGCCTTCTTCACTCTCCAGTTCCCTCACCAGTGGCAGCACTTCGCGGCCAAAAATAATCATCTCGTCAAGTTTGGGCCACCCTGAAATGATGAACTGAGTGATGCCGATCCGTTTGTATTCGAGGAACGCGCGCGCAAGTTCTTCCGGAGATCCCAACAACGTGATCGCCGAAGATCCGTAGTACGGCACCAGCCCGGCCCAGAGATTCGAACTCATCCAGCCCACTTCGTCAGCCGCGGCGAGTGCTTGCTTCAGAGTCTGCGAATCACTGCGCGACAAAATTCCGCGCTCTTTGCGGCTGGTCTCTTCATCAGGCAACATCGACTGCGCCGCCGCGACCGCCTCTTCCCTCGTCGACCGGCAAATTACGCAGAGTCTCAACGAGACTTCGACACCGTGGTCGCGAAAGCCCTTGATCATCGGCTGCAGTTTTTCCGGAGTATCAATCAGACGCAACCACGAAGAACCTCGTTTCATTGCCAGTCTTTGCGCCGGCTCGGAATGTCCCGCGACATAAATCTCCGGAGCGCTTCGATCCGGCGCCAGGAATGGCGTCTCCAACTTGCCGCCTTCCACTCGATAATACTTGCCGTTGAAATGCACCTCCCCGTTGTTCCGCCAGAAGGAATGACAGATTTCCAGGTACTCATCGGCGCGCGCGTATCGTTCATCGTGTTCCAGAAAGTCTCCAAAGCCGCGCTGCTCGGCCGTGGAACTTCCGGCGACGATGTTCAAAGCGACGCGTCCGCCAATCAGTCCGGCCAAGGTATTGATCTGTTGGACGAAAACGGCCGGCTGCATTAGCCCCATACGATAAGCCACGATAAATTTTAGCTTTGTGCTGGCGCAGCCCGCCGCACAAGCTACGAAAATAGTGTCAGGTTCGTAACGGCTGAAAGAAAGCAGAACTGATTCGATGCCGGCTTCCTCGGCCGCCCGGACGAACTGCATCCAGCCTTCCATATCTGGCAGAGCCGCCGGCGAATCGGACATGGTAGTCGCGACCCGCGATGTTTCCTGCGCGGTCTTCATCCCGACCTCGCCACCCTTTGGCATCATCCAGTGGAACCTGAGGTTCATAAATTATTACTAGACCAATTGGCGGCGAGCGTCTTCAACTTCTCCTCGCCCTCCCTGACCAGCGGCAAAACGTGACGGCCAAAATTAGTAACTTCGTCGATTTCCGGCCATCCCGACATGATGAACTGTGTGACGCCGATGGCTTTGTATTCGAGCAATGCGCCGGCAATCTCCTCCGGGGTTCCCACCAACACCGGACCGTAGTGCAGAGCCAGCCCAGCCCAAAGCGATTGAGTCAGCCAACCATTTTCGCTATTCACCTTCGCCGAAGCGTCGCGGGACACTTGCGAATCGTCTTTGTGGGCCACGGTTTGAGCTTCGGCTTGGTTGACTTGAGGCAAAAGGGACTGTGCAACGCTCACAGCCTCTGCTCGTGTCGACCGGCAGACTACGCAGAGCCTGAGACAGACTTCGATTCCCCGGGAGCGAACAGCGCCTGTCCATGAACGGAGTTGTTGCGGATTGTCCGCCACGCGCAAAAGACAAGTGCCCCCGGTCAGTGCCAATCTTTCAGCGCTTGCCGAATGACCTGAAACATAGATCTCAGGTGCACGCCGGTCGCGAGCCGAAAACGGCGTGTGTAGTTTTCCCTTCTCGACCTGATAGTGTCGACCGTCAAAGCTGACTTCACCGCCGTTGCGCCAAAATGCGTTGCAGATCGTGAGGAACTCCTGGTTCCGCTCGGTTCGCTCATCATGATCGAGAAAATCTCCGTAGCCGTGCTGTTCGGCCGTCGAGCTGTCTGCGATCAGATTCACGGCGACTCGTCCCTGAATCAAGGTCGAGAGGGTATTGATCTGGTGCACGAAACTTGTCGGCTGAACCAATCCCGATCGACAAGCGACGATGAACCTCAAATTTCTGGTCGCTTGGCCGAGAGCGCAGCTAACCACTAACGGATCCGGTTCATGAGAATTCAGCGCGATCAATACCGATTCAATTCCGGATTCTTCTGCGCGGCGGGCAAAGCTGGTCCATCCGTCCAAATCGGGACGCGCAGCCGGTGATGCTCGGACCAGGGCCTCACGTCGATAACGCGCGGCGGCTTGCGGAGATTGCGGCGCGTCCAGGCTGACTTCGCCGGCTTTTGGAAGCATCCAATGGAATCTGAGCTTCATGTTTTTGTTCGTGTTCCGATCAAAACTTGCTTGCGTGTGGAGCGGAATGTGAAACGAGGTTCACACCGTCCAGGCGATCGGCTCCGGGGCGACGTGATGACGTCGGGCCCAATCCTGCAACGCCCACGGCGGAGTGTCGACGTCCCGGTATCCTCCCAATAGTTGTCGAGTGATCGGGTTCATACTTTGCAAAAGTCGCTCGTCGGGCGATTCGAGATAGACTTCCGGCCTCATCCACCGATAGGCGTAGCCGTAGATCACTACTTTTGATATTCGGTCACTGCGATTGGGTGCAGCCGTATGAAAAATGCGGTTCTCAAACAAGAGCGCATCGCCGGCATCCAGCCGAAGATCGCAAACTTCGGCATCGTCCGGATCCACCTCGCCGGGCGGAACAGACAACGGTTTATCTCTCAGGTGCGTGCCCCGGGCCATCAGCGTTAGGCCACTGTGCGGAGAGTGAAAATCCGTAAGGCAATAACAGATCTTGATCCCGACTAGTGGCAACCCCTTCTGTCCCATGTCCTTCGGGATGCGGATGTCACGATGCCAACCACGTCGGAACGGAGCAGAGTCAGGGGCCTCCGGTCGTTTGTAAATCAACGCGGTAGAATGCAGATGAATATTTGGAGTGAGTAATTGTACGATGAGTGGAACTGTGGAGCTATTGGTTACGAGATCCAACATGGCCTCTTCCCTGAGAAGGCCTGGACGTTGATCCAAATGATTGTATTCGGGACGGTCATGGAGTTCCGGTTTCCTGGAAAACACTTCGGCTAACCGGTCTCCCGCCTCAGCCAGGCGATCGACCGTGGCGCGGTCGAGAGCCTTACGCACCACTAGAAATCCGTCAGCGGCGAATGATTGTCGCTGCTCAGCGGTCAAAGAAGTGAATCCCATCGACCTGGTGCTGTTTTCCATTTGCGTCTATTTGTCGTTCATTGTTTTCGAATCACACAACAATGCTGCATCTCGTCGTTGACCGGCGGAAGAATCTCAGCCTGCGGGAGCAATGACCTCATGTACGCTTGAGTATGAAACACATGACAGGTTCGCTGGCGCTCCGGCTCGTAAGATCCAATCTCTTCAGTTTCGATGTATAAATCTTCTCCATTCACCAGCATGCACCAACTGGAGCCTTCAGCCGTTTTCATCAGTTGCGGAATATCAATGTTGAGGTCGCGACCTGCTTCCTCTCCCATTACGATCTCTTGTTCCAGTCGCCACTGAAAGTTGTTGGCCTTGTATCGTGGCGGCCAGGACCAATGAAATGGATCGATAAAGGTAAATGCCAAAATTCCGCCAGGCGACAACCGATCCGTCAATTGATTTACCATATCGAGCATATCGCTCGGAGGCGTGTTGGTAAAAACGGAATAAGCCACGATGAAGTCAAACTTCTGGCCCAAATCCGGGAGTGGTAGTTTCACCACTCCGTCCGGATTGAAGAAGAAACAATATCGATTGTAAAAAAGCCAGTGCGATCGCGGATACAATGCCCGTCCTCGCTCAATTGATTCTTTGACAACGTCCAGACACCAGTAGCGCTCTTCATCGATCGTCGAATTTGGATCTCGCAGAATGTTGCCGATGTTTCCGCCGAAATCCAAAACGTTTTTCCCCTGCCAGAGACGCTCGCCCACTTGTTGCGAGAAGTAGGTGAACTGATAAGTCTTGGCCGAAAAAAATGACAAGGTTCCTCCGCAAAACAGTTTTCACTAACTGAAGATAAAATCAGAGGTCATTGCCCGGGCTTGTGGAAGTTGGGATCGGGAACCACTCCCGATTTCTCGTTCGTATTCCCGCAAATACCTTCGCGCCATGTCCAGGTAATGAAATCGCTCGAGCGCCAACCTCCGGCAATCCGCCGGCTCAATGCGGCTGAGGTTCTGTACCGCATTGAGGTAATCCGATTCGCTGGCGCAAACAAAGCCCGCCGCGGGATCCACTAATTCCCTCATCGCCCCGCGATCGCTCGCAATTACCGGCGTGCCCGAGACCATTGCTTCAACTACCGGTAAACCGAAAGCCTCGCTCATCTTGGTGGGGAACAACAAAGCCCGCGCGGCCGTAAAGACTTCGGCTTTTCGTTGTCCGTTAACGATTCCGATAAACTGAGCCCCGTGGGCCCGGCAAAGATCCCCATACTGCGCCATCTCAGGCTGATAGCCGCTGCCACCAGCCACGACTAGTTTCATTCCCGTTTGCTTTGCGACCCAGAACGCCGTGTCGAGTCCCTTACGGAGGGCTTTTTGAAGACCGCCGGAAATTACAAAAAGAAAGTATGGGTTCTTGGTTTCGGAATAGATGAATTCCTCGGGATCGATTCCGTTTCGCACAAAGCGCCGGGACTTATGCAAGCGGGCCATGGTCTGTGAGACAAAAATGAAGTTCGGCCGCACTGCATCGCGCGGTACTCCTATGTCGAGTAAGTCCGAATGGACACTCCGCACCCACGGCACTTTGGACAGTGGGACAGCCTTAATCGGAGTATGGTTGATGTGCAACACATCTTCACCGCCCCGAAGTCCCTCAACTAGGGCCACGCCGTCCGGGAGCTTTGTCTCGCTTCCATTGATGAGATGATAGCGGACTTCATGCCCCAATTCCGCCAAACCTCGCGCTAGTCGATCGTGAACGCCGCTCGAAGCTAAACCAAAACGCCAGCCCGGATATCGGTGCGGAGATGACAAGTAAACGCGCATACAGAAAGATCCAGATTAGTTCGATCGGCTAAAAAACTCCCGGGTAACATAGTTCGACCGGCCGCTATTATCCAAAAAGGTGACGTAAAAGACGATCACGAGAACGCCTCTGTTCAGCCGAATGTAGGTCTCGGCCTTCATGAAGCTAAATTCGAAGGTAGCGGTCACCGCGACAGCTCGCTGTCCTCCTTCTTCGTCCAGATTCGCCAGCAGCTTTCCTTCAACTCGGGGCCACTCAATGAGATCTTTCGCACCCACGCCCGCCAGGCTAATCACGAAGCGCTCGCCGTGCCGCTCGATTCTGCACTCGGCAATTCCTTTGGTTTCGTGATTGGTGTTGAACCACGGGCCTGTCAAATCATTTGCGCGCAAGGTTCTGGTGGCCGGATTTGTTAACCCGGAATCCAGGTGACTGAGCTGTTTGAACTCCAGCATATTTTGATACCAGGCCGTCAGAACTTTCCGTGGGCCAAACCGAAATATTCCCGCACAAAATAATCGGCGCGTTGACTGTCATCCTTGAACCGATGGAACTGAGCGAGGACCAGCAGTCCTTTCATGATCATGCCTTTTATTCCCGTCTCGGCGAAACCAAAGTCGTAATGGCAGGTGAAACCGGAAGGCGTCGACGAAGAGGGCGATGATGAAAAGATCTCAAGCTCCGCTACTCCCCAGTCAATTAGTCCTTCGGGTCCAATCGCAAAGACACGCAGCAGGAGCTCCCCACCGGACTTAGAAATCGTTACCCGGGCGATACTGGTCGTATCGGCGTTGGAATTGACCCATTCGCCCACAAACGCGGAACCGTTCAGGTCCGCGCGGACCGGCGGCTCCACCAGATCACAAAGCTGGGCAATCTCCATTTAGCGTTCCTTTCAGGAAGTTCGGATCCAACTGCGAATCATCAAACGCTCCGCGGTGGCTCCGTTGTTAATTGGCGTCCGGGCGTGAATCGTTCGGAGGTTGTCGGAAACAAGGAATTGTCCCTCACGCATCAGAAAATCGAACGTCTGCGTCGAAGAATTCAGCAGCTTTTCGAAGGCATCCAAAACCGCCAACATATTGTTCGAAAGTTTCGCCTCCATTGAGTCCAAAGCGAGATTAATTGAATAGCGCCGCCAACACATTCCCGTCTTCGTCACTACGGTTCGCCATTTCAAGCCGCCGCCAAAACAATCGGCTAACTGCCATGGAACCGGCTCAGTTTCGAGAACTTCCAGGAAGTCAGCTCCCAGAGACCTCAGCACTTCCGATCGAACTGAATCAATGTCGAGGATTCTCGATCGACCGCCACCGTTAGGATCGGCCCGCATGCAAACCATCGAGATGAGGTCAACCGGTACTTCCCAATCAGTCGTGTCCGTGTGCAGCCTTTCGCTCTCCTGGCCTCCGCGCGGCGAAGGTATGTCAGTCGCCGGCTGAACATAGTGCACGAGCTGCGCCCGCGGGCTTTGGTAAGGCAGGGCCACCAATTCTCCAAAGGCGCGATTAAGGGCGACGAATAACCGGTTGCCTTCGTCGAAACAAAGACCATGGATCAAAACGCAATACGGCCATTGAGCAATCCGTTCCGCGATTGAACCGATTAGCCAATCGAACCCGTCTCGACACTGCGCGCGAATTTGAGCGTGAACGTGAGCCTGCAAAGATGTAGCGTAAAACTCTCTGTTGTCATACCAAGGAAGTTGCTGGGCTTCCTTCAGCAAATCGTCTGACAGAGCCGGCGAGACTTTAACTTTCACAGAATCAGGAAGCGCTGTCAGCATCCGGGCTCCAGTTCTTTCGGGACAATTTGAGAACCATAGTTTTTCAAGACTGATTGGCCGCGCGCCACGCCGAGAGTGCGACCTGGTGATCCATCTTGGGCGGTGGCGTTGCCAACCGCAAATGGCCACAATCGGCCTGGCCCCGCACGCGCAGCAGCGGTCTGTCGTGGTTCGTGACCTCGCTGGTCACAAACCGCACGATAAATCCGATCCGCGGCTCCGCGGAAACATTCGGATTCGAACCATGAACCATCGTGCTTTGATGGAGGGACATTTCACCCGGCTGTAACACCACGTCGACGGCCGCGGCTTCATCGACACCCTCGACACGCTCGCCGCGCCTAACCAGGTTGGAATTATCGTGGACGTTGACGTGACTGAGCTGGCCAAGCCTGTGTGAACCCGGAATCACACGCATACAGCCATTAGCGGCGTTACTGGGACTGAGCGCGATCCACGCGGATGTCGAGGGGGTTAAGTGCCAGCCGGAATAAACACTGTCCTGATGCCACGAAACGTAGCTGGAATCCCGTGGCCTTTTATAAAACACGAGCGTGCCATCTATCAACAGATCGTTGCCCAGCACAGACTCAATTGCATTCAAGAGAGCATCATGGGCTACCAGACGATAGGCCCAATCAAAGAATAAATGTAAGTTGCCCAAACGCCTCAGCGGATCGCCTTCACATTGTTCGACGACCGAATCGAGCGCTCCACGAAGGACAGATGCTTCCGCCGCAGAGAATACTCTGATCGGGAAGATCACCCCGTCGCGCTGGTATTTCCTGATCTGTTCTGCAGAAAGTGCCGCGGTCACAACCTACCCCTTGTCGTGAATCTCTACTCCATTAGTGCTGCCAGCGGTCGCGTTTTCACTTCGGAGCAAAAGGCTTCAATTTCCACACATAATCGCCATACGAGAAATCGCTCGCGACATTCGCCCGTTGATGGCATTCGATACACAGCCAGGGCTTGCCGGCCATCACCTCTCCCTTATAGAAAGTAAACTTGTCTTTCGACAGCGGGATCTGCTCATCAACAAACGCCTGATCGGATATCGTGACTACACCTCCACACTGCGCATTCTTGCATCCGTACATTACCCAGAACCATTCCTCTTCACCCGCAACTCTTCGATATCCCTTGACCTTGTACATCACCGTAAGCGAAGTCAGACCTACGGGCACAGCATTGAGCGGAGGCTCGTTGTTCGGATCGCCTTTGAGAAGAGAATAATTCTCCTTCACGATTATCGAGCCGTATTTCATCGCGAACGGCTTCGATGGATAAATGATTGAAGCATAGGCTTCATCGTTCAGATAAAGCGCGATCCAATCTCCGTGCGGCTTCTCATCCACGTGAACGTACCGGGTAGCTTGATTCGGAAGTTTCTTCCAGGACTTGTAAGAACTGTCCTTTGTAATGTACTTCCAGAGTTGGTCAGCATCGGCCCCCGGCATTAGCGTCTGGGCCGCAGCCGTGCCTGAGCTGGACGCCTTTCGGCTGGCGAGGCCCATCAGCCCAGCGCCAACTACCAATGTTACCATCAGCAAAATCATCCAGCGCTGCTTTCGCGTCATGTCAGGCCGTCTCCTTTTGGCTGAATAAACTCTCATCGTCGCCTGGCTGAGAGTCAAAGACGTGCTGATACTTCTCGACAAACACTCGATTTTTTTCCAGGGCCTGCGCATACGCGTCGTAAGCCTCGCGCCGATAGCCTTTGGCTGCCAACGCCCTTTTCATCTTTCTCTTCCAGGCCTCGGCTGCTTTCCGGTCGCCGTTGAGCTGGAGATAGCCGGTGACAAAAGTATCCCAATCCGGAAGTCGACTCACGAACTGAGCGTTGAATAGCGCTCGCAGCTTCGGATTCGTAAGTAATCCTTCCTGGGTCTTTCGATAAGCTTCTCGCAAACCTCTGGAGGCCAACACCTGGCCGTGCTCAAAGACTTCATTTTTGATCCGATAGATACAGCGAAGAAAACCAACTGCGCTGGTAGACAACTGCGCCGCGTTCGTGCCACCCCAAATGTAACGCTCGTCCAGAAACATTTCAGGCAACGCATTCTGAGCCAGAAAGTTCTGAACGCTGTAATCGGGAATGGCCAACGCATCGTGGTCCATGAAAATGATCTTTACCTTCCACTCGCCCGAGTCCCAATAACTCTTCAACCCGACATTCCGCCCGACGAACGATTCGCCACGCGAGTAACCTCTCACTCCCAGGAGTGTTCCCCAGAATTTCGCGATCTGCTGCACCAACGAATTGTAAGTTTTGTTGGCGGTCGCGCGATTCTCTGGCAACTCAAACGCGGCCGCCAAATATTGCTCATGGTTTCGGTATCTGGCTTTTGGCCGGCGGTACGATCCCAACACCTCTTCCAGGAGCCTGTCCGCAAATTGCCTTCCATCTTCTTTCGAACACGACGCACTTAGGCCCTCGACAAAATATCTTTGTGCCCCGTTCGGTGAAAGATAAGCCGCGACGCGATCCAAGCGCAGCGAACTTGTGCCACAAAGAATTGCCTGGGCCGGCGCGACGTGACTGATGAAGTGGGCAGTGAGTCCGAGATCGCCGGGAAGCGGCGGTAACTTCGAGCCGCTCTCATCGATAAAATCCGCCACTGATTCCGACATGGCGACTCGCATCTGTTCAAATCCTGACCCAAACAACTGCGGGTCGGTGAAGTACGGAAGCGTCTGCACCTCGGTTTCCCCCGCGGGAACTGAGAATATCGTCGACCGAGATACATAGTTTGCGATAGGCGCATTCGTGCCATGCACCAGGCGATAGATCCGCGAGAATTTGGCAGCCGCGTTCGCTTCAAACCTTAAGAGCCATTGCATGCAGCCACCATCAAGCCGATGAGATGGCGGAACGGTATAACTATTGCGGGCGTAAACCACGTTCAGCGCGTTATCGCGTTTCCGGCCCGCTCTTTTTATCTCAAACTCGATGTCGCTGCCGGGAGGCTTGATCACAACTACCACGGTAGTTAATGGATATTCGACCAGCGAATTAATTTCAGAGCTGGTTGTTTTCGAAACCCAGTAGACGTTCGCGGCGTCGCAGAGCGCCTTCAGTATCTTTGCTTCAAAGTCCGGCAGGATGCGTAACCCACGAGCGATTTCAACATCGACAAAGTGCGGCCGCCCAGTGTCATGGTCGGCGACGCCGGCAGTCACTTGCAGATCTCCAACGATACGGTTGATGACCTCTTCGGGAGTTAAGAGATATCGCGCGAGAGATAACCGGCACTCGCTACGGGAACAATTCCAGAAATCATGAAGAGCGGCATCGGAGGTCCTTCTGCCTTTAATTCCACGGTGAACGTGATCGAGTCGTTGTAGCCTGCGATGCAGTTCCAACACAAACTGCGGCGAGTCGGTGGTTGAATAACCCTGTTTCAGTACGTCACCAGTTACCGCGTGCGCGTGGCCCCGCGCCGGTTTAAGACCCAATTGCCTTAGCAGGAAGTCAAACTCAGAAATATTTGCAGGATCGAGTTTCAGGATCTGATGCTCAAGCATCAGAATTGCGAGCCGTCTTAGTTCCCAGGGCACGCCGCGCCTCTGCCGGCTCACGGTCAGAAGTCTTTTGCAGAGGGCGCGGTTGTAGTTTTTCTGTGTGAGGAATTCATCAAACAGATCATTCACCCGTCGGTTCCCGCGAAACTCAAATGGGAGCAGCTTGGACAAGCGGGCATCACCGGGTCGCCTTCCAAGGTTTTTCATGTCTACGTTTCAAAGCTAAGTTTTTTCGAAAGAGTTAAGGTTGTACGAGCCGCCGACGCGCAACAAGTCTGGGCCAAGCCGCGGCGGATCCGCAGGCGAGCCGAATGCGCGCATAGGGTTCTGCTTGGCTAGTACTTCGACTTACCGTACTTCTTGCCACCGCCACCTTTTGGTTTGCCGCCACCTTTTGGTTTGCCGCCACCGGTAGGCTTGCCGCCACCTTTTGGTTTGCCGCCGCCGGTAGGCTTGCCGCCGCCGGTAGGCTTGCCTTTGGGTTTGCCCTTGCCATAGTACTTCGACTTACCGTACTTCTTGCCGCCGCCACCCTTTTTGCCTTTTCCTTTGCCCTTACCTTTTCCTTTGCCTTTATCCTTCTTACCTTTGCC
>Ga0207646_10006773_pt1 | contig 11790 bp, 13 predicted proteins | sample KBSK5502metaG_FD_184343 | JGI IMG/M metagenome (GOLD analysis project Ga0207646, IMG submission 184343) | Corn, switchgrass and miscanthus rhizosphere microbial communities from Kellogg Biological Station, Michigan, USA - KBS K5-50-2 metaG... | ecosystem: Host-associated > Plants > Roots >...
TCCGGCTGAATGCCCTCTACTTCCCCTTCGTCAGCTTCCTCGCGACGCTCGCCCTCGCGATCGTGCTCGGCTACGGCGGTCACCTCTACTTCGAGCACGCGCTCACGCTGGGGACGCTGTTCGCCTTCATGCTCTACGTGAACAACTTCTTCGACCCGGTCCAGCAGCTCTCCCAGCTCTACAACACGTTCCTCTCGGCGACGGCCGCGCTGGACAAGATCATCGGCGTGCTCGACGAGACGCCCGAGGTCGTCGACCGGTCGGGTGCGACATCCCTCCCACCCATCGCGGGGCATGTCCGCTTCGAAGACGTCCATTTCGCGTACGGGCTGCGGGGCGGCGAAAAGGGCGAGGAGGTGCTGCACGGGATCGACCTCGACGTCCCAGCCGCGACGACGGTCGCGCTCGTCGGCCACACCGGCGCCGGCAAGTCGACGATCGCAAAGCTCCTGGCTCGTTTCTACGAGCCTACGAGCGGCCGGCTCACGATCGACGGCATCGACCTGAACGACGTCGCCCAGGAGTCGCTGCGTCGCCAGCTCGGGATCGTGCCGCAGGAAGGATTCCTCTTCGCCGGCACGGTCGCCGAGAACATCGCGTTCGGTAGGCCTGACGCGCGGCCGGAGGACATCGTCCGCGCCGCGCAGACAGTCGGCGCGCACGAGTTCATCCTGCGACTCGAAGACGGGTACGAGACACAGCTCGGTGAGCGCGGCTCGCGGCTCTCGCTCGGCCAGCGCCAGCTCGTCGCCTTTGCGCGCGCGCTGCTGGCCGACCCGCGGATCCTCATCCTCGACGAGGCCACCTCCTCCGTCGACATCGGGACCGAGCGGACTATCGAGCGGGCGCTGAAGACGCTGCTCGCGGACCGCACGGCCTTCGTGATCGCGCACCGCCTGTCGACGATCCGCGACGCCGATCTGATCGTCGTGCTCGAGCACGGGCAGGTGATCGAGCAGGGCTCGCACGACGAGCTCCTAGCCCGCCGTGGCCTGTACACGAGCCTGTACGGCGACTGGGCCGCCGCCTAGTTTCGGTTCAGTTGACCGGGTAGTACTGCACCGGCACGACGACGTCGTTCGCCGCCTTGTCGTGCCAGCACTGCTTCTCCTTGTCCCAGAGCATCCACAGGTAGCCGAGGAAGATCACGACGGCCGAGATGATGCTCACGATCCAGCGGATGAAGGCCCGCCCGTAGCCGATCGGCCCACCGTTGTTGAAGTCGATCACCCGGATTCCGAGCGCCATCTGACCTACTGTCTGGCCGCGAGCAGAGCCGATCAGCACGGTGAAGTAGACCGCACTGACGGCGAAGCCGAGGCCGGCGCCCGGGCCGGCGCCGAGGATCGACCTGAGGATCGCGTCGACGATGCCGACGAGAATCCCGTCGATGAACGCACCGGCGAAACGCCGCCAGAATCCGGCGCGCGGTCCTGAGGGGCCCCCGAACGTCGTGGGGGGTGCCCCGGCGGACTGAGGGGGTGGCGGATACATGGTCACGGGACCGCTCCTTTCAGATCAGTGAGAACCGGTGGAGTTCGAAGAGCCAGAGTCCGAGCACGAGACAGACGACAGCGACGGTCGGGACCCGCAGCGGCCCGGCCGGCCGGCGAAGCAGCAAGGCAAGTGCACCGAGAAGGGCAAACGGGCCCGCGGGGTTCGCCTGCAGTGCTTCGAGGAGATGGCCGTGCACGGTCGCCTCCACGCTCGTCGTCATCCCGCAGAGCGGGCACGGCACGCCTGTGAGTGTCCGCAGCGGACAGGGAATCCCGGCGTGACCCGGCAAGAGCGGAAGCGTCGCCGCGGCTGCGAGCATCGCCAGGGCCGCGCCGCGCGCATCGGACGTGTCGAACGTCGTCGAGGAGGCCGGGAGCCGCAACGTGGCGCGATGCTACTCCCTTGGACGGCTAGAGACGAGCGCGTTTCGTGGCGAGGAGCCGCTCGAGGAAGATCTCGTCGGGCTCGCCGGTTATCGCGCCGCCGACCTTGGGACGCAGTCGTCCCGCGAGCTCCGCAGCGATCTGGATACGGGCACCCGTCGCGAGCCCGCCCCGGCGTGCGAGGAACACGGAGATGGCGTCGAACTCCTGCTGGTCGATGGCACTCGTGTCCCACGCAGGCGTCTCCACCAGATACGAGAGACGTACCTCCGGGGGCAGCGCATGGTGCTCGCGGATGACGAGCGTGCCCGCCGCCAGATCCCCGACCCGCTGGTTCCGCCGCGTGACGAGGATCGAGGTGATCCCGACGAGGTACAGCCCGGGAAGAAGGTCGATGATGCGGATCACGTTCCGCACCGCGCTCGTCCCGAACGTCACCGGCGCTCCGGACTCCCGTACGACGCGCAGCCCGTTCATCGCCTTGCCAGGCGTTCGACCGGAGTTGAGCACTTCGAAGGCGACGTCGTAGCCCCAGAAGACGAAAAAGAATCCCACCACCCAGAAGGCCCCCGAGAGCGCACTCGCGCCCGGGCTGACGCCCGCGCCGTAGCTGAGTACGAGGGCCAGCGCGACGAGGATGATCGTCTGGAAGACGTAGTCGATCAGGGCCGCCGAGCAGCGTGAACCGACGCCTGCGAGCGTAAGCTCGAGCGGCACGCCTTCCGGCGTGTCGATCGTCAGGCGGTCCTCGAACACCATTTCCGATGAGGCTAGACAGATTCATCGCCGCGCGAAGCCCTGACTGGCACGAGCTCGAGCTGCTCCTGCGCGAGGGTGGGCGCCGTCCCGAGCGGCTCGGGCCGGAGCGACTCTTGCGCCTCGGCGCTCTCTACCGGGCCTCGGCCGCGGATCTCGCACGGCTGCGTCGCCACGCCCCGCGAGCGCCCGAAACCGCGCGGCTCGAGCTGCTCGTGCGCCAGGGCCGCCAGGCGGTCTACGACGCGCGCACGCGGCGGCGCTCGGTCATCCGCTTCTTCGTCACCGACTACTGGCGGCTCATCGCCGAGCGGCGAAAGGCGCTGCTGGTGGCGTTCGTCCTCCTCTTCGGCTCCGCAGCACTCGCGGCGCTCTGGGGCGTCCACGACCCGGCGGCGGCGACCGGCGTCGTGCCGCCGGCGTTCCGGCCGGCTCTTCAGCCGGGCCACCCGTGGCACGACATGTCGGCCTCCCAGCAGACCGCGTTCACGAGCGAGGTGTTCACGAACAACATCCAGGTCACGCTGGTGGCGTTCGCAGGGGGGATGACGGGCGGGATCGCAACCGCGCTCGCGCTCCTCTACAACGGCCTGCTGCTCGGCGTGATCGGCGGACTCATGGGACAGGCAGGAAACGGCGTCGGCTTCGTCGACCTCGTGACGGCGCACGGCGTGCTCGAGCTGTCCTGCATCCTCGTGGGCGGTGCGGCAGGTCTGAGCCTTGGCTGGTCGATCATCTCGCCCGGCCTGCGGACGCGCGGTGTCTCACTGCAGCGCGAGGCGGTCGAGTGCCTGCTGCTCGTGGTCGGGACGGCGCCGTGGCTCATTGTCGCCGGGATCGTCGAGGGCAACCGCGCCAATCTCGCCGAGTCAGGTCTCGGCGCCGTGATCGGCACGGGTGTCGGCCTCGGTCTCGTCTTCTGGGGGCTCGTGCTCTGGCGCGGGCGTGTCAGAGACGAGCCAGCGACTTCGCCCGCAGATACGCCCTGACGCAGCTTGCGGCGAGGATCGCCGGCGGCGCCTCGACCACCGTCGCGCCCGCGTGCTGCAGGCGTGCCGCAGCGCGCGCTCGTGCGGCGAGAACGTCGTAGGCGACCGCTGCCCGGTAGACGTCGCCCGCCACGTGGGGCTCGTCACGCACCGCCGCGTCGAGGTCTGGATCGGCGGATCCCGCCACCGCGACCGCGTGCCTACGCGCGAGGACCGGCAGCGCCTCGACGAGAGGCTGTGCGGCCGACTCCTCCAGCAGATCGGTGAGGACGAGGACGAACGCGCGCTTCACGCCGCGGATCTGGGCGAACGCCAGCTCGTAGTCGCTCTCGACCGACACGGGCTCGAGGTCGAACAGCGCGGACACGACGTCACGTGCACCCGCCCGCCGCGGGGGCAGCGAGCGGAGCACTTCACCGGCGAACGCGATCGCACCGCAGCGGTCGCCGAGCACGTCCGCCACGGCGGCAACCGCTACCGCGGCGTCGAGTGCCGCGTCGAGGCGCGTGCGGTCGGCGAAGGGAGCGGCCATGAGCCGGCCGCAGTCGATGACGCAGACCACGTCCCGGTCGCGCTCGATCCGGTACTGGTTGCTCATCGGCCGGCCGACGCGAACGGTTGCACGCCAGTTCACCTGGCGGATGTCGTCATCGGGGACGTAATCGCGAACCGACTCGAACTCGGTGCCGAGCCCGAGCGGCCCGCGCCGACGAAGTCCTTCATCCCGGAACTTGCCCGCGCGGACTGCGCTCGCGAGCCGACGGGCGGCGGGCAGGTCGGGATAGACGAGCACGTCGGCCGGTTCCCCGACCTCGTGTGTCCACGCCGCGAGCCCGAGCGGCCCGGTCCGCCTGGCGACCGGCGCGGGCAACGTATGCTGCCCCCGGCGCCGCGCCACCAGCTGCCCCGTCAGCACGCCCTCTGCCTGCGCGGGATCCAGCTCGAGATCGGGCGGCAGGGGCTGGCGTACGCGGATCCGGACGGGATCCGCCGGCACGAGTCGAAACGACGCCGGGACTCCGCGAGCGAGATTCGTCGGGACGTGCCGCACCACCTCCGGCGGCCGCCGCACCCACCGCGCGTCGACGGCTGTCGCCGCAGCGAGCGCGACCGCGAGGAGGATCGCCACCGGCACCGGCAGGACGAGCAGCGAGACCGCGACGAGAGCCAGGGCGAACGCGGCGCGCGGGGTCGGCGTCACCGGGGAACGGGCACCGCTTCGAGAGCGGCGCGAACCGCGTCGTCGGCCGTGTAGCGCTCGAGCTCCGCCTCGGGCCGCAGCAGCAGCCGATGCCGGAGCACGTCCGGCGCGACCTCCGCGACGTCGTCAGGAGTCACGTACCCGCGGTCGTCGAGCCGCGCGACGGCCTTCGCCGCGGCGAGCAGGTGGACCCCGGCCCGTGGGCTGGCGCCGAGCTCGACGCTCGGCAGCGTGCGCGTCGTGCGGACGATCGCCGTCACGTAGCCCGCAACCTCGTCCGAGACGCCGGTCGCGTCGAGCTCGCGCCCGGCCTGCGCGATCTCGGCGGGCTCGGCCACCGGTTGCACCTCCTCCAGCGTCGCCGGTCGCACGCCCCGATGCCGGAGCCCGATGATCTGGCGCTCCGCGTCCTCGTCCGGATAGCCGAGCGCGAGCTTGAAGAGGAAGCGGTCGAGCTGAGCCTCGGGCAGCGGGTACGTGCCCTCGTACTCGATCGGATTCTGTGTCGCGAGCACGAGGAACGGCTCCGGCAGCTCACGCGACGTCCCCTCGATCGTCACCTGCTGCTCCTCCATCGCCTCGAGCAGCGCAGCCTGCGTCTTCGGCGGCGTCCGGTTGATCTCGTCTGCGAGCAGCACGCTCGTGAACACCGGCCCGGGCCGGAACGCAAGCTCGCCGCCGTGCAGCGTCAGCGTTCCCAGCAGGTCGGAGGGAAGCATGTCCGGCGTGAACTGCACGCGCCGGAACTCGAGCCCGAGTGCGCGTGCGACCGCGTTCGCGACGAGCGTCTTCGCGACGCCCGGCACGCCTTCGAGCAGAACGTGGCCGCCCACGAGTAGCGCGCAGAGGATCCGTTCGACGGTTCCTTGCTGATCCACGGCGACCTTCGCCACCTCGGCTACGACACGGTCCCGCAGGCCCTCCATCAGCGTTGATCCTGCCTGATTCGAGCCGCAGTGCGGCCGAGGGCCAGCACATCCTCGTCAGTGCGAGCCGGACGGAGCAGCGTCTCGGCGTCCTCGTCCGCGAGGCCGACACGACCGGCCGCGATCCGAACCGCGTCGTCGTCTGCATCCGGCCGAAGCGAGGCGCGGCGAAGGACCGCGTCGCGGGCCTCACGCCGAACCGGCCCGACAGCGGCATCGCGGCGCTTGCTGCGGGCGACGACCGCGGCGAGCGAGTCGACGTATTGGCGGCGTGGCGGTGCGAGGGTTCTGCCCTCCTCTTCGGGCGGCCCGAAGCGCCTGGCCCGTGCGATCGCGTACACAAGCGCCGCGAGACCAAGGCCGCCGAGGAGGAGCTTCCACGCAAGCGACAGCGCCGAGAGCCCGCTGCCCGTTCCGTAGCCGTGGTAGCTCTCCAGGAACTCGACCGGCCGGTTGGCTGCGCCCGCGAGCGCGAGCCCGAACGCGGCGTTGTCGGCCGCGCCGAGGAGCCGGTTCTGGAGCGGCGAGGAATCGGCGAGAAACGCCACGGTTCCCCTCCCGACCTGCCTCTCGGCCACAAGACCCTCGTCGCGCCAGACACTCGCGGCGTCGGTCTGGACCTCGAGCCCGTCCACACGCACTCGTTGGGAGCCGGGTACACGCTGCGGGGCGCGGAAGACGAACTCGCGCATGGCTTCCGGCGACAGCCCGGCGGCGACGAGACGCCCGCCGCCACGTACGAATGCCCGCAGCGCTTGTAAGTCCGCCGCCCTCACCCCGGGCGGGTCGAGCAGAAACACCGTCGCCCCGGCGGTCGGCGGCGACTGGTGCGGGAGCTTCCGCACCTGCTCCACCGAATGCCCCGCTCGCCCCAAAAGCTCCGCATACGCGGCGGTTCCGTGATGCGACGTCGCGTAGGAGGAGGACCGCGGGCCGCCCGGCGTGCCGCCGGTCACCGTGCCGACGAAGCGCAGCAAAAGGTTGGCTGCGACGATAACCGCGACGACCGCAAGCGCGATCCGCCAGCGACTCACCGCCGCGCCTCCGCGACCACTTGCGGCCATTCGCTGCGAGCGGTCGCGACATCCGCTGTGCTCGGCGAGCGGCGGCCGTAGACGATCTCGTCGAAGTCTCGCGCGAGCCGATCGAACCGGGCGCTCTGCAGCGCACGCCGTGCCTCCCGGGTCTGCAGGGACGGACGCAGCTGGAGAGCCTTGACGCGACCGAGCCGCAGCAGGCCCGCCCGGAAGCGAAGGCGGAGCGCGATCTCGAGATCTCCGCGCCGCTCGGCCTCGTCCGCCAGTCGCTCCAGGTCCGCCGGATCCTCGCTCCGCGCCCGGGCTCGACGTCCGACGTGGAACGCCTCGGCCTCGGTGCGGCGCCTGGCGAAACGCGTTCCGAGCGCCACGGCAGCCACGAGCACAATCGCGCCGAGGATCGCGCACAGGATGTATGCCCCGCCGACCTTCCCGGCGAGCCAGTCCCAGCCGCGCGCGACGAAGTGAAGCCGGTCGGCGAGCCAGGAGAAGAACCGGTGGAAGGGCCGCGGCAGCGTCGTGCCGCGGAACCGTCGTTCGGCGAGGATCTGCCTCGCTTCCTGCCGCGCCTGCGCAGGGTTCACTGGTCGTCCGACTTCCAGCCGGGCGGCGGAGGCCAGAACGGCGGCTGGACGTTCGGTGGCGCAGGTGGCGGTGCCGTGGGCGCGGGTTCAGGCTCCCAGCCGGGGGGCGGCGGCCAGAACGGCGGCTGGCTCCCCGGGGGCAGAGGCTCTGGCAAGAACGATGGCGGCTCCTGGCCCGGCGCCAGCTCGACCCCCAGCCGGCGTGCGAGCAGCAGGAGGTCGAATCCCTCCTTGCGGACGCGCAGGTCGATGTACAGGACGGTGATGAACGCGGCGGCAGCGGGCGTGGCGATCATGCTCCCGAGCGTCGCCGACAGGGTGTTCAGGATGAACCCGCTGACCGTGTTGCGCGCAGGGGCGGCGAACGCAACACCGACAACGAGACCCGAGATCGTCAGGCTCACGATCGAGACGAGAACCAAGCTGACGACCGAGACGCCGAGCGTGGCCCACCACCTGCCTCGCACGAGCTCACGCGATCGGCCGAGCGAGCGGAAGGGCCCGGCTCCCTCCACCAGCAGAACGGGAACGGCGACGGCGAAGGCAACGTACAGGTAGATCCCCGGAATGATGCAAAGGAGCGTCGCGAGACCGACGATGATTCCAAAGAGGATGCTGAGCGCGACGATCGCCGGTAGGCGGCGGAGCGCGTAGCCGAGCGAGGAGCGCCATCCCACCTCTTCGCCGAGGTACGCATCGGCTACAGCCCGGAAGCAACCGGCCTGCGCGAACCGCGCGGCGACGAATTGGATCAGGAAGGCGCCGATGAACCCGACGAGGAACACGGCGAGTTGGTGGTGCGAGATCGTCCCGTCCTGGACGATCGTCCCCCCGAAGGGGCTCACACCGCCCCCGCTCCCGCTCTCGAGCGTCACGTTGCTCGGCAGCGCAGAGATTTCCGCGAGATTGACGAGGATTTGCGCAGGCAGGACGACGAAGACGACGATCTTGAACAGCGTCAGCGCGTTGCGCATGTAGATCTTGATCCCGACGTCGAGGATCTCTCCGACGCCGAGCGGGCGGAGCTGCGGCGACGATGCTTGCGCGGACATGGCCCGCACTATGCTGGCCCCGGTGGCTATCGACAAGGAGACAGCTGAACGGATCGAGCAGCCGGTCGACGCCGAAGCCGAGCACGAGGCCCGTCTTTCGCCGGCTGAAGCGGTCTCGCGCATGCGGATCAACGTCCCTGTTCGCGGCAACCGCAAGCTCCGGACGCTGATCGAACGCGTCAACGCCGACGACCAGGTCAAGGGCTGGTGGCACGTCGCGAACGTCAACGCGGTCGCCCGGATGCAGATCAACGACCACTCCTGGGTGCACGTCCAGATCGTCACGAACATCGCGCTCAAGCTCCTGCGCCAACTCACGAAGCACGGGGTCGAGCCGGGACTCGTCCGCGACTTCGGGTTCGATCAGGACGACGCCGAGGTGGTCGTCGTCCTCGCCGCGCTCTTCCATTGCGTCGGGATGTCGATCCACCGGCACGGCCACGAGGACTTCTCGCTCTTCCTCTCCGAGCCGAAGCTGCGGCAGCTGCTGGACGGCCTCTACGACGAGCCCGACAAGACGGTGATCGTGTCGGAGGCGCTGCAGGCGATCATCAGCCACCGCGCCGACGGCGAACCGCTCACGGTCGACGCCGGCATCGTCCGCGTCGCCGATGCACTCGACATGGCGAAGGGCCGCTCTCGGATTCCCTTCGAGAAGGGGAGCATCTCGATGCACTCGCTCTCGGCGGCGGCGATCGAGGACGTGACGATCACGGACGGTGAGGACCGGCCGGTCCTGATCGAGATCCGGATGAACAACAGCTCCGGGATCTTCCAGGTCGACGGACTCCTGAAGGCGAAGCTACGGGGCAGCGGCCTCGAGCCGTACGTCGAGGTCGTCGCCCACATCGACACCGAGACCGAGCAGCGCCTCGTGCCGATGTACCGCCTCGAGATCTGACCCGCCGCAGGAGCCCGGCTACACTTGCCCGCGACCCGGTGCGGGGTCGTCTAATGGTAGGACGCCTGACTCTGGATCAGGAAGTTGGGGTTCGAATCCCTGCCCCGCAGCTAGGAGAAAGCCCCGCCTGAGCGGGGCTTTTTTGCGCCGGAATGACGGACTCGTGATCTAGCGAACCACAGTCCGGGTGAACCCGTGTGTCCTATGTCCTTGACTCAAGGTGAAGGCATAGACGTACATCCCGAGAGGCACGAGAAGTCCCAGGACCCACCACAGAGTTCTGCCGTGGCTTCGTGGCAGAGCAAACAGCAGCCAGATCGCCGCGGCGATGTTGACGAAGGGAATCAGGAACACGAGCGAGACCCAGCCCGAGCGGCCCATCGACCACAGCAAGACGATGAGCGGTCCGACGCCCGGGATGAACGCAACCCCCGGGCTGCCGACACAGCGCCGCTGCCCGATGACGTAGGCCGGCACACCACCTAGGACAGAGACGACCGCGAGATCGACGACGAGAGCAACCATTGGCGGGGACCCCTTTCCTGCCGAGGACCGATGCTCGGTCTATGTCGGTCGGCGCGGCGCCGACACCGCCACCCAAAAGGGGCAACCCTGAGAACGCTCTCCGTGCCGCTCGAGCCCTCTGGGTCTCTAGACCGATACGGCTTTGCTCTCCCAGTACCGGTTCAGAGCACCCTGGATCTTGACCATCCAGACGAACCAGCCCACGAGCGGGAGGAACATCCAGAGCCCTGTCCAGCCGGTCATCGGGGCGTCGCGGTTGTCGCCTCGATACATGTTCCCGATCTCGGACGGCAGCACGAACCAGTCGATCGGAGCGAATACGAGTGCAATCAGCAAGCCGAGGATGCCGCCGATGCCGTTGCCGGTGTGGCGTTTCACCTCTTCGAAGTTCACGTAGTACCAGTAGAGGTGGTAGATGCCGAGGGTGACGATCGACAGGACGATGACGAACACGACTCCGCGTGGCTTGCCGACCGGCCCGTTCACTGAACCACCTCCCCTTGTAAGGCGACCCCTGCTGACGCGAGCGTCACAAAGGTCTAAGCGGTCCGATCCTAACGCTGGAGTTGTCGGAGCGAAACGCCGCCCGCCCCGTCACTACAGTCCTGACGTTGAAGGCTTACGCGACGAAGGGCCGCTGCGCCTCGCCATCGAAGGCGCACTCGCAGGGACGTTCATGACTGCCATCGTCACTCGCGGTGACTTCTCGGCCGCGTGGCAGGTGGGGATCGGAACTGGGATCGTCTGTGGACTGATCGGCCTCGCGTACCGAGGCGTCAGAAGGCTGCGGAGCTAGCTATCCCGGTCTTGCCCTCGCGAGTTCCAGCGTCCCTAAGCACGCGAATCTCGTCCCTTGGCCGGCGATAGCGCTGTCGTCAGCGGTATACGTCCAGGCTGACGTAGCCAGGGTTTTGGCCCTTGACTGCGGCCGAGACCGAGACATGGCACACGTCTTGCCGAGCTGCGATGTGCCAGAGCAGGTTTCGAGACCCGTCCGTGGCGAATGAGCGGCTCAGCTTCGAAACCGTCGTTCCCTTGATGCACCTCGTCGTGGCCGTGACCTTGGCCGACCCGATGTAAAGGAGGATCTTCTTTGGCTGGCGGATCCGGACGCTAAAGGCGGTGCTCGGATGCTGGGCGTTGAGATGAACCGACTTGACAGTCGCCCAAGTACCAGCGAGAGCAACCCCGGTAATCGTTGCTGCGACGACCAGGACTGCTGCGAGACTGAGTGGCTTCTTCATGCCTCTCAGGGTACAGCGGGAACTCCGGAAGTCGGCAGATTTCCCTAACGGCTCACTAACGAACAGACGGCAGAAACGCCAGGGATTCGTGACCCTTTCGCCTGGGCCAGTGTTCCGGAATGACCCTGAGCCGAGTCTCGGGGCTTAGCCGTTCCTGGCTAGTGAAGAGCGAACCAGGCCGTGTGAGGGCCCTGGCCGGAGTAGTCCAGGGTGCCGTCTGCGGTGAAGAGCTCAAGCGTGCTTGCGTCGTTCGTGGCGATTTGCCAGCAGACGTAACCGCTCCTCGAGGCGCCGGCTTGGATGGGGGTGGACTCCTCCAAAGGTGGTTGCGGGCCTGGGGAGGGGCATGAGTTCTCTAGGTAGCCCGTTCTGTGGGTTCCCATCGCGCCGAAGCCGATGTCCCCGTAGGGGTCCACCGCGCTCTTACCCGCATTCGTCACGGTGACGACGGCGTCGACGTACTCGGTACCGGCTGGTGCGGCGGGTGACAGTTGGACATTCGCGGTCACCGAGTTGACCTTCATGACCACCCCCGCACCGATGTTCGCAGCGGTCCCGATAGGGAGCGGGTGCGCGCGCGTCCAACCAGCTGCGACCGGGATGAAGTGCGCCCCGATCTGGAGGTTGCGCTCGCCGCCGCGATGATCGTGAGCCAGGTTGACGACGCACTTCGGCTTGGTGCCCCTACAGCCGTC
>Ga0207646_10006777_pt1 | contig 11788 bp, 10 predicted proteins | sample KBSK5502metaG_FD_184343 | JGI IMG/M metagenome (GOLD analysis project Ga0207646, IMG submission 184343) | Corn, switchgrass and miscanthus rhizosphere microbial communities from Kellogg Biological Station, Michigan, USA - KBS K5-50-2 metaG... | ecosystem: Host-associated > Plants > Roots >...
GGAGGTGGTGGAACATGAAAGAAGAGAACACGTGGTCGAACGACGCCTCGGGATACGGAAGCTCGTCCGCAAATCCCTGGTCGAGCTGGACGGAGACCGCTGCGCGCTTGGTCTTGCGTTTGGCGCGGGCGAGAGCCTTGGGGTCGGGGTCGAGTCCAACCACCTCGACCTGGGGATGAAGCTGCTTGATCTGCATGGTCAGCGTGCCGGTGCCGCAGCCGATTTAGAGAACGCGGTGACCCCCGGGCGAAGCGCCGCTTGATCGAGCAGCGCCTTCCGGGCCGCATCACCGCCGAATAGCTTGACGAACGGATCGTAGAGCGGCAATAACCAATCATGCCCAGCCGCCGGGATATAGGTTCGGGAAGATTCCATCATGATTCGACTCCTTGGTACAGGTTCTGCGGTTATGAGGCATTACATTGTGGGATCCTGCCACTGTCCTTGCTGTTTGACCGGTACGGCTGGCGGCAAGATCATTTTGCCCTTTATGTATTGGCTATTGCCACCCTCCCCCCAAGGCTTGATAAAGCTGAACCAGAGCGGTGAGTTCGTTCCCTTGGGCTTGGGCGAGCTCCAATTCAGCTGAGAAGGAATTGGTTTCGTTGGTTAGTACTTCCAGGTAGTCCGTGGTTCCGGCTTTAAAGCGTACCTCCGACAGGCGAGCCGCATCCTGGGCCGACTCGACCAGGTGTTCCTGTTGCATTCTGAATTCGCGAGTCTTGCGATAGGCGACGAGCGCGTCCGACACATCGCGAAAGGCACTCGTGATCGTCTGTTGATAGGCGAGTACAGCCTGCTGCCGCTGCGCTTCGGCCAGACGAACATTTGATTTGAGTCTGCCCCCTTGGAATATCGGCTGGGTAAACGATCCAGCGAGGTTCCATAAACCCGCGGGGCCTGTGAACAAATTCGTGAGGGCAGTGCTCTCAAAGCCGGCGTTTCCGGTGAGCGAAATCTGCGGGAAATAGGCTGCCCTGGCCACGCCAATCTGAGCGTTGGCCGCGATCAGGATCTGCTCGGCTTGAGCGATGTCCGGCCGGCGCGCCAGAAGAGAGGATGGCAGTCCAGCTGGAACCTCGGGCACATGCGGTTGCTCCGTCAGCTTCAGGCCGCGCGGAATGTCTCCAGGACTATTGCCTAGCAGAATGCTGATGGCGTCTTCTCGTTGTGCAATCTGTCTTTCCAGATCCGGAACTTCAGCCGCTGCCGTATATACCAGCTGCTCAGCTTGCCGCACATCCAGCAACGACTGGATTCCATGTTGCTCGAGGGTTTGGGTCAACTGCAGCGAGTCCTGACGCGAGGCTAGTGTGCGCTGAGAAATCTCCAGCTGCAAGTCCAGCTGACGAAGCTGGAAATACCCAGCCGCAACGTTGGCGACCAGCGTGGCGATCACCTGTTTGCGCGCCCATTCGTTGGCCAGCAGGTTGGCTCTGGCAGCTTCGGTTGCCCGGCGGTACTTTCCCCAAAAATCCAGATTCCAGGCAGCGGACGCCGTCAGCTGCCCTTGTGTGATCTCAAACGCCGGAATCGGGCCACTCTTAGGGCTCTGCTGACTGCTGACGCCGCCGCCAACCCCGAGAGTGGGCAGTTGATCTGCCCGCGTGATTCCGAGTTGCGCCTGCGCTTCGAGCACCCGCGCCGCTGCGATGCGAACGTCGTAGTTGTTCTGAAGAGCTGTGCGAATCAATTCCTGAAGCTCTTTGTCTTGGAAAACTTCCCACCATTTTTCGTCGCCCAAAGACTCGGGAGCGGTGCTTGCGGCAGGTGTCTTCGCTGGCTCAGAAGGTTTCGATGCTGTCGCGGGTGTCGTTTCGGCAGCGACTCCTCGATAGGTGATCGGAACGTCGACTGTAGGTCTCTTGTAATTCGGACCTACCACACATCCCGCCAGTTCAAGCGTTACCAACAGCAGTAACGAAGAAAGACTAGTGCGCTTGCCCAAATCCCAATTCATCTTCAGTCTCCTTGTCCTTCCTGCAGTGCGAAAGCCGGGCTCACTGAAGGCGCCTGGCTCCGTCCGGAGCGGAAGAATGAGAAACGGTCCAATACCTTCTCCTGGAACTCCTCGAGGTAGAGGTAGATGGCTGGCGTGATGAACAGAGTCACGAACTGCGAGACGATCAAGCCTCCGATCACAACCATGCCCAGTGGCCGGCGCGAAGACCCGTCGGCACCGTAGCCGAGCGCGATAGGAAGCGCGCCTAGGAGCGCAGCCATGGTGGTCATCATTATGGGACGGAAGCGCTCCATGCTGGCATCGTGAATCGCCTGATCGTCCTTGATTCCCTGGCGAACCCGCTGTTCCGCGAAGTCGACGATCATGATTCCGTTCTTCTTGACAATGCCCATGAGCATGAACATTCCAATGTAGGCATAGAGCGATGCCTCGGCGCCGAACAACCACAACGTCAGCAGCCCGCCGAGGAGAGCCACGGGCAGCGACGAGAGCACAGTGATCGGGTGCAAGTAGCTCTCGTACAGAATCGCAAGAATCACATACATCACGAAAACGGCAACGAACATCAGGATGACGAGATCGGAAACGGTGTTCTGAAACGTCAGGGCCTGACCCTGCAGTCCACCACGAACATCGGGCGGCAGAATCTGCTTGGCGGCGTCCTCGACAAACTTGGTTGCCGGACCGATGGCATAACCGGGCTTGAGGTTGAAGAACATGGTCACGCTGGTGAATTGATTAATGTGATTGACCGACTGCGGCCCGATGGTCGGGTGCCAACTGGTGACCGCGTTCAACGGAATCATCCGCTGGCCGTCGTCGCTCTTGATATAGAGCTTGCTCAGGTCTTGCGGGTCTGAGCGCTGATTGTCCGCGACTTCCAGAATCACCTGATATTGATCGGTGGGCTGCTTGATCAGGTAGCTGTAGTTCTGGGAGTACGCGTCATGCAGCAACGCGAGAATCCGGCTTTCGGATACTCCGTACAACTTTGCTTGTTCACGCAGAATGTCAATCTGCAAGCTGGGCGTGTGATTGTAGAGATCCGAGTTCACGAACAGGAAGCCGGGGTACTCGTGCATCTTCGCAAGCATCTTCCCCGCGGTTGCAGAAACCTGGTTCGGATCGATTCCGGACATCGCGTAGGCGAACTGGCCTTGGACATTGGCCGTCGCTCCGGTGCTGATCTCGAGCGCGGGATTGGGTTGCATGAAGGCAATCGCACCGGGAATCGTCGTAGCGATTCCTCCCATCAACTGTCCCGCGACTTGAGCAATCGGCGGCCGCTCCGAAGGGTCCTTCAGAAAGGCAATCAGGAAGGCCTGATTGGACGGCAGAAATGCGCCGTTACCGCTCATGGTGAACGTGCTGCGCACAGCAGGATTCGCCCACATAATCTTTTCTGCCTGGGACTGATAGGCGTGCATCTGTTCCGGCGACGTTCCTTCTTGTGCGACCATCACGCCGCGGATAAACGAGCTGTCGCCCACCGGAAGAAAAGACTTCGGAACGACATAGAAAAGGTAGCCGGTGCCAACCAGGCAAATGACCCAGACAACGGCTGACACCCACCGATTGCGTAGGAAGAACCACAGCGAACGCCCATAGGCATCCAGGACACGATGTTCAGCGGCGCCGAAGACCCGCTCCATCCATGTCTTCTTCGTGCCTGCGCCGCGCTGGCTGAGCATTCTGGAGGTCATCAAGGGCGTGAGTGTGAGCGAAACGATTCCGCTGGCGAGAATCGAAACCACGATCGTGATCGAGAACTCGCGGAAGATGCGTCCCATCAGGCCACTCATGAAAACCAGTGGGATGAACACCGCGGCCAGCGAAAGCGTCATGGCCAAAATGGTGAAGCTGATTTCTTTGGCCGACTGTAACGACGCTTCAAACGCATCTTTTCCTTCCTCCATGAGCCGCACGGTGTTTTCGAGGAACACGATGGCGTCATCCACCAGGAAGCCAATCGCCAGCGTCAGTGCCATGAGCGAAAGATTGTCGAGGCTGTAGCCGAGCAAATTCATCGCGATGAACGTCAGCAGTAGCGAGAGGGGGAGAGCTACCGCCGGAATCAGCGTGTCGGTGGCTCGGCCGAGGAAAACAAAAATCACCATTACGACCAGTACAAACGCGATGTAGAGCGTGGTCTGCACATCGTTCGCGCTGTGCACGATGGTCTGGGATCGGTCGTAAGCCGTCACCAGAAGGACGGAACTGGGGAGCTGGGCTTGAATGTTGGGTAATAGGTTTCTGACAGCTTTTGAAACCTCAACCGCGTTCGCGCCAGCGCGACGAAACACAGCGACCACGACGGTTGCCGAAGGTTGCGGATGTCCCCGCAGCCAAAATCGCATATCGATCCGCTCGTCCTGCACGGTCTGTTTCGCGGACGCGACATCTTTCAAATAGACCGGAGCGCCGTTGCCCTGACCCACGATGAGCTGGTCGTATTGTGCGGCGTTGCTTAGCTGTCCTTGCGGTTGCAGCAGGAAGCTGCGCTGGGGTCCATCGACCTGGCCGGCGCCGGTGTAGCTGGTGCCGTTCTTGATTGCTGTGGTCAGGTCGTCAAGCGTGATATTGCGGATCGCCATCGCGGATGGGTCGGCTTTGATGCGCACCGCCGACCGCGTGCCGTACACCGCCACTTGGCTAACACCGGGCAGAATGCTCAGACGCTCGCCAACTTGCGTATTGGCGTAGTCGTAGAGCTGGCCTTCTGTTTGGGTGTCACTGACCAGCGCGATGTACTGGATCGGCTGGTCGTTCGGGTTGGTCTTAGTGAATGTGGGAGGGCTGGGTAGATCGACGGGTAGCTGCCCTTGCGCACGCGTAATGGCTGCCTGAACGTCGGTCGCGGCAGCGTCGAGACTTTTCGAGAGGTCGAACTGCAGAACGAAGCTCGACTGTCCCTGTCCATTGCTCGAGGTCACAAGTTCCAGTCCCGGGATCTGCATGAACTGGCGCTCAAGTGGCGTTGCCACGTTGTTCGCCATCGTCTCCGGTGTGGCGCCGGGATAACTGACCTGGACCTGGATGACGGGATAGTCCACAGCCGGGAGATCGCTCACGGGGAGCCGGAAATAAGCAAACACTCCGAACAGGATGACCGAGACCGTCAGCGCCACGGTCATCACGGGACGACGAATGAAGACTTCAGAGAGGTTCACGACTGCCCTCCTTGCTTCGTTACTACACTGCCGGTTTGAGTTTGGGGCTTAACGGGAGCATCTGCCGAAGCGGCGGCGACACGCACTTTCCCGCCCGGCCTGACCGTCATCTGCCCGGCCACGACAATTCGTTCGTCAGCGCTCAATCCCCCGGTAACGACGATGTCGTCGCCCTGGCGCTGGCCCAGAGTCACCACTCGAAGCTCAGCGGTGTCGTCCGGCTTGACCACATAAACGAACGGCCCTTTCTGACTGATCTGCGTGGCCTGGTTCGGTATCAGCACGGCTCTTTTTTGCGTGGTGAGCAGAAGTTTTACATTTACAAACTGCCCCGGCCAGAAATGTCGATCCGGATTGGAGATGGTGGCCCGCAAATTGACCGTTCCAGTGCCGTTTTGGACGGCGTTATCCAGGAATTCAATTTTCCCTGCCCTCGCGCCATCTGCGGCGTCGGACGGCAGCCGAACCATCGCTTTTAGGCTCCCCTGCGTCATCTGCTTTTGAACGTCGGGCAGATCACGCTCGGTGATGGTGAAGTTCGCGTAGATCGGATCGAGCCGCTGGATCGAGAGCAGAGAGGTCGCATTCGGCTGTACAACATTGCCTACGTCAACAAGGCGCGCACCGGCGCGTCCGTTGATAGGCGAATGGACATAGCAGTATTCGAGATTGAGCTTCGCCGTTTCGAGAGCCGCCGCGGCGGCATCGACTTGCGCCTGATTCACATCAACCGTGTTTTTCTTCGTGTCGTAATCCTGCTGCGAAATCGCCCGCGTTCCAATGATCTGCTCGTCCCGCGCGAACTGGATCTTTCCCAGGTCTAACGCGGCTTTCGCTTGTGCGAGATTTGCTTTTGCGGAGTTAACCTGGGCCTGGTAAGGACGTGGGTCGATGACGAAGAGCAGTTGGCCCTTCGCTAGATTCTCGCCGTCTTGAAAACGGCGCTCGACGATTCGTCCGGCGACTTGCGGCGTCACAGTAACAGATTCGAAGGCCGCGTTCCTGCCGATTTCGTCGAGATATCTCGGCACGTCCCGAGCGGTCGCCTTAGTTACGGTCACCAGCGGCGGCGGCATCGCAGGCATTGCCGCCTGAACGTTGCTGCGGCTGCATGCGACCGTGATGGTTAGGAGCAGGGTGAGTGAAATCGCGCCGACAAGTTTGTACCGTTTGTTCATTGTCATCCTCGCTGTGATTCCTAGCTGGGCCGTCTCAAGAAGATCGACGGATGTGGTTATAGGTAACGACAATCGCCCCTTATTCTTTGTCAGGCACTTGCCGGCAGAAGGTTTTCCTGCTCAAACACACCCATCCCACTAGCGGCTTCCGGCAAGATTGGGTTCGCAAAAAGAGCAATCTGCTCCGCAGCTCGCGTTCTCGCCAGCACCACGTCCCGCCGTGAGCATGCCAACAAAATCGAGCAGTCCTGATCGGAATAGCGCTCCAAGACCGACATAACAAAAACAAAGCGCTCAAAAGTTCCGAGCGAGAGAATGGCCGAGCGAATGGCATTGAGCGATGCGTCGCTTTTGGCTTTTGTTTCCACTCGTGTGTCAATCGTCCGCAGGGTAGTCTTCTCTCGCCTCGGGTCAGGCGTCGGCTCGGCCGTCGGATCGACCATCCGAATTGCATTCTGAATAATCGTGCGCCGAGACCAGGAACGCGCCCAATCCTTGAAGATGCGATTTGATTTCGTAGAATCTTCCAAGGCCGAAGCGAAACACTCTTCCGCTTTCTTGTGATCGCCAGTCAGAAGGAATGACAACAAGTACAGGCCCTTCATGTCTTGAGTGAAGATCCCGCAAAAGTCAGCCCCGGTTGCGTAGGCGGTGGATCTTTGCGTGGAAACATTGTTTGCCAGCGTCAACATGCACCTCCGCTGAGCGTGAGATTCAGTCGCTCGAACACGCTCGCTTTAAATTCCGTACCCGCGCCTGACACCGGTCTGCCAACCTTCTAAGCAGATGTCTGGTCAGAACACCGCCGCACGAGAACTTCGCTCCTTCCCGCATCAGTTCGAAAAGAGCGCATTCACCTTCGCTGCTAATCACGGTAGCGTTGTGGAGATCGATGATCAGTTTGCGTCCCTCGAGCCCCTCGCCCGCGCTCATCCACGTCCGCCTCAGTTCCGCGAGCCAGGGTTCAACCAGTTTTCCCTCGACCAGCAGGCGACGTTCAGACTTGGTATCGATCGTAGAAATCTTCAACATTGCTGTTTCGTGCGACAAACAGGGAAGGGCAATGCGACTGCCAAAGCCAAAATGGCGCCCAGCGCTCGCAAGTCATTGAGATTTATGAGAGCAGAGAAGAATCGCGGAGGATTATGTCGATAAGTGTCGACGCCAGTGTCGACACTTGTCGATAGGAGCGACACTTGCCACCTCTGTTTATAACTTCTTGGAAGGTCGAAAACGCGGAAAAGGGAATTAAAAATTAAAGTTGTTGATGATAATTCAAGATGATCAGACTGCGCACACAACAGCACGTCAAGAGCACGAGCGATCAAGCTGCGCGGTCATTCCGGTAACGCTCCAGCATTACAAGGGTCAAGCTTGGCTCTCGGCGCTGATCCATCCGAGGTTGATCAATCCGGCGCTGTTCAACCCGACGTTGATCAACCCTGCGTTGATGAATCCGAGATGAGCCGCCACGGAGTCGCAATTCTCGCCCCATGGCTTTGAGGAACGTCAGCATGAATAGGAGTGCTCCCGCTCCGACGCCCGCCAATACAAGTAAAGCAATCATGCTGAGAAGCAGAGCACAACGTGTGCCAAACTGCTCGAGAGCAAAATGGTGACCACGGCAAGGGTTTTCGAAACTTTGCGCTCACGCGACTATTGTCATGACTATCTCGACAGATGTCGAGACATTACGACACTTGTCGCGGATCGATGCCGAGCTTTTTCATGCGTGAGATCAGGGTGGTGCGCTTGAGTCCCATGCGAGCAGCGGCCCCTTCCGTGCCCGCCACACGTCCATTAGTGGCTTTCAGAATCCGCAAGATCTCGTCGCGTTCGCCGGATGCGCGCGTTCCCAACGGTGGAACCACCTTGCCGTTCGTCAGCTCTCCGACTGCAACCTGGAGAGCGGTGCCGTGGGTCAAAATCACGGACCGCTCGATGAAGTTCTCGAGCTCGCGAATGTTTCCGGGCCAGTGCCAATTCGCGAGCTTCCTCATCCCCGCTGCCGGAACTGACTCGATCTGTTTCTCCATCCGCCGGCCGTACTTCTGCGCGAAGTAGCGCACCAGCAATGGAATGTCCTCGGGGCGCTCGCGCAAAGGGGGGATGCGAATCGGGAAGACATTCAGGCGGTAATATAAATCGCTGCGAAACTCCCGGTTCTCGATCATTTTCTCGAGGTCGCGGTTGGTGGCAGCCACCAGCCGCACATCTACCTTCTTAGTCCGGGTGCTGCCCAAACGTTCGAACTCGCGTTCCTGCAAGGCGCGCAGCAATTTCGGTTGAATCTCGAGGGGGATGTCGCCGACCTCGTCGAGGAATAGCGTTCCCTGATCCGCAAGTTCTAACCGGCCCACCCTCTGTGTAATCGCCCCCGTGAATGCGCCGCGTTCATGTCCGAACAGTTCGCTTTCAAGAAGCCCAGTTGGAATGGCCGCGCAATTGAGTTTTACAAAAGTACGATCCTTGCGCCGGCTTCGATCGTGGATGGCGCGGGCAATAAGTTCTTTTCCCGTACCCGTCTCGCCGAGCAAGAGGACGGTGGAGTCGCTGGGCGCGACCGTTTCCACAAGCTGCAGGACGTGGCGTAGAGCCGAACTCTGGCCGACAATTCCTTCAAAATCCATCTCGCCGCGGATTTCATCCTCTAAGTAGAGCTTTTCCTGCGCCAGTCTGTCTTTCAGGTCGGCAATTTCACTGTAGGCGAGAGCGTTCTCAACCCCGATCGCCACCTGGTTTGCCACCTGAGACATGAAGGTCACTTGGTCGGCGTCGAAAGTGTTCTCCTCCCGCCTGGCGACCGCCAAAATTCCAAGCAATCGGCCTCGGCTGATCAGTGGAACATCGCAGAACGAATTCAGACCCTCCCCGACCGCCTTGCGATACATTTCCGGCGGCATCGCGACCGGATCGAGTCGGTTCACGACCATCGGTTTCCCGCTCTGAAAGCTGTGCCCGGGCATGGTTCCTTCGATCGGGAGGAGCGCTCCTTCGGTGAAGATTCCCTTACTCTCCGGATAGTCGAGTGCATGGACCCGCAGATGTTTGCCGTCGCCGTCCGGCAACATGATGGCGGCGGCATCCGCCTGCATGACGCGTCGAACGCTGCCGGAGGTCGCGCGAAGAAGCTCTGAAAACTCGAGATTCGAGACCACCTGATTCGTCAGGTCAAGAATGAGCTTCAACCTGTCTTGAACGCGCTGCGAAACGTAAAAATTCACCGCAGCATCGATGGCTAAACCGATCTGTTCGGCAACCTGATGCAGGAACCCAACTTCTTCTTCGTCATAGGCGTGCGGATACGACCTGCCAACGGTCAGCACGCCCAGACGGCGTTCCCCTCTCGTCAGCGGCAGCGTACAAGTTGACGCGATGCCAAACTCAGCGAGAAAGGGAGCATGCTTTTGAAATCGCGTCTCTTCCGTCCAGTCATCCGTAACCAGTGGCTGCCCGGACTGATACACCCACGCCATCGGCGTCTCCTCCAGCGGAGGAACGTCCTGACCTGACAGCGCAAGTCTCCTGCCCTTTGCCTCGAGCAGGTACCAATCCGGCGCGCCCGTATCGTTGTTAAACGCAACCACCTGCAGATAATCAAATGGGGTGACCTCCCGCAATTCTGTGACGAGCCTATCTGAGGCAGTACTGCAATCGCTACACGAGGCAATGGCATTGGCCGCACGAAGCAGAGCAACGTAGCGCTCCGGCTCTACCCTTGGAGACACTGGCGTCTTCGTGGCCATAAACATCTGTCGATCTCCGGTGCCTTTCTAGTGAGGGTTAGGCCCACAAATCTTCTACGCTTGGACACTCCAGGCGAGCTTCCGATACCCAGTATTTATATGTGATGTGAGGAAGCGTCCAAAGGTTCTTAAAGTGTCGGAAGATTTCGACAGTTGTCGAAACCCGTGTCGAATCCTCGACAAAGACAGCAGTATGGCTGTGCGTTCATGCGCCGAACTAGCGCCGCATTAGTCGGATGCCGTGACTAGGGGACGACTCTGCTTGTGGCATCCCTGTTGCTTAGACCAATTTGCACACAACAGTCGAAGCGGATACAGCGATAGCAAGGCTGAGTGCGAAATCCATTCAAGGAGAAGTTCAAGTATGCGGCAACTAGTTATCATGATCGCGGTTGTGGTTCTACTGCTGTCAGTGGGTGCAACCGCGCAGGAAGCGCGTTCAGAGGTCAGCTTGCAGGGCACAGGCCTTTTCACAAAAGACACGACGGGGCGGGGCACCACGCAGCGGGGTACCGAGAACGGCGGCTTTCTCGTCGGCTACCGTTATCACATCAACCGCTGGCTCGCTGCGGAAGGCGTGTACGGCTACGGCCGCAATACCCAACAATATTTTGTGCCCGCGGGCCTTTCCAGAGTTCAGGCCGACATCCATCAGGCAACCGGCGGCCTGGTACTCACGCTGCCATCTCCGGCGAGGTTCAGGATCAGTCCCTATGTCCTGGCTGAGGGAGGAGCGCTGATTTTTAATCCGACTGGTAATCTATTTGGAAGCGTCGCTGGTGCTCAGCGCCAGTCGGGTGGAGTATTTGTTTACGGCGGCGGGGCGGATTTTCCCATCGTCAAGCATGTCTCTTTGCGAGCTGAGTATCGCGGCCTCGTCTACAACGCACCCGATTTCGGGATCAACAACCTGAACACAAACAAAGTCACCCACGCTGCGCAACCGTCTGCCGGAATCGTGTTGCGGTTCTGATTGGAAAACTCGAGGTTTGGGGCTCCCCAGCGGAGCCCCGACTGCATCAGCCATCCCCCCTAGAGAGAACCACAATTCGGTACAAGACCGTCTGCCTTGTGATTTCTTGGTACAACTCTATGAGGTCGAGGTGAGTAGTCCGATCCAGGTGAACGCAGTCACGCAATGGAACACCTGGATGTCGAGCGGGGAACTGCTCGCATTGTCGCAGGCGTGTTTACTCCCGTGCTGGCAAAGCACTCGAAGTCGTTCTCGCTCATTGACTGCATCTCGGTGGGCGTCGATCGGATGCAGCGAAACTTCGAGCCCATGCGAAAACTGGTAGAGGCGTGGCAAAGAAGCGAGTTGACGGACGTCTCCGCCAAGGTGGTCATCTACGAGGCATTCGTTGAGGGCAAACTGGAAGCTGCGAAGCACCTCGCTCGTACCGTCCATGACCTCTACTTCGAACCAAGGTATGAGGAGTTTCGGCCACGAACGATCTGGAGTCTCTCCAATGCGTTCACTTCGGCGTTCAAGGAACTGGAGCCCATCCCGCAGTTCAAGGCGACGGCCAAGCTCGGTGAGTTTCTGGAGGCCCGTTTCTCTCAGAGGTTCTAGCTTTGCGGGGCGGTCTCGGCGCCGACCGCTCTTTCTTAACTAGCGAACGTTGCGCGACGCCTTCCTGGACTGACTTCCCACAAGCCCGTTTGAACGAAGCCTTAGCGGCAGACGCTTTCGCGTGCTCGGTGTCAGCAGTGTGCCTGTGAGGGGATAAG
>Ga0207646_10006778_pt1 | contig 11787 bp, 12 predicted proteins | sample KBSK5502metaG_FD_184343 | JGI IMG/M metagenome (GOLD analysis project Ga0207646, IMG submission 184343) | Corn, switchgrass and miscanthus rhizosphere microbial communities from Kellogg Biological Station, Michigan, USA - KBS K5-50-2 metaG... | ecosystem: Host-associated > Plants > Roots >...
CGGGTAGCCAGCGGCGGCGCCACGCGGTGCGGGCGGCGATCACGCGATAAACGCGCGAAGTATCCGCGCTACTTGGTCGCCGGAGCGGGCGCAGGCGCCGGGGCGGGTGCAGGCGCCGGGGTGGGGGCCGGCGCGGGCGCGGGCTTGCTGAAGTCGACCGTCGGTGGCGCGCTGATCGCCTTTTCGTTCTCGACCGAAAAGTTCGGCTTCACGTCCATCTTGAACAGCATCGCCGTCAGGTTGGTCGGGAACGAACGCACCGTCGTGTTGTACTCCTGCACCGCCTTGATGTAGCGGTTGCGAGCGACGGCGATGCGATTCTCGGTGCCTTCGAGCTGCGCCTGCAAGTCGCGGAAGTTCTGATCGGACTTGAGCTGCGGATAGTTCTCGGCGACCAGCAGCAGGCGCGACAACGCCGATGATAACTGCGCCTGCGCGGCCTGAAATCTCGCAAAAGCCTGCGGGTCGTTGATCAGCTCGGGCGTCGCCTGGATGCTGCCCACGCTTGCCCGCGCCCGGGTCACCTCCGTTAGGACGCGCTCTTCCTGCGCCGCGTAGCCCTTCACCGTGTTCACCAGATTCGGCACCAGGTCGGCCCGACGCTGATACTGATTGATGACCTCCGACCAACCGGCCTTGACCTGCTCGTCCTGGCGCTGCAGGTCGTTGTAACCGCAGCCGGACAGGAATGCCGCGGCGATTGCGGCTGCGGTGAAGGCAAGGAACTTGCGCATCGGGACTCTCCCTTCGTGGGCCTTCAAGCGGGGTGTGATTCGGGTGCTCAGTCGGGTGCTCAGATGGGTGCGCCGGCGGCGGTTTGCAAGCCCACTGATCCATCGCTTGCCGCCTGCACTCGGCGCAGGGTGGCACGCGCCAAGCACAAATCTTCCCACGCCTTCGCTTTGTCGGGCAAGTTGCGCAGCAGGTAAGCCGGGTGATAGGTGACGATGAGCGGAACACCCTGATAGCGATGTACGCGACCGCGAAGGCTGGCGATGGTCGCGTCGACATTGAGCAAGGTTGTCGCCGCGCTTTTTCCCAGCGCGACGATCAACTTGGGACGAATCAGCGCAATCTGCCGATCGAGATAGGGCCGGCAGGATTCGACCTCGAGCGGCGAGGGCGTGCGGTTGCCGGGAGGCCGGCACTTCAGCACGTTGGCGATGTAGACGTTCTCGCCACGCTTCATGCCGAGCGCAACGAGCATGTTGTCGAGGAGGCGACCGGCCTGGCCGACGAAAGGCTCGCCCCTGGCATCTTCTTCCGCGCCCGGCGCCTCGCCGACAAACAGCCATTGCGCGTGCACATCGCCAACGCCGGGAACCGCCTTGTTGCGCGTCCTGCACAACCCGCACGCGGTACAAGCGGCAACGTCCGCCGCGAATTCGGGCCATTCCAGCGCCGCGATATGTTGCACGCGATCCACGGGCGGCTCGCGCGAGGGCCGCGGTGCGACCACATTGAATGTAGCAGTCGCTTCGGCGACGTATGAGCTAACGACGTCTCGCGTCTCGGCAACCCCTGCAGACACGGCTCGCAGACGCCATAACGGCAGCAACCCAAGCTCGCGCAGGATGTCGTAACGCGCGGCCACTTCAGATTCCCTGTCCGCGAGAGAGCGCGCGGCGCATGACCAGGGCGTCTTCACGCGGCGCTGCGCCGGCCGACGGGTAGTAGCCGATGCGGCGCGCCACCGGCACGAAGCCTTCCCGCGCATAGAGCGCGATCGCCGGAATGTTCGACACCCGCACTTCGAGGAAGCATTGCTCGGCGCCTCGTGCACCCGCGTCGGCGAGGAACCGCCCGAGCAGCGCCCGCCCGATGCCCAGCCGCCGCACTTCGGGTGCGACGGTGAGATTCAAAAGCTGCGCCTCGCCGGGCGCAAACAGCAGCACGCCGTACGCGACGATCGCGCCGTCGGCCACGCCGACCTGCATGCCGTAGCCGGCGGCGAGTGCGTCGCGAAAGTTGCCTTCGGTCCACGGGGCGACGTGCGCCGCGCGCTCCAGCGCGGCGACCGCTTCGATGTCGGGGTCCGAGAGCGGGCGCCAGAGCACTGGCACCGCAAGCGCCTCGCGCGCGAGTGTCGCGTTCACAACCTCATTCCTGCAGCGCGTTCGGCGGTCGTCAGTGCGACCCGATGCCGTACATAGAGCGGCGCCGCTTCGCGCGCCGGTACACCCTCGCCGGCGGCGAATCGAGGCAACGCGAGGCTGCCGATGGCCACGGCCGTCGGCAGGATGCCTTCGTCGCAGCCGGCGAGCGCGCCGCGGAAGCGCTCGCGGAGCGCGGGATACGCCGCGAAGCCGTTTCCGACGCCCGTCCAGCTGTCGCCCGGCGGCAGCGGCGCCTCGCCCGGCGTGGCAACGGCCGGCTCGAGCACAACGCGCCAGCGCAATCCGTCGTGCTCGTATGCGGCGACGTAGACCTCCCGCATGCGCGCGTCGAGCGCCGCGATCACGCGCGTTCGGCCGCTCTTCTGGCGCGCGGTTTCGGCCATCGCCTCAAGCGTCGTGACTCCGACGACCGGCAGGTTTGCGCCGAGCGCAAGCCCCTGCGCGACGCCGCACGCGATGCGCAGGCCCGTGAACGAGCCCGGTCCCGCGCCGAAGGCGATCCCGCCGAGTGCGGCGAGATCCAGGCGCGCTTCGGCGAGCAACGCCCGGACCATCGGCAGAAGCAGCTCCGAGTGGCGCTGCCCGGCGTTTTCGGCGCGCTCCGCCCAATGCGCGCCGTCGCCGAGCGCGACGGCGCAACTATCGGTCGACGCGTCGAGCGCGAGGATTTGCATGGCGCGATTCTACCTCGGAGCGACCGCGTCGACCGGCAACGCCTACGCGACCCGGTACAATGCGACACGGTCTTCGTGGGGCGCGACCGTGCAACGCCGCGTGCGAATTAGTCGCACCTGCGAAAACCGTTGGCCTGGCGAGAGGTTCGTAGGGCCGAATTCATTCGGCCGCGGCGTTCCATGCCGCGGTATCGGGCGAATCAGTCGCACTACGACAACCGCCGCGGTCTTGGAACGGCCGAAATCATGGACACCGTCGTCATCACCGCGCTCGACCAGGAAGGTCGCGGCGTCGCCCGGGTCGACGGCAAGGCTATCTTCGTCGAAGGCGCGCTGATCGGCGAGCGCGTCGCGGTCGAAGTCCTTCGCCGCAAGCCCAACTACGAGCTTGCGCGCATGGTCGAACTCCACGCCGCGAGTCCCGCGCGCGTAGCGCCGCCCTGTCCGCATTTTGGGATCTGCGGCGGCTGCAGCCTCCAGCACCTGGATCCCGCCGCGCAAGTCGCGGTCAAGCAACGCGTCCTCGAGGACGCGTTTTGGCACATCGCCCGCGTGCGCGCAGGCCAGTTGCTCGCGCCGATCCACGGCGAAACCTGGGGGTATCGACAGCGGGCCCGGCTGTCGGTGCGCTACGTCGCGAAAAAAGGTGGCGTACTCGTCGGTTTTCACGAGCGGAAGTCGAGCTTCGTCGCCGACATGACGAGTTGCCTGGTGCTGCCGCCGCGCATCTCGGCACTGCTGCCGGAGCTGCGCGCGCTCGTCGGACGCCTGTCGATTCGCGACCGCTTGCCGCAGATCGAGCTCGCGATCGGCGAAGACGAAGGCGCAGCGGTCGATGCCCTGGTGCTGCGGATCCTCGCGCCTCTATCCGCCACAGATGAGCAGGAGCTCGCGGCCTTCGCCGCACGCTATCGCGTGCAATTCTATGTGCAGCCGCAAGGCCCCGCCAGTGTCCGTCCGCTCGATCCTCCCGGACGCGGGCTTACGTACTCCTTGCCCGACTTCGGCCTGACGTTCGAATTCGAGCCCACCGACTTCACGCAGGTCAATGCGGGACTCAACCGCGTGCTTGTCCGGCGCGCGATCGGATGGCTAAAGCCGGAGCCGGGCGAAGCGGTGGCAGACTTCTTCTGCGGCCTGGGAAATTTCACCTTGCCCATTGCCCGGCAGGGCGCCCAGGTCGTCGGCGTCGAGGTGAGCCGCAGTCTCGTCCGCCGCGCCGAGGCGAACGCCGCGCGTAACGGCCTCACCGGGCGCGCCCGCTTTGCCGTCGCGGATCTATTCGAGGCGACGCGCGAGAGCATCGACGCGCTGGGCCCTCTCGACAAGGTACTGCTCGATCCGCCGCGCGAAGGCGCGATTGCGCTGGTCAAGGCGCTGCCGCCCGAGCGTCTGTCGCGCATCGTCTACGTCTCATGCAATCCGGCGACCCTGGCACGCGACGCCGCCGTCCTCGTGCATGAGCGCGGCTTTGCGCTGGCCGCCGCCGGCGTGGCCAACATGTTTCCGCACACCGCGCACGTCGAGTCGATCGCGCTCTTCGTCCGTGGCGCGTAGCCCGGGTTGGGCCGCGGAGCGGCGGCATCGCTCCGCGTAGCCCGGGCTGGGCGGAGCGATGCCCGGGGCGATGCCTCGCCCCAAAGAAAACGGGCGCCTCGCGGCGCCCGTTGATGCTTGCTGCTCCGGCCGAGCTCAGTCGCGCTGCCCGCTGAAGATCATCAGCAGGTTGAGCAGGCTCAGGAACAGGTTCAGCAAGTCGAGGAACAACCTGATCGTCGCCATGATGTAGTTCGTCTCGCCGCCGCGAACGATTGCGCTGACGTCGTACAGTAGGTAGGCCGAGAAGATCAAGACGCCGATCGCCGACAACGTAATCGCGAGCGCCGGAATCTGCAGGAACAGATTGGCGAGCATTGCAACGACGAGCAGGATCAAGCCGACGAACAGGAACTTGCCGAGGAAGCTGAAGTCACGCTTCGACACGGTGGCGATGGTCGCCATCACCAAGAACACCGCGGCGGTCATCCCGCCGGCCAGCGCAACGAGCTGTCCGCCATTCTTCAATCCCGCCGCGAACTGCAGCGTCGGCGCGAGCATCAGGCCCGAGATGAACGTGAAGCCGAAGACGGCCAGCACCCCCCAGCCGGTGTTGCGCAATGCTGCCACGACAAACAGCGAGCCTATCATCGCGCCGAACATCAGAAGCGGCGCCATGATGGGCGAGGCGTGAAAGTACGCGGCGAAGTTGAGCGACATGCCGACAAACGCGCCGGCAACGGTCGGCAGCATCGACAGCGCGAGCAGCCAGTACGTATTGCGCAGGACCTTGTTTGGCGCGAGTGCGGGTACGGCTACCTGTCCCGGCATCGTCCACTGGGTCTGCGATTCGCCCGTTGGTACAGGCTTGAGTTGCGGTTCCATGGAATCCCTCACTAAAAAACGGTCATACGCCACTATACGCGCGTATCCATGACGGCGGATTAGACTAGCAGAAATCCCTGAAGTTTCAATGGTTGCCGTCACACTGCCACCTGGCGAAAGGGCCAGGGCTCGCAGCCGGCTAGGTTGGGGCGGGTGCTGTGATCTCAAGCGGCCCGAACTCTCATTAGCACGAATCGGATGGGTGGCCGAGCGGTTGAAGGCACCGGTCTTGTGAGGACGCTCGCGCAAGCGAGCGTCCTCGGGCGAGACTAACGGAGCTGCCGGCGGCAGCGAATGTCAAGCGAGGCGCATGCCGAGCGGCCGAAACCAAAACCGGCGGAGGCGCAAGTCCCTTTGTGGGTTCGAATCCCACCCCACCGCCATCGGCTCAGATTCCACGCCTTTAAAAAGGCGATTCAACGCCGTCCGACTTTCATTCTTGGCACTTCGATGCCGTGCGGTTCAACCGCCTCGAGTAAGGGGAAGTCCCTCTCATTCGCTCAACCCGGACGCCTCGCCGGTGACGCTGGCCCGCGGTCCGTGGTCCATGGGGTCACCCGCTGCAAACCTCCGCTGAGGCAGGTTTAACAGGCGCGCGTGTGCCTCCAAGCAGGCGGCGCGATAGAAGTCGTCCCCGGACATCGCTAAGGCCGGTGGATTGCCGTCTTGAACAGGAGCCGATGCCAAATGTTCTTGCGAGACTTTCACGGAAATTTTGCTACGCCGCGAACCCCTTCCATCGAGCGTTGGCTCGCGAAACTTTCTGTATCTCGTCCTAGCCCGATTTGGCTCGCCGACGGTATCAGCGAACGCTTTCGCCCATAACGCCGGGACCGCTCCGCGTTCGTCAGCCTGGCGAGCCGCCTGTTCGTAGCAAGATAATTCGTTCGCCATTGCGCCTCCTTGCGCTGCACCTTGACCCGGTACAAACAGCTGGAAGCAAGTTCCCTGCCGAAGTCCGGTGCAACTCAGGTGTGGCAGGCTTGCCCGGGCGCCAGGCGCTTAGCGCCTCATGGGTAGGCAAGCGTGATCCATCGCGCGAAGAAAATCTTAAAGGCCAACCCGCCGCGGGTATTGCGCTCTAACGGGCGTCGGGGGAAGTGACGGCCAACGGCAGTGTGTGGCGCCGGTCGTTTCGAGCAGTGGGCGTTTTGACGACCTTACCGAAAACCCCTCACGATTTCGGCATGCTGTAGCCCCGAGCGACGGAGCCCTCGGGAGCATACGTAGAGCTTACCAATCTGCGGGCAGAACTACGATTCGACGCCAACCACGAACCGGAGCATTCGGTTCAGGTCGTAGCCGTCGTTGCCGAAGCTCATCGCCAGCACGTCGAAGATCGACAATCCGCGCTTGAAGAATGTTTCCAGCTCGCCAAGCGTGAGCGACAGCCATGCGGCGGGTTGGCGCACCCGATGAATGCACCGGAGCGTTTTTGTATCTATGCTCTGACAAGCTATGCGGTTATGTGACAGATCAAGTCATTGAAGTGAGTGGCGGCTTGTTGATGCCATGACGGCAGCAATCGGAATCCGCGCGTGGACGGAGGACGTGCTGTGGGAATCGCAGACGAGGTGTAAGATTCTTGCACACGGGACGGCGCCCATAGCGTTCGCCGAAAACCGCCAGCATCTTTCGAAGGAAACCACTGTGAACGACAAGAGCATCAAGGCGCCGGACAGGCGGCCTCTCGCATCTCGTCTGGGTGCCTATGCACTGATCGCGGCGGTGGGTTGGTTGATGCCGCTCGCGGCTGCTGCCCAGACGACAATCAAGTTCATCGCCTGGAATTTCCAGGTCGAAACCGTCAACGAATTCGTCAAGCAATTCGAAGCCGAGAACCCCGGGATCAAGGTCGATCTCGAAATCATTCCTTCGGCACAATATGCGGCGAAGATCCAGTTGATGAAGAACGCCAATACGCCCTTCGATGCGCTTTATGTCTTCGATCACGTGCTCGGGCAATGGGCGTCGTGGCTCGAGCCGCTGGACAATTATCCGGGTGCGGCCGAGCTCAAAGCCAAGATGCTTCCACTCGCGCGGCAATCGATGACCTATAACGGCAAGCTCTACGGCCTGCCCTACTTCACCAGTTACTTCGGCATCGTCTACAACAGCAAAATGATGAAGGCGGCCGGCATCGCGGCGCCTCCGAAGACCTACGCGGAATGGACGGAGCAGGCCAAGAAGATCAAGACCGCCGGGCTCGCCCAGTATCCGCTGATCTGGCCGGTCAAGCACACCGGCTGGGGCGGCATGTGGGTGATGAACACGATGGTCGCCTCGCGCGGAGGCAAATTGCTCGACGACAAGTTGAACGTGACGCCGGAGGGCCTGGCGTCGCTCAAATGGTGGGAATCGACCTATCGCGAAGGTCTCTCCGACCCGAACGGAATCGAGCTCGATCCGAATGAATCCGCCCGCGCCTTCATGACCGGCAACTACTACACCGACCTGACCGCGAGCTTCTTTGCCGGCGCGCAATGGGCGAACGACAAGGAGAAGTCCAAGGTCGCTGGTGCGGCATTCCTCGCACCCACGCCGGAAAAGCATGCGACGGTCGGGTTCGCGCGCATGTACGGAATCAATTCCGCCAGCACGCACAAGAAGGAGGCTTGGGAAATCGTGAAGTTTCTCGGCGCCACCGCCAAGTCCGGCGACTACGTTACGCCGAAGCAATGGGTGCAAAAGGGCGCGCTCACCTGGGGTTACGAGGGCATCGAGAAGGACGCCGCGGTTTCAGCCTCGCTCGTATCCTGGGGCGCCGATCCTTCCGACATGGCCGCCAACCTCAAGAATGCGCTCGCGATGAACCAGGTCGTGCCGTTCCAGGCGGTCTGGTACGCCGAGTGGGAACTGTTTGCCAACGGCGTCCTCCAGAACGTGTTGGCCGGGCGCATCAAGCCCGAGGACGGCGCTAATCAATGGTCAGATAAGGCAAAGCAGCTCGCCACCCGCTACAAGTGAGCATCGAAATAGCGACGCGCATTCGTGCGTCGAACGGAAATCCGACATGAACGGTCGGAGGCCATAACGCCATCCGCGCATTCGCGCCCGGATTTTTTCTTAAGGATCGTCAACGCGCCGGCGATCATCCTGGTCATCGCGTTCAGCGTCGTTCCGCTCTTCTATGTCGGCTATCTGAGCTTCCAGGATATGCGGATCGGCATGGGAGGCGGGTTCGCGGGTCTCGATAATTACCGCTTCGTGCTCGAAGATGCCTCCGTCATCAAGGCGTTCACCAATACGCTTTACTTCGCGGTCCTGTCGGTCGCGCTTGCGACCTTTATCGGGCTCGGGATCGCGCTCCTCTTGCACAGCGACATCCCGGGCGCCGGATGGCTCGTCTCCGCAGTCGTGCTGCCCTGGGCGGTTCCGGAAATCGTCAATGCGTTGATTTGGCAGTGGATCTACAACCCGAACTACGGCGCTCTCAACGGCATCCTTTACAGCCTCGGCATCTTCGCCGATTACCGCGCCTGGCTTTCGAGCCCGCTCTCGGCGATGCATGCGGTGATCTTCGCCTATGCGTGGAAGCTCGTACCGTTCGTCATCATCATCCTTTATGCGGGCCTGACCGCGATCCCGACCGAACAGTATGAATCCGCCGAGATCGACGGCGCCGGCGATTGGGCGCGGTTCCGATACATCACGCTGCCGCTGCTTGCGGCTCCGCTCGGAGTCGCCGTCATGTTCTGCATGGTCTGGGCGATGCGGGCCTTCGACATCGTCTATCTGTTGACGCGAGGCGGGCCCGGCGACGGCACTATGGTGCTGAGCTATTTCGTGTTCAGCAAAGCCTTCGAATTCGGCGATATGGGTGCGGCTGCAGCGGTCGCCTGCCTGCTCGCGCTCCTGACATTCGCGCTGACGGCTTTGTATATGCGCGCGCTGCGCGGCGCCGGAGCGAAACAATGAGGGCCGTGGCCGGTTCGAGACGTCTGCCGCGCGGCAAGCTCGTTGCGCTGTGGCTTGTGGCGCTGATCAGTCTTTTCTATCTCCTCGCGCCGCCCGGCTGGATGTTGCTTTCGAGTTTCTCGTCGCCCGCGGAATTGTATTCCCGTCCGCCGCATTGGATTCCACACCGCCCGACGATCGAACATTACGAGACTTTGTTTCAGACACAAGGCGCGAATGCGCTGGCGCTGAGCCAGAACCCGCAGGTACGCGCTTTCCCGCGCTCGTTCGCGAACAGTCTCATCATTGCGCTCGTGACCACATTGATCTGCGTCTCGTTCGGCGCCGTCTCCGCCTATTCGTTGTCGCGTTTTGTCAGGCGCGAGCGGCAACGCTGGATCCTGCTAGGGCTGCTGACGACCCGGATGATCCCGGTTGTTTCCGTTCTGATACCAATCTATTTCGCGCTGCAGCACATCGGCATGCTGAACACGCTGTCGGGATTGATCATCGTTTATTCCGGCCTGCTGCTGCCTTTCGTGATCTGGATATTGGAAGGGTATTACCGCGACTTTCCGATCGAACTCGAGGAAGCGGCCGCGATCGATGGCTGCTCGCCTTTGCGCACCTTCATGAGCATCGTGTTGCCGCTGTCCCGCAACGGCCTGTTCGCCGCGGCCGCCTTCGTGTTCATCTCGGTCTGGTCGGACTTCATCGTCGGCCTGACGCTGACGTCGTCCGAAAAGGCCTGGCCAATCTCGGTGGCGCTGGCGCAGGCGCTGAATCCGATCACCGAACCCAATTGGGGCCTGCTCAATGCCGCAGGCCTGGTCGCCGCGTTGGTGCCGGCGATCCTGGCTTTCATATTCCGGGGCGCAGTGCTGCGCGGAATGCTTTCGGGCGCAATCAAAGGGTAGGCACGTGATTGAACTGGTGACAGTGAAGACTGAAGATGATGTCGAACTGGACGGCGCGTTGTATTTGCCGGGCGGCGAGGTGACGAAATGGGGCGCGCCTATCCTTGCGGTTCACGGCCTGACCTGGAATTTCTATCGCGGGCCGATGCGCTGGCTGCCGGCGTCATTCATTGCGAGCGGCTACCCTTGTCTCTCGCTCAACACGCGCGATCACGACCTCGATCAGCCGAAGGATTTCGAGCTTGCGCACCACGACCTGCGCGCAGGCATCGACTTCCTCATCAAGCGATTTGGCAAGACGCCGGTCATCGTTGGTCACGGCTATGCCAACAACAAGATCATCTGCTATCCGGCGCAATCCGGCGATGACCGGATCGAGGGCAACGTGCTGACGACGCTCGGGTCGGTGAAGAAATACCGTCCCGATATCTGGGATGCGGTACTACAAAGTGCCAGCCGCATCCGCGGCAACGCGCTGGTGGTGCAAGGCGCCATCGACGAATTGATCGAGGCGAAGCCGCGAGCGGATGAGTTCGTTGCGGCCGCGAAAGGCTGCAAAGTCGACGTCACCCATCTCGAGGGCGGCAACCATTATTTTCACGGTAAGGAGGCCGAGCTCGGGCGTGCAATCGTCGGCTGGCTCCGAAAGAACGAGATTTGAAAGGATCGAGCATGAAATTGGCCGGCAAGACCGCGCTGGTGACGGGAGCCAGCAGCGGCATCGGGGCTGCGATTGCGGAAGAACTCGCCGCCAACGGCGCTTTTGTCACGGTGAATTATTTCCGCAACGAGGCCGGTGCGCGCGCGGTCGAAAAGAAAATCGTAGCCGCCGGGCAACAGGCACTCGTGGTGCGAGCCGATGTGCGGAAGAAGAGCGAAGTGACGCGGATGTTCGAAGAGCATCTGCGGCGGTTTGGACGATTGGATATCCTGGTCAACAATGCCGGCGACATGGTCAAGCGGGTGCCGACGGCCGAGACGAGCGAAGAGACCTGGCGCGACGCGATCGACCTGAATCTCTCCAGCGCGTTCTATTGCTGCCAGGAAGCCATCGCACCGATGCGCTCGCAGAATTTCGGCCGGATCATCAACATCTCATCGGTCGGCGCCAGAACAGGGGGCGGCGCCGGCTCGATGCCCTATCACGCCGCCAAGGCCGCCATGATGGCGATTACCAAGGCGCTGGCGAAGGAGCTCGCGCAGAATGGCGTTACCGTCAACACCGTCGCGCCCGGCATCATCGACACCGAATTCCACGACCGCCACACCGCACCGCATCTGCGCGACGAATGGATCAAGACGCTGATCCCAATGCAGCGCGCCGGGCTGCCCCATGAAGTCGCCAAGGTCGTCGCCTTCGTTGCGTCGGACGACGCGTCCTACATGACAGGATCTACGCTCGACGTGAACGGCGGTATGGCGATGTACTAAAGGCAGCCCTATGTCGGGGCGGCGCCGCGCGGCTGGGGGCAGGCGCTATTTCACCACTGCGTCTTTGGTCTTCCCGTCGGATTCTCTAAAAGTGTTGCTCTTCGTTGTCTTGATTGTTGACTTCGCCTCGCTGGCTCCTTTGTCGCATTTCTGCTTCTGTGCTTCGGTAGCCTGACGCTTGACGCCCGCTTCGTCGATAGTGAAATTGCAGGAGTCAGCTCCTTGCAGGGCTGCTTCTCGATCCGAGGTGTTGCTCTTTGACGATTTCACTGTCGTCGTAGCCTGCTCTTCCGTGACGTTGCTCTTCGACGAGTTGAGGTTTATGGAAGC
>Ga0207646_10006781_pt1 | contig 11786 bp, 9 predicted proteins | sample KBSK5502metaG_FD_184343 | JGI IMG/M metagenome (GOLD analysis project Ga0207646, IMG submission 184343) | Corn, switchgrass and miscanthus rhizosphere microbial communities from Kellogg Biological Station, Michigan, USA - KBS K5-50-2 metaG... | ecosystem: Host-associated > Plants > Roots >...
TCGGTGCCGTCCACGATTTTCTTAAAGGTGAGCGCATAGATTTCCGTAGCGCGTTGCGGGCCGTTGTTCTTCGGATTGATGCGCGCGCCGGCGAGACGCAGCATCGGCTGCGCCAGTTCGGCAATCGTCGGATAGGGCCGGCGCCACGTCAAAGCCATCAACTGCTTTGAAGGGCTGAGGATCGCTTGTGGCAGCGGCGGCGCGTCGAACGCGGCGACGATTTCTTTCGGCGGTAACTGGTAGCGTGCCGTGTCAGGTGTTTGTGCAAACTGCGCCGACGCTACCCTAATAATCAGCGCGACAGCGAATAGGAAATTTCTTTTTCGCACGTCGAAGTCTCCTGGAATCTCAGGCTAATATTTGAGAATGGCGGATTCTATCAAAGTCAGAACCGCCCGCGGTAGCGGGCGGTTGATCGTTTTGCCGAAAATTCGAAATTACAGAACAACCGCCCGCTACCGCAGGCGGTTCTGACTTTACCCGCGCACGAACTCATACGCAATGTGCAGAGTCAGTGCCGACGGAGTGATCTCAGGCCGAATTTCCTTCGCGCGCAATCGCAGTGCGCCTCCGGCTGGCTGAATATTCACACGCGTGGAAAGCTGGTCCAGCGTGAACAACTCCACCGGATTGTAGCGACTGTCCACCGTCCCCTGAACCATGTTCAGCAAAGGACCGTTCAAGACGACAGGTATGTCTTTGAGATGGATTTCGCGGACCTGAAAGCGAGCCAGCAGTGCGCGCCGCTTCTTGTCGAACTCGAGTGTTACCTCAGCGTCCGCCCAGCCGGAAAACTCTATGCAGCCCATCAGAGTCGAGCTGTAAGCTCCCGCGAAAGCCAATGGGCCCACGATGCGACCATTCTCAAAATGGACCGCGGTGCGCACGCCGTTGACTTCGCGCTTAAGCCGGATCTCGCTCCGGCATTGCGCGGTCGACGAGGCGCCGCCGACGGTCAGAGGCATCGAAGGTTCATTCAAATTATCGAAGACGGCGGTGAGAAAAGAGTTCAGAAACTGTTCGTTGACGGTGACGGTCGCTTCGGCTGCGGGTATTTCTGAAGCGCGACGGGTGCGAGTGGCGGCTGATTCCTGGGCGCGCGCAAAAGCGAATTGGCCGCTTACCATAAGCAATCCCACCATAATCGCTGCCACCTTCGAATCGCGCAGTATGGAAGGGGGCTTGCCCCCGTTTTCTTTGATTTCACTGAGCATTGGATAGAAAACCCTTCTAGATCAAAAAGTCGAGGCTAGCCTCGATAAACCTCAACTAATCTCTTTCCGCACTGGTACGGCGGCAAAGCCGCGACAACAATCACAATCCGCTGCGGACAATATCGTGCAGACGAATCAGGCCAACGCACTGACCATTTCCATCGACGACGGGCAGCACGTTGATTTGCGAAGGCCGGTCCTCCATGAGACGCAATGCGTCAAAGGCCAGCATCTCAGGATTCGTCACGGTTGGGTTGTGCGTCATCAGATCGTCGCATCTGAGGTTTGCGAAGGCCAGATCCCTCGGGCCCATCCGCTGGAGCGAGCGCCGCAGATCGCCGTCGGTAATGATGCCGGCCAAACGGCCCTCGTTATCGACAACATTGACGGCCCCCAGACCGTATTGCGTGATCCCGGAAACGATATCCATAAATGAAGCGTCCATGCCGATGGTCGGATTTTCCGAGCCGCTGTGCATCAGATCCGCAACCCGCAAGTTAAGTCGTTTCCCGAGCTGTCCGGCCGGATGATTGGAAGCAAAGTCAGTTTCTGTAAGGCCTTTCGACTGCATCAGTGTCATTGCCAACGCGTCCCCGATCGCCAGTGCCACGGTCGTGCTGGCCGTCGGCGCCAGGTTCAAGGGACAGGCCTCCTGATCTACCGTCGCATCGATCACGGCGTCCGCTCGCTGCGCAATCGTCGATTTTAGATTGCCGACAATCGCCACCAGCGGCACTTCTCGGCGCTTGAGATAAGGCAGCAGTTCCAGAAGTTCGTCGGTCTCGCCGCTGTTACTCAACATGATAACGACGTCATCAGACGTGACGATGCCCAAACCCCCGTGCAAGGCGTCGGACGGATGCAGATAGACCGCCGCGGTGCCGCTGCTGGTCATGGTGGCCGCGATCTTCTGAGCGATGATTCCTGATTTTCCTACGCCCAGCAGAACGATCTTGCCTTTGCAATCCGACAGGATCCCGATCACGCGATCAATTTCACCGGCTTGCAGACGCGCTGCCGCCTTGCCAATGGCATCGGCCTCGGCCTGCAACAACTCGACCACCTGAGAAAAACTGGATTGCCCAGACATGCAACCACCTTGATATACGAGTAGCGAAGCGTTTGGCAAGTAGCGCCGTGCAATCACACAGGTCTTGTTCGTGCGGCTTCGTGTGATTTTGTGGATGGTAGCTACTAGTTCGCCGAGCGGGGCATTAGCCCGACCGTCAGGGAGGGCTCCTTGCGTACATTTCTTGAGCCCTCCCTCACGGTCGGGCTAATGCACCACTTTTGCCTCAGTTAATTTCTAAATCGCTCGCTAGCCCCTGTTCCCGGCGCTATGATATCGTTTCAACATTCCGTGCCCGCGTAGCTCAGTGGATTAGAGCGTTCGCCTCCGGAGCGAAAGGTCGCAGGTTCGACCCCTGCCGCGGGTACCAAAATCAGAGGTCGGAGATCAGAAGTCAGAGATCAAAAAACCATTTTCTGATCGCTGACTTCTGACCTTTGACCTCTTTCTTCCTGCTACGAAACGGCTCGGTCCGCGATCTCCAATCCCTTATCGATGATCGCGAATGCCTCGCGCAGCTCAGCTTCGTTGATGCACAGCGGCGGGTTTGTGAAGAACGTGTTCCAACGCACGAACGTGTAGAGCCCTTCCTGACGAAAGAACTTACCGAGCGCCTGCATTTCAGGCGAAGTGCTGTTGAAGGGCGCCATCGGTTCAAGTGTTTCGCGATCTCGCACTAGTTCAACAATTCCAAAGAGACCGATGCTGCGGGTCGCGCCCACCGAAAGGTGACGTTGCTGAAGATCCTCAAGCAGGCCGCGCATCACCGTACCCATGCGTCGCGCGTTCTCGATCAGTTGATCTTCTTCGTAAACCGCGATGTTTGCCAGCGCCGCAGCGCAGGCAAGCGGATGGCTGTTGTAAGTGAGGCCGCCATAAAAGACGTTCTTCTGAAAGTGATCAGCGATTTGGCGCCGCATTCCCACCGCGCCAAGCTGCACGTATGCACTCGTCAGACCCTTGGCCATCGATATCAGATCGGGGACGACGTTCCAATGGTTGACCGAGAACCACTCGCCGGTGCGACCGAAGCCGGCCATCACTTCGTCGGCGATCAGAAGGATGCCGTGCTCGTCGCACAGCTTTCGTAGTCCCTGCATGTAGCCATCGGGTGGAATAAGGATTCCATTCGTTCCGACGACGGGTTCGATGATGATCGCCGCAACGGTCTTCGGACCTTCGAGCTCCAGGATCTCCTCAGTCCGCGCCAGCACTTCTTCAGTCGTGTCTGAGCCCTTCTGAACGCCATGGTAGAAATCCGGGATGCGGAAAACGCCCGGGATGCCCGGCTCGGCCGCCCAGCGGCGTGGATCTCCAGTCAGCGTCAGCGCGCCCGCAGTTCCGCCGTGATACGACCGGTACCGCGCGGCAATCTTATGACGGCCGCTGAACAGCCGCGCGATGCGGATCGCGTTCTCGTTTGCCTCGGCGCCGCCGTTGGTGAAAAAGAAAGCGTCGATGTCACCGGGTGTGAGCTCGGCCAGCTTTACACTCAAGCGAGCACGCACCTCGGTGGCCATAAACGGGTTGGCATAGGCGAGTGTCGCGGCCTGCTCCTGGATGGCGCGAATCACCCGCTGGTCGCCGTGACCGATGTTCACGCACATCAGTTGGCTGTTGAAATCGATGAAGCGTTTTCCTTCCGGCGTCCAGAAATAGATCCCTTTCGCGCGCGCAACAGGGATAGGGTCCACCGCTGATTGCGCGGACCACTCAAAGAGTGTGTGGCGGCGGCAGAGATCGACGATTTGCTCGCCCGTTATGGTTTCAGTGATGGTAGTCATGGGAACGCGATGCTATCCAAATCGCGACCGTTTGACAACGGGCCGAGCTCAGCTCTGCATCCCTTATTGACCCGGTTCGTTCTTTGCCGTATCGTTTTCTCTTCGGGGCCTGCGTTCGCCTGCGGAGTAAAATTCGCACGTGTGATCCCGGCTGCGGGTACCGGAAATCTTGCCCAATCCTCCAGTTGTCAATATGGAAAACCAAACTGTGCAGGACTCTGGGAAGAATCAGCCGCGCACGATTCTGTTGGTCGAAGATTTCGACGACACGCGCTTGATGATGAAGATGTGGCTGTCCAGGCGCGGTTATCGCGTGATCGAAGCCGAGACTGGTGAAGAAGGTATCACTGCCGCGCAACGCGAACTGCCCGATCTAATCCTGATGGACATGATGATGCCGGGCCTAAATGGCCTTGACGCGACCCGCCGAATACGCGAGTATCAGGCGCTACGCCGCACGCCGATCGTGGCCGTCTCGGCTTATGGCGCCGACGAATACCGGGCTATTGCCATTGAGGCCGGGTGTGACGAATACGTATCGACGCCCTTCGAGCCGAATGAACTGGCGGGATTGATCGAAAGACTGATCGCGGCGAGAGCGTCTGCAAAGCCCAATGTCTTTCGCGCGAATGATTAAAGCGAGCTTATGGTTGCTCGTCGTGGTTCTCTTTACCGCGCCAACGCTGTCCGCTCAACCAACCCCCTGCGCTCTTAAGCTCGATCAATTGCCAAACGTCGCAGAACTGCGCGGCTTTCGTCTGGGAATGACTTACGAGCAGGTGAAGGCCCGCGTGCCGCAGATTCAGTTTGGCCCAGCCGATCAATTTGGCGTAACGAAGACCAGCATCAATCCAGGTTTTGATCGGAGTTTTGATCAAGCCAGTTTCGCCGACGTGCGCACAATCTCTTTCGACTTTCTGGACGGACGGCTGGTCAATTTGTGGATCGGATACGAGACCACCTTTAAGTGGCAAACCCTCGACGAGTTCGTCGCCGGGATGAGCAAGGCGCTGAGCCTGCCGGTCGGCTGGTCAGTGAAACGAGGAGGCCGGCAGCTAACGTGCGATGGATTTTTCGTGTTTGCGTCGCTGATCGCCGGCAGCCCCAGCATTCGCTTTACCGACGACCCGGCGCAGGACACTATTGCCGCGCGCCGGGAAGAGGCCGCCGCCGCCGCGGAAGCGATGGTGGTGGGCGACATGCGCAGTAAGGCCTATTATTCGTCAGACTGTGACGGCCGGGACGCCATTCCCGCGCTGAGCCGGATTATTTTCAAAGACAAAGACGAGGCCGAAAAGGCCGGCTACAAGCTAGCGAAAGACTGTCAGTGAAAGTCCGACAAACCTCAGTTTGTCGCTTAGCCCGTAGAGACGTCTCTCGCGGAGCCACGACAAACTGAAGTTTGCCGGACAGAAAGAGAGAAGACAACCATGCTGAAAGAATTTAAAGAATTCATCGCGCGCGGAAATGTCATTGACCTGGCGGCGGCGGTAGTCATTGGCGTCGCCTTTGGCAAGATCGTTACTTCATTTGTCGATGGGATCATCATGCCACCCGTCGGATTGCTGCTGGGCAAAGTTGATTTCTCGAGCTTGTTCTTCGTACTCGATCGTGCAAAGGGCCAGCCCGTTTCGCTCGCGGATGCCAAGGCGAAAGGCATTCCGGTTGTGGCCTATGGCGCTTTCATTAACGATATCGTGAACTTTTTGATCATTGCGTTCGTGATCTTCCTGATAGTCAGGACCGTGAATCGCATGAGGAAGAAGGACGTTATTACCAAAGATTGCCCTTACTGCCTGACGGCGATTCCACTCGCCGCCACGCGCTGTTCCGGCTGCTGTGGCGAGCTGAAAGCTGCATAGCTAACCGGAAACGTTATCTACCCAGTGGAGTGAAATCCAAATCGGGGTCAGGCCTGCGATTTGTGCGATTTTCAATCGTTCCGGCTCCGGTGATCATGGAGAATTTAGAAACTTGTGATCTCGCAACTGATAATCATCAAACAATACCCTGAAACAGTGTCGTACGTGGACTATCAAATCCGAAATCGCACAAATCGCAGGCCTGACCCCAGTTTTATTCTACTTCGTACGTGGACTATCAAATCCGAAATCGCACAGATCGCAGGCCTGACCCAGCTGTTAGTTCCCAACTGACGCTCGACCCTTCATTGCGCACCACACCCAAGGGTAAAGATTCACCGTTCTCTGTGGGTTGATAAATCCAGACAGTTAGTGTTGAGGCACCGGCGGTGTTAGCGTGTTACTTACATTCATCAAACAATCCCCAACTCAAGCCAAATGAATAGGTCCAGCCAACGTCTTTTTCTTCTTGCCCAGAATACTGGAGCGTTGCTGAATAGATTCCTTTGCAATAAAAGGCTTCTTTGCCGCCGTAGTCGCGTCCCCAAATCTTTACTGGTTCCTCTTTGACGAACCGCCAGCCGTGCTTATTCAGTTCTCGGTCGTAATACTTTCGAATCTCCTCATAACTTTTGTCGGTCTTGTAGTCACCTCCAACATCACCTTGATGAGTCTTATGCATTGAACCATATCGCAACTGGGTTGCTCCTGGGAGAGGTTCAATCATTTTGAATTCGTTTTCCATATCCTTTTGGATTTCTGCTGCTTTCGGACCATTCACTGCCTGGTCGTAGGGAAGGTAGACAAATAGACCTGCGAAGGCCAGGAGCGCGATTAGCCCCATCAGTACTGCGGCAAAGACACCAATCAGTGGAAGGTGTTTCTTCCACTTTTCAGTTGTTGGTAGGCTGGCGGCGGTCTTCATCATTACCATTTAAGACGCGGAACCCTAAATGTTAGTTGCGGGCTGTAGCTCACTTCAGGGGTACCAACCTGAGCGTACACCGTTCCATTAGCTCCAGTTGGAATCGGCGTAGTGAAAAATCCAAGCAACGTCGTGTTCCATGATCCGCCCATGCCGGGGCCGGCAAGAGCGCCAGTAACGCCAGCGGAAGGACCACTTAAAATATTCCTAACTCCTCGTTCGTCCGTAACCGGTACTCCATTTTGCCATGTGTCTCCTCCTAAGATAACAGATCCATTAACTGGCGTGGATAATCCAAAACTTGGCCCACCCGAGATATACCAGTTGCCAAACTTATCTCGCTTGACGTTAATGGTTCCGCCTATGAGTCCTGCTGAAAGACCGAAACTCACCCCTCTGAAAGTGGGCGCGCCTGCATTGCCTGGAATCGGCGAGGGTGCCTCTGTTGGCCTCATCTCCACCCTCGTGGCTATAGGAGTCTCGTTTGTCTGGATTGGTTCTGTTGTAGCCGGACTAATCGGGACCGTTACTCTTGCGATGACTCCAGATTCGCTACCATTCGGGGAAGATGGGATCGGATCACCGTTGCGCCTCGCCGGCCGTGGTTGCTGCGGGTCAAGATTCATATCCCCGCCGTAGAATGAATCATTCTCTATTCCTGCCATCCCAGACGGATCGACCATACGAAGCGGGTTGTTCAGCACATAGGCGTAACGGTTCCACGTCTGCGGCCTAGCCGGATGAGCGCTGGCTTGGAGCGGATCGGTGCTGGTGAACCGGCCCTGCGTACTTGCATAGTAGCGCGCGCTAAAGAAATCCAACCCGGTTTCGGTGTCTCGCGGTTGGCCCGTAAATCTCTGGCGGAGATTGTCGGTGACGCCAAAGCCCATCGCGATGGTGCGGCCACCGACTCCAGCGGACAACTCTTCACCAAACGGCATGAGGTCGTGGCGACTAACGACGCCGGCCGATGAGTTTGTAACAACGCGAGGTGAACCCAAGTGATCGGAGGTAGTGTACCGAGCGCCGTTTGAGTTGACAGCGGTCGGCTCGATCGTGATTAAGGTTTCGCCAGCTTGCACGTACTCTTTTTGGAGATTGCCGGTCGCCCCGTCGAACTCAGCGACCAACTGCCCGCCAATGCCGTAGATGAACCGCGTGTTCTCACCGATCAGCTTCTTCACCCGTTGACCTTCCCCGTCATAAACGTAAGTAGGCACGTTATCCACTTTGCTGATCTTGTTTTCGGCATCGAACGTATAGGCGTGAATGGTGTCATTCGTTAAGTTTCCAGCCGAGTCGTAGCTGAACCCGCTGTTTGTGATCCGATTGGTGCTGGTGTTGAAACTCAGATTGTGAACACCGCCACCGTAATCTATCCAACGATTGCCGTATTGGTCGTACCCATTAGTCTGCGACCAACTCGCGCCTGAGTTCTCATTCGAAGTTGTGAGGCGATTCAATGCGTCATAGCCAAAGCTTTGCGTATGACTCAAACCGCCGCCGCTATACGCGATGCTCTGCACGTTGCCATTGTTGTTGGTTGTGCCGTAGCTATAGACGAGATCGATTATCGAAGTGGGCGCGCCCGATGTGCCTAATTTGATCTCATTGGCTTGCAGACGATTGTTGTAGCTTAACTTGAACTGAATCGGGCGCTCTTAATGTCAAGCCTGGGATGAACCAAGAATGTAGTCAAGATACGAGATTGCGTCATCAACTTCCAAGGTTAGCCCTAATCGAATGGGAACTTGGCTCGCTCGAAGTCTTTGCAATTGAAGTCGTGTCGCACCTAGAATTTCTCCTGGTGCACTGCTAATGGACAGAGCATCATCAATCTCCGTGCTCCATCGTTCTTCACCCGCATTACGAAGTTCGCGACTAAGATTGCGAACTAAGGCGTATAGTTCTTCGTTATCCTGTATCACGAAGACGCTCCTATGGAGAATGAAATCCACTTAATCGAACACCATTAGGCCGTACGACAGTTTCAATGCCCGCGTTTGGACCAGCGCCCGGTGCCGGCCGTGTTATGAAAGGCGAGCCTGGTCTGAGTCTTCCATATTCGATGAAGTTAAAGTTGGAGTTTCCGGAAGGAATTCCATAGCGCTGAGCATATCCCGGACTCAACGGGTTTTCTAATGACCAAAACTGCCCTTCGGGACCAGCGCTTCGACCTAACATACCACCCCTGTAGAGAGTAGCGCCATTTTCCACTGCCTCACGAGCAGCAAGAGCTTCAGCCGACGTCGACTGAACCGCTGTTCCATACGGAGTTGCGACTCCGTCACCTCCGCCAGCCATGGCTCTGACACTTGGCCCAGTGAAGGAACCTAGGCCAGCCTCGACGGCGCCAAAGGCGCCTCGGAACGCACCTCCGAGCAAGGCGTTTCCGACAGGATCGTCTGCAACCGATCCCGATTTCATGAAGAACGCTTCATCCTCTCTGGTTCGCGTTATCTCGTATCCTTTGGTGTAATAGTCGCCGGGTCGAACGGTGAGATATGCTCCCAGCGAAAGGCCGCGAAGCGTGGTGACTGAGAATGAGTTAGGACCTTCGGGATTAAGATGAAGACCAACTCGCCGCCCATCTATTAAACCTTCCACATAAAAGCTGGTAACTTTTGTGTATCCAGCTCCGACTTTATCGCCAGTGAACCATTCATAAGTCGTTATGTGAGTCTTGTCATCGTACTTGGAGCCCCAGATTAATCCGCTCGGATCCACGAGCACGAGAGGACTATTAATACAATACGAGTAGCGATTCCAGCTTTGCGGCATCGCTGGCTTTGCGCTTCCCATCGCGGGGTCGACGCTCGTGAATCTGCCGGCGAAATTCGCATAGTACCTGGCGTTTGCATAGTCGAGCCCCGTCTCATTATCTCGTTCATATTGGGTGAAGTGTTGCCGCACGTTGTCGCTGGCGCTGTAACCCTGCGCTGCCGTTCGGCCACCCGTACCGGCGAAGAGTTCCTCACCGAACGGCAGGTAATCGTGACGCGACAGACTGGAGAGCGAACCGCTGAGGTCGGCGATCATGCGCGGCGTCCCCAACTGATCACTTACCAGCCAGTGAATGTTTGCTGACGACTCAGCCGTCACCAGCAACTGTCCATTTCGATAGCCATACTCTTTCTGTGGACTCGCGGGGTTTGCATTCGCGGCATATTCAGCCACCAACTCTCCGCCCAATCCATACACCTGCCACGTCTCAGTGCCGTTGACTAGGCGCTTCACCCGCCGGCCGTCACCGTCATACGTATAGGTCTGCCACTGATTGTTCGCCCAAGCCTGCTTCATCCGGTTCTCGGCATCATAAATGCGCGTGCCGCCGATACCGTCGCTGTTATCGAAAGTGAGATTACCCGCTGAGTCATAGCTCATCGTGTAACCCACAGGTGGACTCAGACGGTTCGTACTGGTGTCCACGCCAAAGTTTGGCTTGGAAATCCCTGTGCCCCAAGTATTCGCCTGATCGATCGTCCGATTGCCGTAACGATCATAGCTATAGACTTGCGCGAACTGAGAGATCCACGAACCGCCGCCGGCAATGTCCAGGCTTGATTCATTCACTGCGCTGAGTCTATTCAAAGCGTCGTAATTATAACTGTCTTGGGTGAGAGTTTGCGCTTGATCCAGCGTGGCGTTGGGCGGCGGCACCCAGTTCTCGGCAAAGATCACATTCCCGTTGTTGTCCGTGCCGCTGCCGCCCCACGTGTGATTGCTCGAGTAATAAAGAATCTGCCGCCCACGATTCCAATCCCACGTATCGTTCACACTGCTGAGACGCGTGTCGAACATCTGGCCGCGGATATTATAGAACGCCTTGTGATAGAGCGGCGTGGTAGTTCCATACTGTTCTCGGGTAATGCCCCCGAATGAAGAGTAGTTGATACCGGTGGCATACGTGCGGCTGGTGCCGTCGCCCAGGTTGCCAGTGACGCTGCTGGTTCTGCCGGTGCTGTCATAAGCGTTGGTTACGGTGCGACCTGACGGATAAGTTTCAGTCAAGACATGACCCGCCAGATCATAGCTGTAACTCATCGAGTAAGTTTGGCTGCCGAGTGTTTGGGCTGCGCTAAGAACTCTACCCAGTGCGTCGTAACTGTTGTATGCATACGCGGAGACATTCGAGCTGACCGAAGCCAAGCGTCCCTTGCCGTTTGCGATGTTTGGATCATAGCTGTAGGTCACTGTCGGTGTGCCGTCCGAGTAACTGCGGCTGGTCGCGCGATTCAAGACGTCATAAACAATCGTCGTAGTAATCGAGCGCGCGTCGGTCTTACTTAGCAGGTTCCCGTTGTTATCATAGGTGTAGCTGACTGTTCCGCTTTCCGGATTGGCTGCGCTGGTCAGACGCTTCAATGAATCGTAGGCGAAGGTACGGGTCTGCACGCCTTGCGAGACCGTCGTCAGATTGTCCAGCACATCGTAAGCGTAACTGGTCGAGTAATTCACTCCACTCGGATCTTCGTAAACGGTCGTCAGACGGCCCAAAGCGTCCGTCACACTCTTGCGCTGCTTTCCCGCTTGATCGGTAACCGTGACCGTGTTGCCGGAGTAGGCAGTAGACACGACGGCGCTATCGGGTGTGGTTACGGAAGTCACACGGCCCAGCGCATCGAAAGCACTCGTAGTCCAGACGGCACTCTCGCTTTGCCACGGACGAAACGGATTCGAAGTCTTATAGGCGCGGCCCAGGGCATCGTACTGCGTCTGGACTGCAATGTAGTTAGTCCCGCCTTCGTATTGCCGTGTTTCCGTCGTACGGCCCAGGCCGTCGTAGATCACTTTACTAACCAGTGCGTTGTCGTTGTTGTTGTTCAGATCGCTGGTTGTGATGATGACCCGGCCAGTGTCATCGTAGCTGAAGGTCGTTTGATTCTCGGCCGTGGTACCAAATGCGCGACGGATCTGCGTCGGCCGATCGAG
>Ga0207646_10006782_pt1 | contig 11786 bp, 10 predicted proteins | sample KBSK5502metaG_FD_184343 | JGI IMG/M metagenome (GOLD analysis project Ga0207646, IMG submission 184343) | Corn, switchgrass and miscanthus rhizosphere microbial communities from Kellogg Biological Station, Michigan, USA - KBS K5-50-2 metaG... | ecosystem: Host-associated > Plants > Roots >...
CTGACGCCCGCGGGACGCAGCTTCGGCGTGGACTCGTTCCTGGGGCCGCGTCTGGACGAAGCCGCTGGCGGCGGCAACCGGGTGGCTCGGGTCCTCCGGTGGCTCACCTGATGGGGCGCGCATGGACCTGAGTGTCGGGGTCGGCCTCACCAATGCCTGCGATCTCGCCTGTGCGCACTGCTATCGAGACACCGAGCGCGTCGACCTGCTGTCTCAGGCCGAGGTGATCTCGATCTGTGACAGCCTGCCGGTCCGGTCCATCAATCTCGGGACGGGCGAGAACGGACTGCATCCCGACTACGCCGCCATCGTCCGGGCGCTCGGCGCGCGTGGCGTCAAGCTGTCGCTCACTTCCAACGGGTACACCATCGAGCGCTCGTCGGACGAGACCCTGCAAACCTTCCGCGAGGTCGAGCTCTCCATCGACTTCCCGACGGAGCCCGAGCAGGACGCCTTCCGCGGGCCCGGCAACTGGAGGCGGGTGATGGCGAGCATCGAGCGCGCCCGCCGCCTCGGGGTCACCGTCACGGTGCTCTCCGTCATGATGAAGACCAACTACCGGCGGCTCCCCGAGATCGCGCGCGTGGCGTTCGCGGCCGGTTCTCACTATCGCGTCAACGTCTACCAGCCCGTGAAGACCGACGCGTTCACGCTCTCCTACGAGGAGTTCTGGGACGGCTTCCGCCGGCTGCTGGCGGCGACCCGCCTGGTGAGCACCACCGAACCCATCCTGAACGCGATGCTGGGCGCTCCGTTCCCGATCGGCTCCGGCTGCGGCCGCCAGACCGTGCGCGTGACGCCGAGGGGCGACGTGATCCCTTGCGTCTACTGGGGTAAGTCGGAGCTGCGTCTCTCGGATCTCGCCACCCGCGGCGTCGCGGGCGTGCTGGCCTCCCCACAGTTCGAGCGCGTGCGCGCCCTGCCCGACGCCTGTCGCGGCTGCGTCTTCGTCGACGTGTGCCACGGCGGATGCGCGGGGCGTCGCGAGCTGGCCGGCGGCGTGGAGCAACCCGATCCCTACTGCCCGCTGATGCGGGGGGAACGGGTCGCGCTCGAGTGGGTCCCGGCGGAGCGGCGCGAGCTGCTGAAGACCGGCAGCGCGTGCACGACCGTGCTGGCGCCGCGCTGACGGGCCGAGTTGCTCACCAGCCTGATCATTCCGGCGCTCGACGAGGCGCAGCTGATTGGCGCGCTGGTGGCGCGCGTGCCGCGGGACCTGTGCCAGGAGGTGATCGTGGTCGACAACGGCTCGACCGACGGGACCGGCGCCGTGGCGGCGCGGGCCGGCGCCCGCGTCGTGTGCGAGCCTCGTCGGGGGTACGGAGCCGCCTGCTGGGCCGGAGTGAGCGCGCTCCGGCCGGATACGGACATCGCCGTGTTCCTCGACGGCGACGGCAGCCAGCGCCCGGAAGAGCTGCCGCGGCTACTGGAGCCGCTGCGTGAAGACAGCGCGGATCTCGTGCTGGGGGCCCGCCAGCTCGCCGGTGCGCACCCGGCGCATGCCACCTGGGGCACGTGGCTCGTGGCGGCGTTCGTCTCATGGCGCTACGGAGTACACCTGCGCGACATCGGCCCCTTCCGCGCGATCCGGGTCCAGCTCCTGCGCCGGATCGGGATGCGCGACCGTGCCTTCGGCTGGCCGGTCGAGATGGTGGTGAAGGCGGCGGCCGTCGGAGGGCGCATCATCGAGGTGCCGGTCTCCCATGGGCCGCGCCTCGCCGGGCGCTCCAAGGTGTCGGGGACGCTAGTTGGCAGCGTGCGCGCCGGCTACGGGTTCCTGCGGGCGGCGCTGCGCGCCGCCGGTGAAGTCTCCCGGTGATGATACGGGGCGCGCTCGCCGGCGCCGGCCTCGTCGGGTGCTGTGCGGCGCTCGCGCAGGTCGCCAACCTGGCCGAAGCCCCCCGAGCGTTTCTCCTGCTCTTCACCCTCGCCTTCATGTGTTACGCCGCCGGCGTCTGGCTGCTCGCGGAGGCGCGCGGTGGCCGCGCGATCACCCTGATCCTCGTGGTCGCGGGCGCGGCGCGGCTCATTCTCCTCCCCGCGCCGCCGACCTTGTCGACCGACGCCTACCGATATGTGTGGGACGCGAGGGTCGCGGCGGCGGGCATCAGCCCCTACGCTCACGCCCCCGACGCTCCCGAGCTTCATCGGCTCAAGGATCAGATCATCTATCCGCGCCTGAACCACCTCGGCTGGCGCACCATCTACCCGCCCGCCGCTCAGGTATTCTTCCAGGGTGTGTACGCCGTGAAGCCGGACAGCGTGTTCGCGATGAAGGTCATCCTCGGCGCGGCCGACCTGCTCGGCATCGGTCTCCTCTTCGGGCTGCTCGGCGCCGCGGGCGTCCCCCTCGCGCGGGTCGTGATCTATGCCTGGAACCCGCTGGTCCTCACGGAGATCTGGGGCTCGGCGCATCTGGATGCCCTCGTGATCCCGGCGGTGGTGGGCGCGGTCTGGGCGGCGCTCGCCAATCGCCACGCCCTTGCCGGAGCCCTTCTGGGAGTCGGCGCCGCGATCAAGCTCTATCCGGCGGCCCTCCTGCCCGTCTTGCTCGCGGGCCGGGGACGCCTGCTCGGCGCCGCCACCTTCGCGGCCGTGCTGCTGGCGGGCTACGGCCCATCGATGGGGCTCGGGCTCCCGGCGCTCGGCTCGCTGCCCCGGTACATGGCGGAGGAGTACTTCAATCCCGGTCTCCTCCGCGCGCTCGTCGATATGCCCGCGCTCACGGTGGCGGCCGCGCTCGGCTGGATCGTCTGGCTCGCGACCCGCCACGACACGCCTCTCGTGGACCGTGCCGTGCTCCTGATCGGAGGACTCGTGCTGCTGAGCCCGAACATCTTCCCCTGGTACGCGCTCTGGCTCTTGCCCTGTCTGGCCGCCGCGCCCTCCTGGCCCTGGATCGCCTTCACCGGCACCGTGGCGTGGGCGTACGCGTTCTTCCTCCAGGAGCCCTGGGGCGTGCCGTGGTGGGCGCGCGCTGTCCAGTTCGCGCCCGTGGCAGCGGGCGCGCTCTGGTGGGGGCTCGGCGGGCGCGCCGCGAAGGCCTGGCGCGAGGGTTCCACATGACCGCCCCGCTCCCGCTCCGGCCGCCCCTGCCGCGGGCGCTCTATCTGGAGACGACCAGCCGCTGCAACTCGCTCTGCGAGACGTGCATCCTCACCTTCGGCGGCCGTGAGCCCCGGAAGGATCTCGGCTGGGACGAGTTCCGGCGGATCGTCGATCAGTTCCCGGCGCTCGAGCGGGTGCTGCTCCACGGCATCGGCGAGCCACTTCTGAACCGCGACCTCCCGCGCATGATCGCGCACCTGAAGTCGCGCGGAGCCGCCGTGCTCTTCAACTCCAACGTGATCACGCTGGGGCCGCGGCTCCGCCGGGCGCTGATCGAGAGCGGCCTCGACGAGCTCCGGGCCTCGCTCGATGCGACAACGCCCGAGACCTACGCCCGCGTCCGCGGCGTCGACGCCTACGGCAAGGTGGTGGCAAATCTCCTGGGACTGGCCGCGGCGAAACGGGAGACGGGCGCCGCGCACCCGCGCGTGAGCCTCTGGTTCACGGGCCTCAAGGACAACATCGAGGAGATCGCGGGACTCGTACCGCTCGCCAGCCGGGTCGGGGCGGAGGAGATCAATCTCCAGCGCCTCGTCTACAACGGCCTCGGCCTCGCCACCGCGGAGCAGTCGCTCTACGGCCGCCTCCAGGAGCGCGAAGCGACGCTCATCCGCGCCACCGAGGCCGCCGCGCGCGCGGCCGGGATCGAGTTCTCCGCGTCGGGCGCCACCGCGCCCGAGGTGAGCCTCACGCCGTCCCCCGAGGACCGGCCCTGGAGCGCCTGCCGGCGGCCGTGGTCCCTCGTCTACGTGACCGTGCACGGCAATGTCCTGCCCTGCTGCATCGCCCCCTGGATCACCGAGCACTACGCGGGGATCATCCTCGGCAATCTCGCCACCCAGTCGCTCGAGGAGATCTGGTGGGGCGCGCGTTACCGCGCCTTCCGCGCAGCCATCCAGACCGACGCGCCCCCCGAGCCCTGCCGCGGCTGCGGCGTGAAGTGGAGCCTCTGAAATATTAGTAAGTACCATTCGGCCGGCGACGCGGGCTACGATGGGGGCCATGCCGACCTCGGAGCCGGTGATCGAGCGGGCCCCGGGGGCCACCGCCCGCGCGCGCGACGCGGCAGCCCCGCCCCGGGCGGTGCTGCTGCTGGCGTGCAGCGCCCACTTCGTGCACGACGGCTTCTCGGACATCCTCTACGTCCTGCTCCCCGTCTGGGCGCGCGAGTTCCAGCTCGCCTTCGTCCAGGTCGGGCTGATCCGGACCGTCTACTCGGGAGCCATGACGTGCTTTCAGATCCCCGCCGGGCTCCTCGCGGAACGGTGGGGCGAGCGGCGGCTGCTCGCGCTGGGGACGGCGGTCACCGGCGCGGGGTTCATCGCGGCGGGGTGGGCGGGCGGCTTCGCGTCGCTCCTCGGCCTGCTGCTGATCGCCGGGCTCGCCTCCGGCGTCCAGCACCCGCTGGCCTCCACGCTCGTGTCCACCGCGTACGAGACGGGCCGCCGGCGCGCCGCGCTCGGCACGTACAACTTCGCGGGGGATCTTGGCAAGATCGGGATGCCCGCCGCGGTCGGGCTCACCGCCGCCGCCATCGGCTGGCGCGCGGGCGCCGCCGCCGCCGGCCTCGTGGGAATCGTGGCGGGCGCGGCCATCCTCGTCGTCCTCATCCACCTGTCGACGGGCGCCCGCGCGCCCGCCAGCGCCACCCCGTCGGCCAGCGCTTGGGGCATCCGCGATGGGCGCGCCTTCGGCGCGCTGGCCGCCATCGGGATGATCGACAGCGGGACGCGCACCCCGTTCCTGACCCTGCTGCCGTTCATCCTGATCACGAAGGGGTTGACGACGGCGAGCGTGGGCCTCGCCCTCGCCCTCGTGTTCGCGGGGGGCGCCGTCGGCAAGTTCGTCTGCGGCCTCGCGGCGGAGCGGATCGGCGTGATCCGCGCCGTGATCCTGACCGAGGTCGCGACCGCGATCGGGATCGTGGCGGTGACGATCGCGCCGCTGCCGGTCGCGCTCGCCGGCCTGTTGCCGCTCGGCATCGCCCTGAACGGCACGTCCTCGGTGCTGTACGGCACCGTCGCCGATCTGGTGTCGGCGGACCGGCGCTCGCGCGCCTACGGGCTGTACTACACGATCACCCTCGCCGCCTCCGCCCTCGCGCCCACGCTCTACGGGCTGCTGAGCGATGTGGTCGGCGTCGAGCCGACGCTCTGGGTGGTGGCGGCGCTGGTGCTCGCGACCGTGCCCCTCGCGCTGGTCCTGCGCGCCGCCCTCGCCCGCACCTGACCACGCGGAATCACCTTCTCGACGCCTGATAGGCCCGCTGATTCCGGGGGACTACGGGCCGCGCGGGCCGGCGACGACCCGGGCATGCTGCGGTGCGCCACCCACAGGGCGGGTCGGCCATCCCAAACACCGGTGCTGAACGTAGTACCGGATGACGCCATGACCCGAGCCCGTTTTTCGGCTGGATTTGACCGCGCCGAGATTGTACGCTCGGCGCGAGCCATGCCGGCCTTCGACCTCGACGCGTATGTGGCGCGCTCCGGCGCGCTCGATCTGTCGGCGATCGACTGGGCCGAGGTCGGGCGCCATCCCCTGCCTCGGGAGGCCGTCCGCACGCTCCGCTACATGCAGGACATCGAGAGTCACACGATCATCTACCTCCGCGCGCTGCTCGCCACCCGCGCCATCGATGATCCCGAGGTCGCGACCTTCCTGGCCTGCTGGCTCTACGAAGAGACCTTCCACGGCATCGCCCTCGCCCGCTTCCTCGACGCCGCCGGCCACCCGGTGGGACCCCGGGCCCGCGGAAAGGAACCGCTCTCGAAGCGGCTAGAGGCCACGGCGACCGCCATCGTGTCCCGGGCCTGGCCGGACTTCTGCGCAGTGCACATGACGTGGGGCGCCATCAACGAGCTGACCACGCTCACCGGCTACCGGCGCCTGGCGACGGTGGCGGGCCACCCGGTGCTCTCCGAGCTGCTGGAGCGCATCATGCGCGACGAGTCGCGCCACTTCTTTTTCTACTACCGCCAAGCGGAGCTCCGACTGAAACGCCCAGGGGCGGCCCGGACCGCGCGCCTGCTGGTGGACCGCTTCTGGGCGCCCGTGGGCAGCGGCGTACAGCCTGACGCGGAGCTTCGCTTCCTGGCCGCCTACCTGTTCACCGACGAGGACGGGCGCGCGGCCGCGCGCAAGGTCGATGACACGATCCGGCGCCTGCCGGGATTCGCCACCGTGAGCCTCCTCGAAGCGTGGATAGATCGATTTGTCGGGGATCGCACCCGAGTCAACGGAGGACGCCATGCCGACGGCAACCACTGAGCACTACCGCACCTATGCTCCGAAGCCATTCACCCGCGCCGAGCGCGACTCGGTGACGATCCTGTTCGGCGGCCTCCACTGGAGGGTCGAGCGCGTGCTGCAGGCGGTGCTGGAGAACTGCGGGTACCACGCGCGCGTTCTTCCCGTGGCCACCAAGGAAGACCTCGTCACCGGCCGCGAGGTCGCCGACATCGGCCAGTGCTGCCCGACCAGCTTCACCACCGGTAACCTGGTGAACTTCCTCCGCGGGGAGTCCAAGCGGATCGGCACCGAGGAAGTGACGAAGCGCTACGTGTACCTGACGGCCGGCTCGTGCGGGGCGTGCCGCTTCGGCCAGTACCACCAGAGCTACGAGCTGGCCCTCCGCAACACCGGGCTCGACGCGTTTCGCATGTTCCTCATGGCGCAGGACCAGATGGACCAGAAGGCGGCCATGGGCGATGGTCTGGATCTCAACCTGCCGATGACGCTCGGCTGCCTGTGGGCGATCTTCTGCACCGATCTCGTGCAAGACCTCGAGTACCACGTGCGCCCGTACGAGGTGGTCCCGGGTCAGACCGACGCCGTCGTCCAGGAGGTCGTGGAGGATCTCCACGAGGTGTTCCGGAAGCGGCCCCCACGCGGGCCCTGGCGCTCCGTCACCTGGCACCTCACGACCCGCTACTTCGTGAAGGCGCTGCGCGAGGCCCACCGAAAGTTCGCCGCGATCGAGGTGGATCGGCTACGGGTCAAGCCCACCGTCAAGATCACCGGCGAGTTCTACCTGCAGACGGTCGAGGGCGCACCGAACTACAACATTCACCGCTGGCTCGAGGCGGAGGGCGCGGAGGTCTATCCGGCTGGGATCACGGTGTGGATGGACTACCTGCTCCGGCTCGGGCTACAGCGGTTCGAGGACTATAGCGGGATCGAGCGCGGCGCCCGCCTCAAGCTGGGGCTGGGGCGGACGGTGCAGGCGATCTACCGCTTCACCTACGACCGCCTGCGCCACGCCCTCGGCGATCTCACGCACGAGCTGCCCAGCCAGTTCGAGCTGCGCCGCCTGGCCGCCCCCTATTTCCACAGCCGGCTGGACGGGGGCGAGGGGGACATGCTCGTCGGCAAGGCGCTGTGGGCGTACCACCACAAGAAGGCCCACATGATCTGCGAGCTGTCGCCCTATTCGTGCATGCCGAACACCATGAGCATCGGCGCCATGGCGGGGGTGACCGGCAAGTACCCCGACCTGCTCTACGCGCCCCTCGAGATCAAGGGCGACGCCGAGGTCCATGCGCTCTCGCGGTGCCAGATGATCCTGACCGAGGCCAAGAAGCGGGCACAGCGGGAGTTCGACGACGCGCTCGAGCGCACCGGGCTGACACTCGACGAGGTGCGGGCCTACATCGACAAGCACCCCGAGCTGAACAAGGCGACGTACCGCGTCCCCCACGGCGGCGCCGCGGGAACGGCCGCGAACCTCGTGCTCCACGTGGCGGACCGGAGCGGAGCGAAGCGCCGAGCGCGGTGACGCCCGCGATCAGACGGCGGCGACTCCCGGCGCCGATACCTGAAGAGCGGCCCACCGCGCGGCGCCGAGCAGCGCGGTGCCGTCATTCAGGATCACGCGCACGGGGACGGTCTCGAGCAGCGGGCCGAGCCGTCCCTTGGCGGTGAACGCCCGCATGAACGCCGGGCCCGTGAGCTTGTCGAGGATCTTCGGCGCGATGCCGCCGCCCAGATACACTCCGCCGGTGGCCATCACCTTCAGGGCCAGGTTGCCGGCCTCGGCGGCGTACGCCGAGACGAAGACGTCGAGCGCCTGGACACAGAGCTCGCTCTTGCCCTCCAAGGCGGCCGCCGAGATGACGGCGGGCGGGTCGCCGGCGCCGATCGCGGCGCGCAGCCACTCGGGCTCGGCCCCGCGCCCGGTGTCCCGCAGGAACGCGTAGATGTTGGCGAGGCCGGGGCCGGACACGACGCGCTCCCAGCTCACATGCCCTGCGAGCTTCCCGCGCAGGTAGCGGAGCAGCTCGACCTCGAGGTCGGTGTGCGGCGCGAAGTCCGCGTGACCGCCCTCGCACGCAAACGGGTGATGATGCCGCCCGTCCCAGTACACCCCGGCCTCGCCCAGGCCGGTGCCCGCCGAGATCACCGCGCTGTTGCCCGTCGCGTGGGGCGAGCCCGGATTGAGGACCACGAGGTCCGCCGCCTCGAGCGCGAAGATACCGTGGGCATTGGCCTCGAGGTCGTTGAGCAGGCCCACGCTCGACAGGCCGATGCCGCGGGCCAGCTCGGCCGCATCGACGAGCCAAGGGAGGTTCGGGGTCTCCACGCGTCCCTTGACGACCGGCCCGGGGAGGCCGAAGCAGGCGTGATCGAGGGGTATCGGGTGGGCGGCGCGGAACACCCGCACGATCGCCTCGAGGTCGTTATACTCGCGGCTCGTGTACCGCTCGGAGACGACCGGCTGGAGCCGCCCGCCGTCCACGCCGAACACCGCGAGCCGGGCCGAGGTGCCTCCGATGTCGCCGGCAAGGATCATCTTGCCCATGGGCCGATCCGTGCCCGGCGTCCCCTACCCACCCGTCGGCCGCTCGATGTGCCCGCCGAACTTGTAGCGCATGGCCGAGAGCACCTTGGTGGCGAAATCATCCTCGCCCCGCGACGTGAAGCGCTGGTACAGGGCCGCGCTGAGCACCGGCGCGGGCGCGCCCTCGTCGATGGCGGCGGTGATCGTCCAGCGCCCCTCCCCGGAGTCTGACACGCGACCGGAGAAGGTCTTGAGGTCCGGCTGCTCGAACAGTGCCATGGCGGCGAGGTCGAGGAGCCACGACGCCACCACGCTGCCGCGGCGCCAGACCTCCGCGATGTCCGCGAGGTTCATCTCGTACCGGTAGTGCTCGGGATTGCGGAGCGGGGTCGTCTCGGCATCGATGGTGCGGCCGCGGCTGCCCACGTTGGCGTGGCTCAAGATGTTGAACCCCTCCGCGTAGGCGGCCATCAGACCGTACTCGATCCCGTTGTGGACCATCTTGACGAAGTGCCCGGCGCCGCTCGGGCCGCAGTGAAGGTAGCCGTCCTCGGCGGTGCCACCGGCCGTCTCCCGGCCGGGCGTGCGGGGGGAAGTGCCGGGCCCGGGCGCCAGGGCCTTGAAGATCGGATCGAGGTGTTGCACGGCGTCGGTCGGGCCGCCAATCATCATGCAGTACCCACGCTCCAGTCCCCAGACGCCGCCGCTCGTCCCGACGTCGAGGTAGCGGACACCGCGCGCCTCGAGGGCCTGTGCGCGCCGGATGTCGTCGACATAGTAGGAGTTGCCGCCGTCGATGACGATGTCGCCCTTCTGGAGCTTCGGGCCGACCTCGTCCAGCGAGCTGTCGACCACGGCGGCCGGCACCATGAGCCAGACGGCACGCGGCGTCGTCAGGCGGGCGACGAAGTCATCGAGCGAGGAGGCGCCGGACGCCCCCTCCTTGGCGAGCGTCTCCACCGCCTGCGGACTCCGATCGTAGACCACGCACTGGTGGCCGCTCTTAGTCAGCCGGCGCACCATGTTGGCGCCCATGCGTCCGAGACCGATCATGCCGAGTTGCATGCGTTGTCTCCTCGTGTTTTCTAGCGCAGCTTCCGGTAGCGCCGGATGAGTGAGTTCGTGGAGCTGTCGTGCTTCAGGGCGGGCTCGGCCACGCTCTCGAGTTCGGTCCCGATCCGCCCGGCGAGGACCTTGCCCAGCTCGACGCCCCACTGGTCGAAGGAATCGATGTGCCAGACGGTCCCCTGGGTGAAGACGCTGTGCTCGTAGAGGGCGACCAGCTTGCCGAGCGTCTCCGGCGTCAGCGTCTCGGCGAGGATGGTGTTCGTCGGTCGGTTGCCCTCGAAGGTCCGATGCGGCACGAGCCAATCCGGCGTCCCCTCGGCCTTGACCTCGTCGGCCGTCTTCCCGAAGGCAAGGGCCTCAGTCTGGGCGAACACGTTGGCCATCAGGAGATCGTGGTGCCCGCCGAGCGGGTTGAGCGTCCGGCAAAAGCCGATGACGTCGCAGGGGATGAGATGCGTCCCCTGGTGGATGAGCTGGTAGAAAGAGTGCTGGCCGTTCGTCCCCGGCTCGCCCCAGACGATCGACCCCGTCTGGTAGTCGACGGGCGCGCCGTCGAGGGTGACGTGCTTGCCGTTCGACTCCATCGTCAGCTGCTGCAGATAGGCGGGGAAGCGTTTGAGGTACTGGTCGTAGGGCAGGACCGCCAGCGTCTGGGCGCCGAAGAAGTCGCTGTACCAGAGGCCGAGCAGGCCCATGAGCACGGGCAGGTTACGGTGAAACGGCGCCGTGCGGAAGTGCTCGTCCATGGCGTGAAAGCCCTCGAGCATCGCGCGGAAGTGCTCCGGCCCGATGGCCAGCATCGTCGAGAGGCCGATCGCGGAATCCGTCGAGTACCGGCCCCCCACCCAGTCCCAGAACTCGAACATGTTCGCGGTGTCGATGCCGAACTTTCGCACCTCGGCGGCGTTCGTCGAGACGGCGACGAAGTGCTTGGCCACCGCCCTGTCATCACCGAGGGCCCGCAGGGTCCACTCCCGCGCGGTGTGCCCGTTCGTCATCGTCTCGAGCGTGGTGAACGTCTTCGACGCGATGATGCAGAGCGTCTCCGCGGGGTCGAGGTCCCGGGTGGCTTCGATGAAGTCGGTGCCGTCGACGTTGGAGACGAACCGGAAGGTCATGTCCCGCCGGCTGTAGTGGCGGAGCGCCTCGTACGCCATGACCGGCCCGAGGTCCGAGCCACCGATGCCAACGTTGATCACGTTCCTGATGCGTTTGCCGGTGTGCCCCGTCCACGCCCCGCTCCGGACGCGGCTGGCGAAGTCGGCCATGCGGTCCAGCACCGCGTGGACCTCGGGCACCACGTCGGCGCCGTCCACCCGGACGGACTGGCCGCGGGGCGCCCGCAGCGCCACGTGCAGGACGGCGCGCTGCTCGGTGACGTTGATCGGGTCGCCGCGGAACATGGCGTCGATCCGCGCGCGCAGCCCCGAAGACTGCGCGAGCTGCACGAGGAGGCGGAGCGTCTCGTCGGTGACGCGGTTCTTCGAGTAGTCGAGGTACAGGCCGGCCGCCTCCACGGTGAGCCGCTCCCCCCGCCCGGGGTCCTCGGCGAAGAGCGCGCGCAGGTGGACATCCCGGATCTTCTGATAATGATCCTGGAGCGCCGTCCATTCGGGGCGGCGCGTGAGGGGGACGATGCTCGCGGGCACGTCAGCTGGCCTTCTTGAGCTCGTTGCTCTTGGACGCGATGCCCGCCAACAGCTCGTTCCAGGAGGCCACGAACGACTTGGCGCCGTCGGCCTGAAGGTCGGCGGCCAGTGCTCCGACATCCACGCCGGCCCGGCCGAACGTCGCCATCACCTCATCGGCATTGCCACCGTCGGCGGCGATG
>Ga0207646_10006783_pt1 | contig 11785 bp, 14 predicted proteins | sample KBSK5502metaG_FD_184343 | JGI IMG/M metagenome (GOLD analysis project Ga0207646, IMG submission 184343) | Corn, switchgrass and miscanthus rhizosphere microbial communities from Kellogg Biological Station, Michigan, USA - KBS K5-50-2 metaG... | ecosystem: Host-associated > Plants > Roots >...
TGGGGGAGTGCGGGGCCATCTCTGGGCCCCCGGCAGATGAAGAGCCTGAAGAGGTAAACGGGCGTCTGCCGACCGGACAGACCGACTACACCGTCAAAACTTCCTGCTCCTTCTTCTTGGCTAGCTCTTCCACGCGGGCGGTGAAGCGGTCGGTCGTCTTCTGGATCTGGTCATGCCCTCGACGCTCCTCGTCCTCGGAGACCTTCTTGTCCTTGGCGAGCGCCTTGAGCTTGTCGTTGGCCTCGCGCCGCACGTTGCGGATCGCCACCCGCGCGTCCTCCGCGAACTTGCCCACCGTCTTGGCGAGCTGCTTGCGCCGCTCCTCGGTGAGCGTCGGCATCGTGAGGCGGATCACCTTGCCGTCGTTGCTCGGGGTGAGGCCAAGGTCGGACTTGAGGATGCCCTTCTCGATCTCCTTCATCTGGGAAGCGTCCCACGGCTGGATCACGATCGTGCGCGGATCGGGCACCGACACCGACGCGATCTGGTTGATCGGCGTCAGGACCCCGTAGGCCTCGACCCGCACCCCATCGAGCAGAGCGGCGTTGGCGCGGCCGGTGCGAACGCCCGCGAATTCCCGGGTGAGCACGTCCACCGCCGCCTGCATCCGGGTCTCGAGATCCTTCAACACGGCCGGTTGGCTCGTCATGGCCTACCCCTTCGGCGGGCCGGCGTCGGCGGAGACGACGGAGCCGACCGGCTCGCCCGTGACTATCCGTCGGATGTTGCCCCTGCGCGTGAGATCGAAGACCACGATCGGCAGCTTGTTGTCCATGCAGAGCGAGATGGCGGTGGTGTCCATCACCTGTAGGCCGCGGTTCAGCACTTCGATGTAGCCCACCCGGGGCAGGCGCACCGCCGTCTTGTCCTTGGCGGGATCCGCGGTGTAGATCCCGTCCACCTTGGTGGCCTTCAGGATCGCCTCCGCCCCGATCTCCACCGCGCGGAGGGCGCCCGCGGTGTCGGTGGTGAAGAACGGGTTGCCGGTCCCGGCCGCGAAGACGACGACGCGGCCCTTCTCGAGGTGGCGGATGGCGCGCCTCCTGATGTAGGGCTCCGCCACCGCCCGCATCTCGATGGCAGAGAGGACGCGGGTGGGTACCCCCGCCTTCTCGATGGAGTCCTGCAGCGCCAGCGCGTTGATGACGGTGGCGAGCATGCCCATGTAGTCGCCCGTCGCGCGATCCATCCCGCCCGCGCTCGCCGCGATACCGCGGAAGATGTTGCCGCCCCCGATGACGACGGCCACCTCCACGCCCAGGCGCACCACCTCCGCGATCTCCTCGGCGATCCGCCCGATGACGTCGGGCCCGATGCCGTAGCCCAGGTCGCCCGCCAGCGCCTCGCCGGATACTTTCAACAAGATGCGGCGATAGGCGGGAGCCGCGCCGGGGGCGGCCATGGAGGTCTAGCTCTCGCCGACCTGGAAGCGGGCGAAGCGCTTCACCACGATCCGCTCGCCCATCTTGGCGGTCGCCTGGTCCACCATGTCCTTGAGGCGGGTCTTGCCCGACGAGTCGCGGATGAAGGGCTGCTCCATGAGGCAGGACTCCGCGTAGAACTTCTCGAGCTTGCCCTCGATGATCTTGTCGATGACCTGGGGCGGCTTCTTCTGGTCCGCCATCTGCTGCCGGTAGATCTCGCGCTCCTTCTCCACCACCGCGCCCGGCACCTCCTCACGGGAGACGAAGGACGGATTCGCGGCGGCCACCTGCATCGCGACGTCTTTCACGAGCTGCTGGAAGTCGTCGGTCCGCGCGACGAAGTCGGTCTCGCAGTTGATCTCCACCAGCACGCCGATCTTGCTCCCGGGGTGGATGTAGGAGGCCACCACCCCGTCTTTGGCTTCGCGGTGCGCCTTCTTGGCCGCGTCGGCGAGCCCCTTTTTCCGCAGGTGCTCGACCGCACCTTGGATGTCCCCCTGGGAGGCCTCGAGGGCCGCCTTGCAGTCCATCACGCCCGCTCCGGTGCGGTCCCGGAGCTTCTTGACCTGTTCCGCCGACGATGCCATGGGTCTCCTCGCCTCAGGCGGTCACGCGCCGGGTTCCGCCGACGCCGACATCTCCGCCTCGGTCACCACCGGCAGATCCGGCGAGGCCGGGATCTCCTCCTCCGCCTCCTGCTTGGCGTGGCTGCCGCTGCCCTCGATGATCGCGTCCGCGATACGGGAGGTGATCAGGCGCACCGAGCGGATGGCGTCGTCGTTGCCGGGCACCGGATAGTCGATCCCGGACGGATCGCAGTTCGTGTCCACGATCGCCACGATGGGGATGGAGAGCCGGCGCGCCTCCTCCACCGCGATCGTCTCCTTCTTGGGATCGATGATGAAGACCGCGGAGGGCAGCCGGTCCATGTTCTTGATGCCTACGAGCGTGCTCTGGAGCTTCGCCCGCTCGCGCTCCAGCCCGATCACTTCCTTCTTGGGCAGCCGCTCGTATTCGCCGGTCTCGCTCATCTCGTCGAGCTTCTTGAGCCGGGCGATGGACTTCCGGATCGTCGCGAAGTTGGTGAGGGTGCCGCCCAGCCAGCGGTGGTTGACGTAGAACATCCCGCAGCGGGTGGTCTCCTCCAGCACCGTCTCCTGGGCCTGCTTCTTGGTGCCCACGAAGAGCACGATGCCCCCGTCGGCGGCGAGGTCCCTCACGAAGGCGTAGGCCTCGCGAAACTTCTTCAGCGTCTTCTGCAGGTCGATGATGTAGATGCCGTTGCGCTCGCCGAAGATGTACTTCTGCATCTTCGGGTTCCAGCGCTTGGTCTGGTGGCCGAAGTGAACCCCGGCCTCCAGCAGCTCCTTCATGGTCAGCGTTGCCATGGTCCTGCCGTCCTTTCCGTCGTTCGGTTGGCCTCCGGTCCCGAGCGGCCGGCCCCCGGAAAAGGGGCGCGACGCTTCTCCTGCCAGGCCGACGCGGCCGGCGGAGACCGAAGCTCGGAGCCGTGCGTGTTAGGTCGTGTACTTCGCGTTGATTCGAACGTACTCCTCACTGAGGTCCGATGTCCACACCGAGTCCTCGCCCCGCCCCAGCCCCAGGTCGATGGTGATGGTGTAGCCGGGGCCGCCCATCACCTCGTGGATGCGGTCGAGGCGGACCCCCGGTCGGAGCATGCCCTTCTCCACCAGCGGCTCGTCGCCGATCGCGATGGTCACCCGGTCGGCGGCCACCCGAGCCGCCCCCTTGCCCAGGGCCATCATGATGCGGCCCCAGTTGGGGTCGGCCCCGTTGATCGCGGTCTTCACGAGCGGCGAGTTGGCCACCGAGCGGGCCGCGAGCAGGGCCTCACGCCGGGTCCGCGCCCCCCGCACCGCGATCTCGACCAGCTTGGTCGCGCCCTCGCCATCCTCCACCAGCATGCGCGCCAGCCGCCCGGTGATGGCCTCGAGCGCGCGAGCGAACTGGCGGAGGCCCTTGCCCCCGCGCTCGAGCGACGCGTTCTCGGCGAGCCCGTTGGCGAGGATCGCCACCGTGTCGCTCGTGGACTGATCGCCGTCCACCGTGATGCGGTTGAACGAGCGGTCCACCGCGCGCCGCAGCACCCGCGGGAGCGAGTCCTTCGCCACCATCGCGTCGGTGGCGAGGAAGCAGAACATGGTAGCCAGGTGCGGCTCGAGCATGCCGACACCCTTGGCGATGCCGCCGATGGTCACGGGCCGGCCCGCCACGTCGACCCGGAGGGCGGCCTCCTTGGGCTTTGTGTCCGTGGTCATGATGGCCTCGGCCGCGAGCCGCCCCCCCTGGGGAGACAGGCCCTTCACGAGCTTGGGCAGACCCGCCCGGATCTTGTCCATCGGCAGCGGCTGGCCGATCACGCCGGTGGAGGCGATCAGCACCTGGCGCGGGGCGATGCGCAGCAGCTCGCCGGTGATGCGCGTCATCTCGCGTGCGTCCTTCACGCCCTGCTCGCCGGTGCAGACGTTGGAGCAGCCGCTCGAGGCCAGGATGGCCTGGGCGCGACCGTCACGCACGTGCTCCTGCGAGACCAGCACCGGCGCGCCCTTGATCTGGTTGGAGGTGAAGACCGCCGCCGCGCGTGCGGGTGAGGAGGAGTAGATGAGGGCGAGATCCTTCTTGCCGCTGGACTTGATCCCGGCCGCGAGGCCGGAGGCGAGGATGCCGGGGACAGCGGTGATGCCTCCCTCAAGCCACTGGAGGTCCGCCATGCGGGCTACGGATACACCGGAGGCGCGTCGAGACCGGTCCGCTCGTCCCACCCCATCATGATGTTGAGGCTCTGGATGCCGTTGGCGGAGCCGCCCTTGCCCAAATTGTCGAGCGCCGACACGCAGACCGCGCGCCGCGCGCGCGGGTCGGCCACCACGGTGACGTCGCAGAAGTTCGAGCCCACCACCGAGCGCGTCGTGGGCCGCTGGCCCTCGTCGAGGACGCGCACGAACGGCTCGCCCGCGTAGAACTCGCGGTAGAGCGCCACCAGCTCGGCGGTCGTGGCCGGCTTCGTGAGCGGCACCGACGCGGTGGTGAAAAGCCCGCGGTTAAGCGGGACTAGGTGCGGCGTGAACCCCACCACCACCGGGCGCCCGGCCAGGGCCGAGAGCTCCTGCTCGATCTCGGGGGTGTGGCGGTGGGTGGCCAGGCCATAGGCCTGCACATTCTCGTTGGCCTCGGTGAAGAGGTACATCGGCTCGGCCTTGCGGCCCTGCGCGCCCGCGCCGGTGACCCCGGACTTGCCGTCGATCACGATACCCTCGGGGGCGCCCCGCCCGCTCTTGAGCAGCGGCGCGGTGGCGAGCACCGCGCCCATCGCGTAGCAGCCGGGGGAGGCGACCAGCGACCCGGTCGTGATCTGCTTGCGGTGCAGCTCGGGCAACCCGTAGACCGCCTCCGCCAGACCGGCCGCATCCTCGTGGGGCGCCTGGTACCAGATGGTGTAGAGCCCCGCGTCCTTCAAGCGATAGTCGGCCGAGAGGTCGATGGCCTTCTTGCCGTGCCGCCGCAATGCCGGCACCAGCCGCTGCGACTCCATGTGCGGCAGCGCGAGGAAGACCAGGTCGGCCTCCTCGGCCAGCCGCTCGGCCTGGATCTCCTGGAAGACCAGATCGCTGAGCCCGCGCAGGTGCGGGTAGCTCTTGTCGAGTCGCTCCCCGGCCATGCGCTCCGAGGTCACCGCGGTGATGCGCACGTTGGGATGCACGGACAGGAGGCGGAGCAGCTCCGCGCCCATGTACCCGCTGGCCCCGGTGACCGCGATCCTGAGCATTGCGGCCCAGCCCGCGCTACCGCTTCGAGTACTGGAACTTGGAGCGCGCGCCGGGCTGACCGTACTTCTTGCGCTCCTTCATCCGCGGGTCGCGGGTGAGGAGGCCGGCCCGCTTCAGCGTCTGGCGCAGCTTGTCGTCGAACTGCAGGAGGGCGCGCGCGATGCCGTGCCGCACCGCTCCCGCCTGGCCGGTCGGGCCCCCACCGCCCACGTTCACCATGGCGTCGAACTGCCCGAGCGTGTTCGTGACCTGGAGCGGCTGGGAGATGACCATCCGCAGCGTCTCGCGCGGGAAATAGTCCTCGAAGGGACGGCGATTGACCAGGATGCGGCCGTTTCCGGCCTGGAGCCAGACTCGGGCCACGGAGGTCTTGCGGCGTCCGGTTCCGTAGAAGCGGGTGACGACGGCCATGGGACTCCTCAGCGGGTACGCTCGCGCAGGGCGAGCGGCTCGGGCTTCTGGGCGGCGTGCGGATGCTCCGCCCCCTTGTAGACCTTCAGCTTCCTGGCCATCGCGCGGCCGAGGCGGCCCTTCGGGAGCATCCCCTGCACCGCCCACTCGATCATGCGCTCGGGATGCGTCTTGAGCATGCGCTCGGCGCTGACCTCGCGCAGTCCCCCGATGTACCCGCTGTGCCAGCGGTAGATCTTGTCGGTCATCTTGCGCCCGGTGAGGTGCACCTTCTCGGCGTTGATCACCACCACGTGGTCCCCGACATCGAGATGCGGCGAGAACTGCGGCTTGTGCTTACCCCGCAGCACGGTCGCGACCCGGCTCGCGAGACGCCCGAGGACTTTGTCCTGGGCGTCGACCAGGAACCACTTGCGCTCCACCTCGTTTTCCTTCGGCATTACCGTCGTCATGATCTCCGCCCGGATGGGACCCCCGCTGCCACGTAGAACGTCCCGAGAATTGGCAACGGGTAATCATAAGAGAAACACCTCCCCGGGTCAACTCCCCGGTCGGCCAGAGACGCCCCGCGCCATCCTCGGCGGGGTCGCCGGCGTCTTCCCCGGCCACGGGCAGAGCGTCAGGACCGGGCAGGTCGGGCAGGCTGGCTTGCGGGCGTAGCACGCGCGCCGGCCGTGGAGGATGAGCTGGTGGCTCGCCTGAGTCCAGCGCGGCCGTGGGAGCACCTCGCAGAGCTGGTGGTGGATCTCCTCCGGGTCGTCCCCGCGGGCGAGCCCCAGGCGCTGCGAGACCCGGAACACGTGAGTGTCCACCGCCAGGGCGGGCACGCCGAACGCGTTGCCGAGCACCACGTTGGCGGTCTTCCGGCCGACCCCCGGGAGCGCCACCAGCTCGTCGAGGGTCTTCGGCACCTCCCCGCGGTGGCGCTCGACCAGGGCGCGGGCCATTGCGTTCAGGGAGCGGGACTTGGCCCGGAAGAAGCCCGTCGAGTGGATCTCGCGCTCCAGCGTCGGCAGCGGCACTCCCGCCCAGTCCTCCGCGCGCCGGTAGCGCTTGAAGAGCTCCGCGGTGACCGCGTTCACGCGCTCGTCGGTGCACTGGGCCGACAGGATCGTCGCCACCAGCAGGTCGAGCGGGGTGGTGAAGTGGAGCTCGGTGCGCGCGTCTGGATAGGCCTTGGCGAGGCGGGAGAGGATCTTGCGGGCGCGCGCCTTCTTGACGGGCAGGCTTTCGGCCATCAGGGTGACTCCTTTGTTCGGGCGGACCGGGCCGCCTACTCTCCCACCTCGAGCCTGCGGCCGCATCTGGACGGGGGCAAGCGACACCGCCGTGGGCAGCCGCCGCAGCCGCGGTGTCGGATCGAAGTTTCTCACGATCCAGTTCACCAGGAGCGCGGGCAGGCGGACGCCGCCATAGGTGACGTCGGCGACGCGGAGCGTGAACGGATCGGGAGGAGGCCCGGCCGTCGGCGGGCGAGGGCCACGATGCCCCCGAGCAGCAGGACGGTCGCGAGCAGACCGAACTGAGGCACGATCCACTTGGGATAGAAGAGCAGCGAGGTGCCGGTCAGGGCCGACACCCGACCGCCCTCGGCCGCCTGCTTGAAAGATCGGTTGATGATCTGCATCGGCAGCCCAACGAGGCGCGGCCCGTACCACGGGAGCGCGATCAGGACGGCCACGCCGAGCGCGCCGAGCAGATGGACCACGCGCGTCCTGCGGTCGGGCGCCCGGATCGACCGCCACGCGCCCGACGCGAGCGCGCCCGACATGCAGGCCGCGAAGGGCGGGTTGGTGAGCATGCCGAGGCCGAGGACGAGCCCGAACACGAGCGATCGCCCGCGCCGGGAGCGCGCGTCGGTCCGGGCCAGCGCGTTGAGGGCCACCGCCACCATGGCGGCCAGCGGCAGGTCGAGCTGGAAGTTCAGCGGCGAAAAGATCACGAAGGGCGCGGGGGCGAAGAGGAACGCGGCGAGCACGCCCGCGCCGGGATCCAGCAGCCGACGGCCCAGGCCGAACATCGCGAGCGCACCCATCACCAGGAGGGCCCACATCACCGCCTGCGCGGTGAGCGGAACGATGGGCAGCGCGAAGTAGAGCAGGCCGGCCGCGGGTAGAAGCTCGACTCGGCGATGATGTCGGCCAGCCCGGCGCGCCCGGGCTCGGACAGGCTCCGATGGCAGGCGACGACGCGCTCGAGGTGGTTTGCGTGGTCCCACTCCGGCGGGCGGCGATCGATCGAGAGCCAGAGGACCATGAGGCGCCCCGCGATCAGGCCCGGGGCGGCGGGGCTGAGATCGCGAGCGCCCGGCGTATCGCTTCGATCCGCTCGCGGGCGGCGGGGGCGGCCAGGGGGGCCGGCGGATGGTCCACCCGCCAGATGGGGGCGTTCGGCTCGGGGTCGGTGGAGAGACGCGGGACCAGATGCCAGTGGATGTGCGGCACCTGGTTGCCGAGCAGCTCGTAGTTCATCTTCACGGGGCGAAATACCCGGGCCAGCGCCTCCGCCACACGGCTCACCTCCTCGATGAGCGTCCGCCGCTCCGGCGCCGACAGCTCGTAGAGCTCGGTGGCGTGGCGGCGCAGCACGAGCAGGACGTAGCCGGGAAAGAACTGGTCCTCGTGGAGGAAGACCCGCGAGCCCGCGAGGTCGGCGATGTGGAGCCCACCGCTCTGCCCGAACTTGCCGCACATGACGCAGGAGGCGCCGGTCACCGCCGCCCTCGGAGGAAGCCGCCGATGCGGCCCATCGCCTCCTGGATCCGCTCGAGCGATTGCGCGTAGGAGAAGCGGAGATAGCCCTCCGCGTTGCGGCCGAAATCCACCCCGGGCGTCACGCCCACGTGGGCCCGATCCAGGATCTCGAACGCGAAGGAGAGGGAGTCGGTGGTGAAGCGCTTGGCGTTGGCCAGCACGTAGAAGGCTCCGGTCGGGGTCGCGCCCACGCCGAGGCCGATATCCCGCAGGCCCGCCACCATCGCGTGGCGGCGCTCGTCGAAGATGCGGCGGAAGCGGGCGCTCTCCTCGCCGGCCTCGCGCAGGGCGGCGAGGGCGGCCCATTGCACGAACTCGTTGCTCGAGATGAAGAAGTTGCCGTGCAGGGCGGTCAGGGCCGGCATGAACTCGCGCGGGGCGATCAGGTAGCCGATACGCCAGCCGGTCATGGCGAAGGCCTTGGAGAAGCCGTTGAGCACGAAGGCCCGGTCGGTGAACTCCAGCACGGTGTGCTCGGGTCCCTCGTAGGTGAGGCCGTGGTAGATCTCGTCCGAGATCACCCAGGAGCCGAGGCCACAGAGCGCCATGAGCCGATCCGCGGTCAGCACGGTGCCCGTCGGGTTGGCGGGCGAGTTGACGAGGATCCCCTTGGTGCGCGGAGTGAGGCGGGCCGCCACCGCCTCCGGGCGGAACTGGAAGGCGTCCGACTCCTCCACCGGAACATACACCGGCTCACCCTCCGCGAACTTCACGAACTTCGGATAGCAGGCGTAGTACGGGTCGGAGAGGATCACCTCGTCGCCCCGGTCCAGCAGCGCGCCGAACAGCAGCAGCATCGCGGGTGAGGTGCCAGCGGTGACCAGGATCTGATCCGGCGACACTAGGACGCCGTAGCGCGCGTGATAGTGCTCGGCGATCGCCTCGCGCAGGGGCAGGATGCCGAGGGTATGCGCGTAGCGGGTGCGGCCGTCCTTGAGCGCTCTTTCGGCGGCCTCTCGGATGACGGGCGGAGTGTCGAAGTCCGGCTCCCCGAACTCCAGGTGGATGACGTCGATGCCCTGCCGCTCTAGCGCCTGGGCTCGCTGGAACACCTCCACGGCGAGAAAGGGCTCGATCTCCTGCGCGCGCCGCGCGATCACGTCACCCGCCCTACGCCCAGCCGGTGGCGTCGGCGCGCCGCCGGCGGCGGGCCACCCCCGTCTTCTGGGCGGCCTTCGCCACCTCGCGAGCCACCGCGGGGGCCACCTTCTTGTTGAAGACGCTGGGGATGATGTACTCGGGGCCGAGCTCGCCCTTCCCCACGCAGGAGGCGATGGCGTGGGCCGCCGCGATCTTCATGTCGTCGTTGACGAGCCGCGCGCGGGAGTCCAGCAGACCGCGGAAGAAGCCGGGGAAGCAGAGGACGTTGTTGATCTGGTTCGGGTAGTCGGAGCGGCCGGTGGCCATGACCCGCACGTGGCGCTCGGCCTCCTCGGGCTGGATCTCCGGAACCGGATTGGCCATGGCGAACACGATCGGGTCGCGCGCCATGCTCTTGACGTCCCGCACCGTCAGGACGCCCGGCACCGACAGGCCGATGAACACGTCCGCGCCGCGGATGACGTCGGACAGCCGGCCCTTGACGTTGCCGGGGTTGGTCGCCGAGGCGACCCACGTCTTCATGAAGTCCATTCCCACTGGACGGCCGCGATGGATGGTGCCGTGCTCGTCCACCCCGATGATGTTGCGGGCGCCCAGGGCCAGCAGGATCTTGATGGTCGCGGTGCCGGCCGCCCCGACCCCGGACACCACCACCTTGATGCGGCGGATGTCTCTCTTGACGATCTTGAGCGCGTTGAAGAGCGCGGCGAGCACCACGACCGCGGTTCCGTGCTGATCGTCGTGGAAGACCGGGATGTCCAGCTCCTTCCGGAGCCGCTCCTCTACCTCGAAGCAGCGCGGCGCCGAGATGTCCTCCAGGTTGATCCCGCCGAACGCGGGCGCGATCATCTTCACCGTCTCTACGATCTTGCCGGGATCCTTGGTGTCCAGCGGGATCGGGAAGGCATCGACGCCGGCCAGCTCTTTGAAGAGCATGGCCTTGCCCTCCATGACCGGCATGGCCGCTTCGGGACCGATGTCGCCCAGGCCGAGCACCGCGGTGCCGTCGGTGACGACCGCCACCGCGTTCTGCTTGATCGTCAGGGTGAAGGCCCGGCTCGGATCGTCCTTGATGGCGAGGCACACCCGGGCCACTCCCGGCGTATACGCCATGCTGAGGTCGTCCCGGCTCCGGATCGGTACCTTGCTGCGTATCTCGATCTTGCCCCCGAGGTGCATCAGGAAGGTGCGGTCCGAGATGTTCGCGATCCGGACCCCGGCCGTGCTCTTGAGGCGGTCGGCGATGCCGTGAGCGTGCCGGCTGTCGCGGGCCTTGATCGTGATGTCGCGGAGGACGCGCTCCCCGGTCATCTCCACCAGGTCGACGGCGCCGATGTCCCCGCCGGCCTTGCCGATGACGGAGGTTACCCGGCCCAGCATCCCGGGCTTGTTCCGGATCTCGAGCCGGACCGTGAAGCTATAGGACGCGCTGGGGGCAACAGCCATCAATCGCTCATCATGGCGGGCACTTAGACGGTAAGACCGGCTCCTGTTAGTGTCAACAATTTTCCCCGGGTCTGGTTGACCCGCCCGGGGCGGGCGTGATATCCACCCCCTGTGCCTTCGAGACCGGCGCTTGCCTTCCTCGCCGCCACGCTGCTTGGAACCTCGATCCCGGCGCCGGCGACCGCGGAGACACAGCGATGGATCGCGGAGGCGGGTAAAAGCCGGGTCGGGTTCGACGCGTTCCATTCGCTCGGTAACTTCTCTGTGAGTAGCGAGACGCCTACCGCCGACTTCGAGGCCGACATCGCGGACCTGAAACAGCCGGTCAAGGGCAGCCTGAGCGTCCCCGTGGCCACCCTGCGCTCCGGCAAGACGGGCCGAGACAAGGACATCCGGAGCGCGCTCGACGCGGAGCACCACCCGGAGATCCGCTACCGCATCGAAAAGCTGGACAGCTCGTTTCCCTCGCTCGCGGAGAACAACGATGTACTCCTGGCGGTCCACGGGGTGCTCTCCATGCACGGCGTGGAGCGGCCGGTGACCTTCGCGGGGCGAATCCGCCTCCGTCAGGGCACCCTGTGGGTGCGGGGCGAGAGCTTCATCAGGCCGCGCGAGTTCGGCGTTCCGCTGCTCCGCCACTGGCTGCTCAGCATCAAGGATAGCGTGCTCGCGACCTTCGACCTGGTTCTGAGCAAGGCCCAGTAAGCCGGCGCCGGGTCTTCCTTTCGGGTAATCCCGGGCCCGCCTCCCTGTCGAGTCATCCCCGTTCCCCGATCTCGGGCCGAACCCTGAATACCCGACGGTGGGGGCGCGTCTGCTTTGAGCGGCGCCAGGTTACGAGGAACGCCGGGCTAGGCTCCGC
>Ga0207646_10006784_pt1 | contig 11785 bp, 8 predicted proteins | sample KBSK5502metaG_FD_184343 | JGI IMG/M metagenome (GOLD analysis project Ga0207646, IMG submission 184343) | Corn, switchgrass and miscanthus rhizosphere microbial communities from Kellogg Biological Station, Michigan, USA - KBS K5-50-2 metaG... | ecosystem: Host-associated > Plants > Roots >...
GACGACCTCCCGGAACCCGCGGCATCGGCGGGCTGGGCGAGTTCGGCCATGTGTTGAGAGTATGTCCGGGATGGTGCAAGATCGGCGCTGGAAGCGGGCCGAACAGTCACGATACAGGGAAAACGTCGTGGAAAAAGCGCTTGTGCTCGGAGGCGGCGGAGTCACCGGCGTCGCCTGGGAGATCGGGATGCTGGCCGGGCTGGCCGATATCGGCCTCGACCTGACCGACGCCGATCTCGTCATCGGCACCTCGGCGGGTTCGATCGTCGGCGTCGATGTTCGGTCCGGCGTGCGCCTCGCCGAGCTGTACGAGGTCCAGACGCGGCCGCCCGGAGCCGGTGACAGCTATGCCAAAATGGGCTTCGGCGTGCTGGCCAAGTATGTCAGGGCGATGGTCTTCAGCAGGAAACCAGACGTCGCGCGGGTCCGCGTCGGCACCATGGCACTGCGCGCCAGAACCGAGTCCGAGGACGCGCGGCGGCGGGTGATCGCGTCCAGGCTGCCGATATCCGAGTGGCCCGCCGGTAGGTTGCAGATCACCGCGGTCGACGCACTGACCGGCGACCTTGTCGTCTTCGATGCGGCCAGCGGTGTCCGCCTGCTCGACGCTGTCGGCGCGAGCTGCGCCGTACCCGGCATCTGGCCGCCCGTGACGATCAACGGCCGCCGGTACATCGACGGCGGCATTGCTTCGGCGGCCAACGCCGACCTCGCCGAAGGCTGCGGCAGCGTGGTCCTGATCGCGCCCCTCGTCTCTAGTTTCGGTGCCATGGCGAGCCCGGTCAGACAGGCCTCGAAGCTCGCTGAGTCGGGCGCACGGGTGAGCTTGGTCAAGCCGGACAAGGCCGCATTGCGAGCGATCGGCAGGAATGTGCTCAACCCAGCGCGCCGGCCCGATTCCGCTCGCGCCGGGTATGCGCAGGCCGCATCGGTTGCCGACGACGTCAAGGCGGTGTGGTGGGCCAGCTAGGCGAGTGGAACGCGGGCGCATGGAAAGAGCCGGGCCCGGCGGGAGGTCGGGCCCGGCTCAGCTCGGGTGCGGCGCCGCTCAGCGCCTGATCAGACGGCATACTCGAGCAGCGGCTGCGCGCGGCTCGGGTGCCGCAGCTTGGACAGCGACTGCTTCTCCAGCTGCCTGATCCGTTCCCTGGTCAGGCCCAGCGCCTTGCCGATCTCGTCCAGCGTGTGCGGGTTGCCGTCATACAGCCCGAACCGCATGGCCATGATCGTCGCCTCGCGTGGCGTCAGCGCGTCAAGCGCGTGCCGCAGCTGGTCCGCCATCAGCTGCCGGTCTACCAGCTCGGACGCCTCCGGCGCGTCGACGTCCTCGATCAGGTCGCCGATGCTGGTCTCGCCGTCCTCGCCAATCGTCGAGTCCAGGCTGATCGGCTGCCTGCTGGTACGCAGCAGCTCCTCAATCTGGTCTGGCGTGCGGTCCAGCTCAACCGCCAGCTCTTCCGGGGTCGGCTCGCGGCCGAGCCGCTGGTGCATGTCGCGCTCGACCCTGCTCAGCTTGCTCAGCATCTCGAGCACGTGCACAGGCAGCCTGATCGTCCTGGCCGAATCGGCGAAGCCGCGCTGGATCGCCTGCCTGATCCACCACATGGCGTAGGTGGAGAACTTGTAGCCCTTGGTGTAGTCAAACTTCTCCACAGCCCTGATCAGGCCGAGGTTGCCCTCTTGGACAACATCGAGCAGCGACAGGCCGCGGTCGCTGTACTTCTTCGCGACCGAGACAACCAGCCGCAGGTTGGCCTCGAGCATGTGTGCCTTGGCCCTGCGGCCGTCCGCCGCCACCGCCTCAAGGTCTGCAATCAGGTCATCCGGCAGATCTCGCTCGGTTTCCAGCTTGTGCTCGGCGTACAGGCCTGCCTCGATGCGCTTCGCTAGGTCGACCTCCTGCTCTGCCGTCAGCAGGCTGGTGCGGCCGATCGACTTGAGGTACGTGTGCACCGAGTCGCCCATGACCGAGGTCTGGTCGTCAAGGTCTACCTCGGCCTCGTCGTCACTGACGGCGGCGAGCTCGGCGGCCGTCGTCGTCCGGCGGTCTCGGCGGCTGCGTGGCCGAGTGGACGGGCCGCGTTCGTTCTTGTCGCGCTCGGTCTCATCGACCTCATCGAGCAGGTCGGCGTCGTCGAGCGCGGCCACGATAAGGTCCGGGCCGTCAAGCTCGATCTCGGCGAGGTCCGGCACGGCATGAGTCACTTCGGAAGGCTCCACTTCAGAATGTCCCTGGCCGGCCGAGCCGGCCGGCGCTGCGGCGGAAGGTTCGCTCGCCTCGTTGCCGAGCTGGACTCCTTCATCGGCAAGCTCCCGCAGAACCGCGCGAGCTTCTGCAGGGGTAACGTTCGCCTGCTCGAATGCGTTCCGCAGTTCAGGAAGCATCAGGTGTCCCTGGCGGCGTCCGCGCCGGACCAGGTCGTCGACATACGTCGCGGCGGCATCGTCATCGCGACGCTCAGGCAGCGTGCTCGAAGTCCTCGGCATCAGACACCTCCGTTCGTGTGCGTATCGATGACGCAAACTCCTCGCCCGCGATCGGCAGTACCCAACAGGCTCAGCACTTGGTATTGTGCAATGCGGGCGCTACGTATAACGCGCGACGGGTCTTTTTGTTTCCCGCGCGGCGCCAGCGTGCCGGAATATCCCCGATGCGCCCACCGCCCCGTCGCCGTCGCGTCAGCTGGCGTGCTTGATCGCTATGTTCCTGATCAGCTGCCGGTCTGGCTTGCCGGAGGCCAGCATCGGAAACTCGGCGACGACCACTAGAGCCCGGGGCGCGGCGTAGCGAGGCATCCGGTCGCCGACGTATGTCCTGAGCTCGCCCAGGCTCGGCGGCTGGGCCGCATCCGCCGCGATGATCATGGCCGTCACCCGCTCGCCCCACTCGTTATCCGGGGTCCCGACGATTACCGCGTCACGCACGGACGGGCAACCGCGCAGGATCTGCTCGACCTCGCCGGCCACCACCTTCTCGCCGCCGGAATTGATCACGTCATCTGCCCTGCCGCGTAGCACCAGGCGGCCGTCTCCGGCGAAGCCGCCGAGATCCGACGTGATGAACCAGCCGCCGCCGAGCGCGGCCCTGGTCAGCTCGGGAGACAGCCGGTACCGGGAGAACAGCACTGGCCCGCGGATCCTGATCCTGCCGTCAGCGCCGCTGGCGACCTGAACGCCGTCGAGCGGCACGCCGTCATAGACGCAGCCGCCGCATGTCTCGGTCATGCCGTAGGTCGTGACTACCCTCGCGCCGGCGGCCGCGGCCTCGGCCAGCATCCCGTTCGGTATCGCGCCGCCGCCGAGCAAGATGCGGCGGAATCCGGCCAGCGGCGCGCCCGCGTCGAGCAGCCTGCGCAGCTGAGTCGGGACAAGCGAGACGTAACTGCATCCACCGCCCTCCTGCGCCGGATCGCTGGCAACCATCCCGGCGTCGACCCTGTCCCGCACCACGGGCGTGGATCCCGCCAGCAGCGAGCGGACAAAGACACCAAGGCCAGAGATATGGTGCGCTGGCAGACAGCAGAGCCACCGGTCGCCCGGAGCAGCGCCGAGCCTGTCCAGCGACGCCCTAGCCGAGGCGGTCAGTGCGGTCGCGGTGAGCTCGGCGGCCTTGGGTATCCCGGTGGAGCCTGAGGTGGCCAGGACCACGGCCACGTCGTCGGCGACCCCGGCGCTGGCCTGCCTGTGGCGACCAGTCCGTGCGGCCCGTTGAAAATCCTGGGCTGTCTCCACCGTGGCCGGAGCGAACGCCGCGATCAGCTCATCGAGCCTGGCCCGCGGCAGGGCAGGATCGAGCGGCAGGATCGCGGGCCCGCTGCCGTCCAGCGCTGCCGCGAGAGCCTCGAGCAGCCGCCCGCCATCGGAGCCGGGTGGTATCAGGACCGCGTGCAACGGCCGGGACGTCACGGACGTAAGGTTAATCGGCGGATTCATGCGGCAGAAGCGAGGGGGAGAAGTGACCGACTGGCAGTCGTCCGGGCCGGCTCCAGGACAGGACTACACCGATATTCGCTATGCCACGGCCGACGGGATTGCGAAGATCACGATCAACCGCCCGGAGGTCCGCAACGCGTTCAGGCCGACAACGCTGTTCGAGCTGCAGCAGGCGTTCACCGTGGCCAGGGACGACCCGGGCATCGGCGTGATCATCCTGACCGGGGCGGGCGACAAGGCATTCTGCTCAGGCGGCGACCAGCGGATCCGCGGCGACGACGGCTACGTCGACGACCATGGCATCGGCAGGCTGAACGTGCTCGACCTGCAGGTGCAGATCCGCCGCACGCCCAAGCCCGTCATCGCGATGGTGGCTGGGTACGCCATCGGCGGCGGGCATGTGCTGCACGTCTGCTGCGACCTGACGATCGCGGCCGACAACGCGGTGTTCGGTCAGACTGGCCCCAAGGTCGGCTCCTTCGACGGCGGATACGGCTCGTCGCTGCTGGCCGCCACGGTCGGGCTGAAGAGGGCGCGCGAGATCTGGTACCTGTGCCGGCAGTACAGCGCCCAGGAAGCGCTGGCGATGGGGCTGGTCAACACCGTGGTGCCGCTGGCCGACCTGGAGGCCGAGACCGTGAGATGGGCCCGTGAGCTGCTGGCGAGCTCGCCGCTCGCGCTGCGGATGCTCAAGGGCGCGCTGAACGCCTACACCGATGGCGCGGCCGGGCTGCAGCAGTTCGCCGGCGACGCCACCCTGCTGTACTACATGAGCGAAGAGGCGCAGGAGGGCCGGGATGCCTACGTCAACCGGCGTGCTCCCGACTTCTCCAGGTTCCCGCGCCGCCCGTGACCCAGGTCGAAGGCAGTCAGGTCAACGGGGGGCACCGGGAGCTTCTGGATGGGCTGCTGCCCACGCTGCGCGCCTTCGCGATCCCGTTGCGGACCAGGTTCCGCGGTATCACCGTGCGCGAGGGTGCCCTGCTGCACGGGCCGGCGGGCTGGGGCGAGTTCTCGCCGTTCGCCGAGTACGGTCCTGCCGAGAGCTCCCGCTGGCTGGCCAGCGCGATCGAGTCGGCCGCGGTCGGCTGGCCGCCGCCGGTCAGGACTGCCGTCGGGGTGAACGCCACGATTCCGGCTGTCGGGCCGCAGGCCGCCCACGACATCGCCGCCCGATCGGGCTGCCGGACCGCGAAGGTGAAGGTCGCCGAGGCCGGGCAGGGCGAGCGCGACGACCTCGAGCGGGTCGCCGCCGTGCGGGACGCGCTCGGGCCGGCCGGCCGGATCAGGGTGGACGCTAACGGCGGGTGGGATGTGGGGCAGGCGGCCAGCATGCTCCGGCGGCTCGGCCGGTACGGGCTGGAGTACGCCGAGCAGCCGTGCGCAACCCTGGATGAGCTGGCCAGGCTGCGCCGGCTGGTGGACGTGCCGGTCGCCGCTGACGAGTCGATCAGGAAGGCATCGGATCCGCACGCCGTGCGCGCGGCGGGCGCCGCCGACATCGTGGTGCTAAAGGTCGCGCCGCTCGGCGGCGTGCGCCCGGCGCTGCGGGTCGCCGCCGAATGCGGGCTGCCCGCAGTCGTATCCAGCGCGGTCGAATCCTCGGTCGGCCTGGCGGCGGGCGTCGCGCTGGCCGCGGCGCTGCCCGAGCTACGGTATGACTGCGGCCTAGGAACAATGCAGCTGCTCACCGGGGACGTCACGGCCAGGCCGCTGCTGCCCGATGGCGGGATGCTACCGGTGGCTGTTAGTGAGGTTGAGGCTGAACCAAACGCCGCATGGGAATGTGATCCGGCACCCTGGCGTCGGCGGGTGCTAGCCGCCGCGGAGTACCTCGGATGAGTCACCCGGGCCAGCACCGCCGGACGTCGCGGTGAACCCGTCGACCGCGCTGGCCGCCACGCTCGTGGACGAGCTGATCAGGTGCGGGCTTGGCGAGGTCGTGCTTGCGCCTGGCTCGCGGAGCGCGCCGCTGGCTATCGAGTTCCATCGCCGGGCGCAGGCGGGCGACCTGCGGCTGAGCGTGCGGATCGACGAGCGGAGCGCCGCATTCTGCGCGCTGGGCCTGGCCAAGGCGAGCGGGTCGCCGGCCGCCGTGCTCTGCACCTCGGGAACGGCAGCCGCGCACTTCCACGCGACGGTCATCGAGGCGGACGAGTCGGCGGTTCCGTTGCTGGTGCTCACCGCCGACCGGCCGCCCGAGCTCCGCGGCACCGGCGCCAACCAGACGATCGACCAGCTCCGGCTGTACGGTCCAGCGGTGCGCTGGTTCTGCGAGCTCGGCGTCGCGGAAGATCGCAGCGGGCAGGAAGGGTACTGGCGCAGCGTGGCTTGCCGCGCCTGGGGGCTGGCATCGGGATCGGCCGGCGCGGTGCCGGGACCTGTGCACTTGAACCTCGCGATGCGCGAGCCGCTGGTGCCGGACGGGCCGTGGGCGCCGGATGGCTCGGTGACGCCCGCTGGTGCCGCTCGGGCCGGCACCGCGGGGGGTTCCGGGGGGTCGTCCCCCCGGGCAGGCACCGCGGCGTGGACGACGTTCGGCGCGGTCGCCGAGCTGCCGCCGGCCGAGCGCGGCCTGGTCGTGTGCGGCGACGGCGACTACGATCCAGGACCGCTGCTGAGCCTGGCCGAGCAGGCAGGCTGGCCGGTGCTGGCCGAGCCGTCCTCGAACGCGCGGCAGGGCCCGTGCGCGCTCGGCGCCTACCAGTACCTGCTCGCCGATCAGAGGTTCGTCGCGGCGCACCAGCCCGACGTGATCGTCTCAGCGGGCAGGCCGGGGCTTTCTCGTGGCCAGCTCGGCCTGCTGCGATCGGCCAGTCCCGGGCGGCATGTGGTCATCGCCCAGGGTCCTGGCCGGTGGTCCGATCCCGCCAGGAGCGCGACCGACGTGGTGGGCAGTGTCCGGCTGGCCGGGCCGTCGTCCGGGCCGCAGGCTGGCCGGCCGTCCGGATGGTTGTCGGAGTGGCTGGACGCGGACCAGGCGGCCGGTGCCGCCGTGGACGGGCTCCTGGACGCTGATGACCTGCTGAGTGAGCCGAAGCTGGCCAGGGACCTGGCTGCGGCGCTGCCCGGCGGCGCACTGTTGTGGGCCGCGTCAAGCCTGCCGATCAGGGACCTGGACCAGCGGATGATCCCGAGGTCCGGGCTGCGGATCCTGGCCAGCAGGGGAGCGAGCGGGATCGACGGGCTCGTGTCGTCCGCGATCGGCGCGGCGCTCGCGCATCAGGCCGCGGACGGTGGCCAGGCCGTCGCGCTGCTCGGTGACCTGGCGCTGCTGCATGATGCGCCCGGCTTGCTGGTCGGCCCGGGTGAGCCGCGTCCTGACCTGTGCATGATCGTGGTGAACAACGACGGCGGCGGCATCTTCTCGATGCTCGAGCACGCGGCCTTCCCCGGTCCGTTCGAGCGGGTTTTCGGCACGCCGCACGGTGCGAGGATCGCCGAGCTGGCGGCGGCGGCCGGCCTGCCCTACCGGCCGATCGAGCGGTCAGCCGAGCTGCCCGAGGCGCTGCGCTGGGCCGGCGCCCGCGGGACTGGCATCAGCCTGGTCGAGCTGCGCACCGAGCGCCCGGTCCAGGCTGCCTTGCGCGCCAAGCTAGCTGAAGCGGCTGCGGCGGCGCTCAGCTAGGCGTATCTGCCGCACGTAACCTCGATGGCAGTGACCGGTAACTCCTGGGCTTAGCCGTTCCTCAGCCAGACGTTCGTGATGTCCGGGCCGCCGATGTTCGGCTGGTACACGATTGCCGACGTTTCGGCCTGCTGCACGTTCGCGCTCGAGTACATCAGCAGCTGCTGTCTGAGCAGCGGGACGATGACCGCGTTGCTCATCACGTTGTGGTCAGCCTTGTTCCAGAGCGTGGCGGCCTGGCTGGTGCTGGACGCCGACTCGGCCTGCTTGATCAGGCTGTCCAGCTGGGAGCTGCGGTAGCAGCCGTAGTTCGTCGTGTTGAGCACGCAGGGGGTCTGGAACATCGGCGCGATGATCGCGCGGCCATTGTTGCCGAACCAGTCAGGGAACCACCCTGGCTGGGCCATGTCCCAGGTGCCCGGCTTGGCGTTGGCCGGCGCGTTGCCGAGGTTGACGAAGAACGTCGAACTCGGCTGTGGCTTGCCGTTGAGGTTGATGGCGCATGCCCGCAGGCTCGCCCGGAGGGCCCCGAAAATCGCCTTGCTGAGGCTGTCGTTCGGGTACAGGTACGTGACCGACAGGCCATTCTTGTGCCCGGCCCTGGCGAGCATCGACTTGCACTTGGCCGGCTCGCCCTGGTGGTGGTTGGTGCTCGGGTACAGGTCGTAGTTCAGGTAGCCCACGTTCCCGGGCGGGATCGCCGTGTTGAGGATCTTGGTGACGGCCGGCCCGCCGACGACCTTTTGGACGGCGACCTTGTTCACCCCGTACTCGATCGCCTGGCGGACGGCGAGCTTGCCCATGGCGCCGCGGTTGTTCGGGCTCCTCAGGTTGAACACGATGTAGGGCAGGGTGTTGCTGCCCGGCCAGGCGCGGAACTTGGGATCGTGCGTGGCCTCGAGCGTCGGGATTTCGCTCGCCGCGATGCCGGTGTCGAGGGGCAGGTCGTACTTGCCGGTCTTCATGTCGTTGAACTGAGTCTGCCCGTCAGAGATGCCAATCGTCACCTGGACCGTCTTCACGTACTGGTGCCGGTTGGGGTCGGTGGACTGCTTCCACGCCGGGTTCCGCGACATCGTGATCGAGCGGCTCGGCAGGTACGAGGTGATCTGGTACGGGCCATCAGAGATCGTGTGCTGGTCAAGCTGCAGGCTGTCCGGTACGTACCTGTCGTACTCGACCGGCCGCGCCGAGGTGAACGGCATCGCCAGCATGTAGATGAAATCGCCGGCCGGCTGGATCAGGGTGAACTTCAGGGTCGACGCGTTCACCGCCGTAATCCCCGAGATGTCGTGCCTGTTCTGGAAGTTCGCGATGTTGGCCGCCGTCGGCACGTGCTTCTTGCTCGCGAAGAATCTCGTCTCGGCATCGCAATACCGCTTCAGGCCCGCGATGGTGGTCGTGTAGTACACCGGGTTCCCGACCGGACTGACCGGATTGCAGAAAGCCTTGAATTCCCGGATGAAGTCCGCCGCGGTGACCTGACGAGGCGGCATGGTGTTCCAGTCCACGCCCCGCTTGATATGGAACGTATAGGTCTTGCCGCCATTGGTGATCTGGCCGTTGGACGTAGTCGGCACCGCGGTCGCCACGTCGGGTGCCGGCGTGATGTTTTTCGCCCAGCCCGCCGAGTTAAGGGTCGGGTCAGGAACGGTGGGATAGGTCAGCAACTGGCGTGCGTAACCACGCTCGAGTATGTAGTCAGCGGTGTAGTAAGCCGGGACCGTGTCGATGTGGTCTGGGCCGGACGCGGCAATGAGTTTCAGCGTTCCGCCGCGGACGGGGTCGGATCCCGACGATGTGCTGCCCGATGAACTGGTGCAAGCGGCGGCGAGTCCGGCCGCTGCCAGTCCGGCGATCACCGTCGCGGCAATCCGCTGAAAACGACGTGTCATGAGCGGGCTCCAGTAGTCCGAGTAACTCCGTGTAATTAAAGCAGTACTCTTTGTGACTACTCTCAGCCGGGCGGGCCCGTTTAGCCCGCGGTCGACGACTGCTGCCAGGCTTTATGCAAAGGAAGTATTTCCGTGACCATGCGAATAGCCGCGGCTGGCCAGGTTCTGGTAATTCCGCGACCACGGGCGCGGCTGATTTAGCCTTCCAGGGCGTACCGCATCGGCCAGAACTTGGTCTGCGCCTCGGCGACCTCGGCCGGCGGGTCGGAATCGGCCACGATGCCGCAGCCGGCGAAGAGCCTGGCGTTGCGGCCGCCGACCAGCCCGCACCGCAGCGCGATGCCCCATTCGCCATTTCCCTTGGCGTCGACCCAGCCGACCGGGCCGGAGTAGCGGCCGCGGTCCATGCCCTCGAGTTCGCGGATCAGCTCCATGGCCGCCTCGGCCGGAGTGCCGCAGATGGCGGCGGTGGGATGGAGGGCAGCTGCCAGCGCGAGCGCGGAGTGACTGGCGGCCTCGTCGGGCGGGAGCTGACCGTGCACCTGGGTCGCCAGGTGCTGGACGTTCGCCAGCTGCAGCAGCGACGGTTGCTCGTCGACCCGCAGATCGGCGCAGAGCGGCTCGAGCGCCGCGCGCACGTCAGCAACTGCGTACTGGTGCTCCTCGCGGTCCTTCGGCGAGGCGAGCAGGGCCGCGCCGAGCGCCCGGTCGGCTGCAGGCGTGCCGCCGCGCGGCATCGTGCCGGCGAGGACCAGCGAGTGGAGCTGACGCTCGGTCCGGCGGATCAGCAGTTCGGGGGTAGCGCCGAGCAGCCCGTCGCACGCGAAGGTGTAGCAGTCGGGGTATCGTCCGGCCAGCCTGGAGAGCAGCACTCGCGCGTCAATGTCAGCAGCTGCCGTCGCGTTCAGCTCGAGCGCGAGCACGACCTTGCGCAGGCTGCCAGCCGAAATGGCGGCCACCGCCGCCGCGACGGCCCGCTCCCACTGCGGCGCGGTCAGGCTGCCATCCGCCCAGCGCACGACGGTGGGCATGACCGGCGGCACGGGATCGGGCAGACCGGCAGGCGCCGGCTCAGCCCGCGCTGGCTCAGACGGCGCTGGCTTAGCCGGCCGCCGCTCGGCTGACCCGATCGTGGTGAGCCAGGCGGTACCGTCCCTCCGGCCAATCACTGTGGTTGGCACCACCAGCACCGAGCCATCCGAGGCCGGATCGAACGTGAAGCTGCCGAAGGCAACGGGTCCAGTGCCTGGGGCCGCCACCTCGTCGGCGACGCGCGCGCCGTCGAAAAGCTCGCGCAGCCACTTCTCGCCGGTCACGAATCTGTCCTGGCCGGCCGGCAAAGTGATCCTGGCGGCGGTGCCCCAGCCCACCAGGCCGTCTCCGTGCCGTACCCAGGCCAGCGCGCCTGGCTCGGGAAGACGGTCGATCAGGTCGCCGGGATCGGCGATCGGGATAGTCCGCACGTCCAGGCGACCTGGTGTCCGCTCGGCCGCTTCGTCGTGCTGATGCCCCACGGCAGACAACTTTACGTGCGTGTCCTTCGTGGCCATTGCACTGGTTCTGGCCTGGCCGGAGCGCGGCTTGGTTGCGGGCGGCGCTAGAGCAGGCTGAGCTGGACACCGTGCTGGCCGTCTGTCCGCGCGTCGTCCGCGGCGGCCAGGGCAGTCGGGGTCGCCGGGTCTGCCGGCGGCGCCGGGGCCGCCGGCGGCGCCGGGCGGCGCAGCCCGCGCGCGGCTGCCGGGGTGGTGCTGCCGACGCCGTATCGCGCCGCCAGCTCGGCGACGGAGGCGGAGATCCGCCGCTGGTACTCCTTGGGCGCGTAGGCACCGGAGCGATACAGCCCCCGGTACCTGGGGACCAGGTCGCGATGGTGCTCGGTCAGCCAGGCCAGGAACCACTCGCGCGCTCCTGGCCGCAGATGCAGCACAATCGGCGTGACGCTGGCCGCGCCCGCAGCGGCTATCTGCCGGACTGTCTCCGCGAGCTGGCCGGGCGAATCGGAGAGGAACGGCAGCACGGGCCCCATCAGGATCCCGCACCGCAGCCCGCGGCCGGTGATCGCCGAGCAAGCGTCAAGCCGGCGCTGCGGGCTCGGCGTGCCAGGCTCGACCAGGGCGGAAAGTTCGGCGTCGGCAAAGCCGACGGACATGTTGAGGGCGACCGACGTGACCGCCGCGGCCTCCTCGATCAGGTCGAGATCCCTCAGCATGAGCGTGCCCTTGGTCAGGATGGAGAACGGGTTCCTGGCGTCGCGCAGCGCCGCGATGATGCCGGGCATCAGCCGGTACCTGCCCTCGGCGCGCTGGTAGCAGTCGACGTTCGTGCCCAT